>ENA-ORMS01002485-ORMS01002485.1-human-gut-metagenome-genome-assembly--contig:-NODE-2485-length-13205-cov-4.110875_pt1 | contig 13205 bp, 27 predicted proteins | sample MGYA00242104_ERZ508997 | MGnify/ENA primary metagenome ERZ508997 (study PRJEB26280, sample SAMEA2338704) | human gut metagenome | biome: human gut; feature: human-associated habitat; material: faeces... | reverse complement strand
CGACTGCCATTCAACATTTCCGCTATAATACAGTTCCTCTGCAAGCGCTTCGGCCTGTTCCGCAGAATCCGCCTCGATTTCAGCGACTCCGTGACTTATATCCCTTATATCCACGAGATATATCATTTTGAGTCACCTCCATCTTCTTGTGCGATTTTATGGAACGAGTCTTCTCCGGGAATAAGTCCCAAGCATCTGCCATTATCGAAATTAACATGAATCGTACCGACATCATCGACACATATTACCGTACCCTTCGAACCCGATTCGATCGGATTTGGGTCATCGCCCATACGGTCAAGGCAAATCCTTGTTCCTTTCGGATAATTCATTTTGACAGTATCAACGAATTTTTTTGACGGAAACAAATTCATTTGTTATTCCTCCTTAAAATCAATCGTAATACAAATCTTTTTCAGAGAGATCGTTCAAATCTCCTGTACCGGTTATCAAGCACTTTTCGGCAAGATGTAGAAGTTCATCTGCTTTCTGAATATCAGAACGCTTTACCGTAATCGGAGCTATATAACCGATGCCCGAAGCCTTGTCCTTTATCTCCCATAAAGAGTCATAAAACTTCCTGTGCTCGATGCATTGTACCCTTGCCACATCACCTTCGGCATAGCCGCCGGCAATAGCAGAAGGAAAAACATCATAAACACTGATATAGTATTTTCCGATTACATAATCGGCGTACTCAACGGTTTTCTTCTGCTTATAAATCAGCGGAGCGCCCTGTTGGAGCGTAAGGTTCTTAAAGGAATTTGTTGTAAGCGCATCGTATTTCGTGTTATTATATCGTTCATCCGTGCGCCACTCTTGTCCTTTAATAACCGTAAAACCGTTTTCATTCTTCTGTGATTCGGAGAATTCAATGTAAGCTCCGTAATCTCCTATCACGATACGATCAAAGCCGTTGCATATAAGATCTCCGCAACCGTTCGATGCTTTCATAAAAAGCTTCATGTCTGAGCCGTTGATCTTATCGGTCAAAAAGCCCGGTAATTCAGCTTTGTATTTTGCTCTGACGTATTCGCTTTCTCCCGGTGCAAGAGGCTTGTATTTGTGCTTTTCAACACATGAGCGGATAAGCGCTTTTATATTTTCACTCATATATCGCTCTCTCCTTATCGGGTCTGTAGTTTTCTAAGAAGAACTTTCTTGCTTCGTCAACAATAGCATCGTATTTATCTCTGCTTTTGCCGACATTTCTTCTCTTAATAGTTACACCTTCTTCGTCCACGACAGATATTTCAAAAAGCGCTTCTTCCGCTGTGAGGACTTTTACCGGTTGATGATGAAATTGAGCGAAGGTTTCCGGAGTTATTTTTTCAATTCTGACATAGCTTGCGACCTGTTCAACTTCGCGCGTCTCATCGTATTTGTACAATCTGTCTCCGGCATAGCTATCAACCGTATAAAACCACCTGCATGAGAATCTATATTCCGCAGGTAGTTTATATTCGTTGGCAAACATGTGACCGTATGAAAAACCGCGAGTCGGCCTTCTGAAATCAATAATGTATTTTCCCATTACGATTATCCTTTCCCATGATTTTCAACAGTTCATCCGCAATTCTCCGTAAATCCGAACGCCAAGCCGGAATCGAATATCTGAGCTCGGTACTTAAAAGTCTGTCCCAAAGCTCTACGAACGAGTTGTTGTAATATGCAATATACCCTCTACGGTCATAGTGCGCTATATCGAAATTAAGATGAAGGAATTCGTAAAAGCGAACGGACATGCCGGAAAGCTCGCCCTTTTTCATAAGCCGCTTAAACTCGTTAACGATTTCATCGAAGGGGTATACGACATTTCCTGCATACAGCACATCACATTTTTTGAGACAAGTCTCATTTTTCAATCCGTCCTGTATTATTATTCTGTCCCTTGCCTCTTTTCCGGTAAACGGAAGCGTCTCGATTACCGACATTGCGGAAACGGTATCATCTTTTGTGCCAAGCACCGTTATCTTCTTTCCATATACAATACTTTCAATGCGTTCCATTATTCTTTATTCCTCCTATTGTAGTTTTCAAAGATTTCTGTAAGTGTCATCTTCTTACTGAGCACATCCGCGATGTTGTAAGCGCCCATTGTTTCCTGAGTTCTGTATGAATAATCGCAGTCGGGCAGTATATCGCCTTTAGCGTTTACATATACCAGATCAACACTCAGGTATCCATTATTGCTGTAATCATAAGCAAACGGCAATTTCGTATTCATATGCCGGTTGCCCCAACCGTTTTCTGCTGCTCTGCCTTCACTTACAAGTACGGCTTCAGCCATATCGCCTCTCTTTCTGCAAAAAGACAAAGCACTGTAGAGAGTGCTAACACCGCAGCTTGTATAAGCTTCTTCGTGCCAATGGTCGTCACTTATATCAAGAGCACACATTTCGGGCTCGTAGCAATAAGCGTACAGACGCACCAGCGCCATAAAGAACGTTTCACTGAAAATCGTTCCGTTTGTAGCAACATAAAAAGACTCAAGCGGAATATTCCTTTTGATTATGTAATCAACGATTTCAGATATCTCCTCTCCGTAGAGAGCCGGTTCTCCTCCCGTGAAGGTAATGAATCCTATGGCAGAAATACCGTCGAGAATGGCTTTGGCCGTCTCAATGGGCATCGTCAGTTCCTCAGCTTCGCCGCGAAGACAATGTTCGCAGCGCAGATTACACTTGCGTCCCACTTCTAATACCAGATTCTCGCAATAGATAACAGAGTTCATCTTTATTCCTCCTTATTGTAGTTTTCAAAGTAGTCATCGGTGCCGTTCCAATCTAAAGCCTGTCCGCAATTCGGGCAATGCTTGAATATACTGTGAGTAAACGGACTTACTATAGCCGCATTTTCGCAGTTCGAGCAAACTATACAATTATCGCCAAACATAGGGTCTATTTTGCAAATAGGCTTTCTCGGCATCTGCTTTTTGAGAGCGGCAATGCCCATATCTAAGGCAAGCATTAAATCTCCCTTGGGTTTGCTTATGTACGTTCCGTCGCCCGCATAGATAATATCGCTCCCGTACAACTCTCTGTCGGATTTCAACTCTTTGATTGCCTGTTCTGTTGTCATTTTTTATTCCTCCTTATTGTAGTTTTCAAAGCTGTCATTTTTCCTCATCAACCATTTCTTTTAATAGATCGTCAATACATTCGTGTGTATCGCCACAGTCAAAACCACAATATTCTCCATCACTAATGATATGGCAACAACCTAATTTTTCTTCCAGCTTCTCTGCAAACTCTTTGACTGCTTCGGCTTTGATCTCTCTTTCAAGTTTATCTGATACTTCGACTTGCATATCACGGTTTTTCAACCGCTCAATCTCTTCCTTTTGGCGGTTGATAAGATCAAGGGCATATTTTTCAATGGTGGGATAGAAAGGATTACTTTCGCATTCTTCCTGTAACGCACATTTATCACATTCGATTCTGTCTGCAATGCAATATTCTAAAGCTTTTATAACCTCTGAATCTGTCATGTTATATTTTTTCATGAATTTTTCCTCCTAACTTCATGTTTTCCAGACTATTGAGTTATACGAAACGAATTCATCGTCTACGAAGACGCCTGATTCGACATGTTCAATCGAATCAATTTGCTCTTGTATAAGTTCAACGACTCTTTCTCTTCCGAGCTTTTCTACATAAGTTTTAAGGTAATTGTTTTCTTCTCTCTGCATTACCTCTTCGGCATTTTTAAAACCAGCACAATCATAGCAAAGCAAAGAATTGATCATTTCGATACAACTCAGCTCGTTTCTTTCATTGATGAGCTTTTTGTCTTTGATTTCGAGTTTCATTCCGGGAAACTGCTTGCACTGAGCATTGATTTTTTCATGGAGTTCTTTTTTCCTTTTTTCAAGCGTTGATGCATTCATACATTTTCCTCCTTTAAGTGTTCAATAATTGCCGAACGAACGATCTCCCAATAAATATCCCAAAAGAGATCGTTACGGTCGATATAACGCTCGAAGAGGGAGAGAATTTTTTCGAGCGCTTCGTCCGTCAAAGCTTCGTTTGCAATGCAGTCGTCTTCGATCAGCTGATCGTACTTTTCTATTATGTCGCACTTTGCGTAGTCCCGGCGACATTCCAAGTAAGCATCGAAAAGCTCTCCGTCTGTGAGTTCGTAGGTTTTTCCGTTTCTCTGGATTGTCATTTTGTTTTCCTCCAAAATATTCAATTAATTCAGTACTCCATACGTCGCATTGAATCGTAATAAGTATGTAAGACTAACCGCACTCAAAAAAAGAGAGCCGCGATAAAGCGGCTCTCAGTGGAGGGATTCAAAGCCCGTCATGACTTCGGGCAGGAATATTCTTCAAACAAATACACGGCAAAACGGCACAATTTCGCCGTTATTGTGATACCGATTAAGAAAAGGACAAAATATAATCCAATTGTAGGCCAAAGAGCCTTTGCAAGTTCTGCGATGAGTCGATTAAAGTTTTCAATCATGGGTGATATCTTCTCTCTTCTTTTCCGCAGCCTCTATTGCACGAATACGCTTTTTTCGCATATCCTCTTTGTAGGCCACGATACGGAGCGTTTCATAAACCACTCTGAGCTCCTCAACGGTAAGCTCATTTATACCGTGAACATAGAGTGACGGAACGCTTTTAGCATAAGCGATAAAGGCTCTTGTAGCATAGCGCTGCCAATAAGGGATCGAGCTGTCTTTTTCTATGTATTTCATCATAGATTTGTGACTCCACATACCGGTTGCATCTACATAGCCGAGAAGGTTCTGTAATCCGTGCATAAGATTATGAAGGTGAGTATTCTCGCCGCCTTCAACAACAACGCCTTTGTATATAAAGACATTATTGCCGAGATCGTTGCCGGAACGAATGGTCCTTTCGAACACAGGAGCAATCTGATGCGCCAGCTCTCGATAAAGCATCTCCTGTTTACAAGACATTATTGACTCAACAACAGACAAAATATCTTCATTCATCTCTACAGAAAGCGCGACCTCGTTGGTCAGGTACTCTTCACTGATATTCATCAGTTTTTCTCTCATTGAGCGTCCTTCGGGAAGTTCAACAGCGATCATGCTGTCGTTGTCGTTAATGTCCGAAACAAACAGCTTATCTGTAAGCTCCACAACAGTCTTTTTGTCATTAGCAAGAAATCTCATAGTGTTTTTCATAATTTTTACCCGCCCCATTTTATCAGGGGCTATCCTTTCTTTATTTTTTGAGATTAAATTAAGCAAAAAGTTTCTCGACATATTCGAGAAAAGTATTAAGGTTTTCCTGTACCGAAACAGAACAGAACAGCGGAACCACTCTCTCGGTCAAAATGAAGCCGAGAATGCTTTTAAGTTTTTCTTCGTTACATACATCTGTAACCCAGCAGACATCGCCGGCGTAGAAAGCGACAATGTTACCGTCACTTACTATGTGACACGGTCCCACTTGAGCCAATTCACGAGCGATGGTTTCATTGCATACAAGAGCTCCTCTATTGTATTCACAGACATACAGGTCTTCACATTTGAGGTTCGCCATTTAATTTCTTCCTTTCCTAAAAAGAACTCCACCCTGTTAATGTCAGAGTGGAGTTTTGTTCACAAGCAAAGTTATATGTAGAGAAGCTCCTTGAGCTCCCAGTTTTCTTCGCTCGTTTCAAGCTCATCGTCCAAATATGGCAGGATATTGTTAACAAACTCCTCAGCGATTTCTGCGTCGGAGATCCTGTCACCATCGGGAACGAGGTCTCGAATGTGTTCAGGCATTTTGGATGCTCTTGATGCCCAATCATATGCATAAGTGTAACCGTTATCCGCAGTCAGGAAAAGTACTCCTGATTTAGGATGGATAAGCGCTTTCGGTTCATAATTATCGACCGTATAAAGCACCGTTCCTTTGTTCTCAATGATATGTTCATCATCATTGACCGGATATCTATCTCCCAAATCATCCGCCATAATGTGCGTGATCAGCACTGCGACTGCTTCCGGAGACAACGGGGTAGCGTGAGAAAGCAATGTGTCAAATTTTGCGATCGTTGATTGTTTCATTTTCAAATTCCTCCTTAACACAAGCTTTACATTGGAGCGCTTATGTCCTTTCTTAAATTTAATTGAGAATTTTTTGATCCTCCACTTTAAGCTCCTGTCGTGGTAAAATCATTACAAGTATGTAAGATTAGGGAGGTAGATAAAAAAAAGAGACTGCCGAAGCAGTCTCCTGAAAATGAAAACAAAAAACGAAATTAAAAATCAGTCAATAAAAGTCCATGAGAGTTCCGCATCTCCATCAAGCCACGCTTTGATGTCCTGAATGGACGATACGATAATCAAACTCATAAAATCTTCTGCCTTTTGCCTCGCATCAATGTCCGAGCCTCTGTTAGCTTTCGCAAATGCATCGGCGGTTTCACGAAACTGATTGTATTTAGGATGCGTTCGGAATCGTTCAACCTTTTCCCAGAAATGTCGTTCAAATTCGGACAAAGATGTGTCTGCTTTAGCCTCCGAAAGTTCAGTTCTAACTTGCATGAGAATATTTCCCAATAGATTCTGTGCCGTTTTGTTTTTACACTTATCACAGGTACAATGCCCCCAGCGATTATCATGCCAGTGGTTGCCCTCTTCCAGATATGCGTCACCAGTTGAAAGAAGCATTTCCCCAAGTTCGGGAATAGCAAATTTAGCTCTTTCAATTTCCAGCATGATATCTACGGAAATCAAATCCCAATCTTTTCTTAAACCATGTTCTTTTTTACCAATTTGTTTAGCTCTCACAGGATTTTTGATCTGAGTATATTTGATTTTGTCCTCATCATTGGTGCACTTTTGTGCTTGGAAAGCTGCCTCAGCATTAGGATACTGCAGTCCTTTGAAAACAAAAGGATATTGAAAGAAATTTGAAAGAAACCGATATTGCTCTCTAAAACTTGTGATCTTCTCCATAATAATCTCCCTCTTTGTCATATTTTCTTTGCTTTAAAAAACTTATCGGCAAAAGCAAATACAGTTTCTTTGTACTTTTGCGTACCGCAGTTGACAAGAATCTCGTCAAAAGAATAGTCATCAAGAGCGAGTTCGGAAACATGATGTTGCGCTTCTGCACTTAGTCCGTTATCATAATACGGTCTTCTTATCCGCACAGAAACAACATCAAAATCGGATAGACCGTCAATCTCGTTGGGAAAGCGACAATCGGGTATGATGACATAATCCCAGTTATCATTGAACAGTTTGAGAATTTTCACAATGAATTCTACCCAGAAATCCGGCTCTTTTCTTCGGACCACATCCGTTCCTACATACTGCAAAAGTTGTCTTCCCTTCTCGTCCTTTTTGCCATCCCATCCAAAGAGCGTTTTGCAAAGGAATTTAAGGAGATCTGCATAATGGATTACGAGAGCCTTTTTGCCGTTTTCTTCAAATCTGCTTTTCATAAGGGCGGCAGTATAGTCTTTGCCACTTCCTGCTTTGCCCGAAATAGCAAATATTTTCATTTAGTTTCCTCCTCCGCTCGTTCTACACCTCGTTCGGCCTTTCTGTCGATAAGCGCAAGCAAGAGCTTGTTGGCACTTTTGTTGAGCAATTCACTGTACTCAACCATTTGTCTCGCCTCTTTGATGATTTCAATGTCAGTCATGTTAAATCTCCTCTCTTTTTATGCAGATTTTGACTATTTTTGCGGTAGCATAGGGATCGCTGCTCTTTATGCAGCCGGTCTCCCCGTTAAAAAGCATACCATCAGCTTTGATGTTACCTGCCGGCGTTATTCCGTCAATGCGGCGCCTGCGTTCCTGCCCGCGCTCACATATTATGACTTCATCGCCAATTTCATAGCCTATCATTCCTTATCCTCCTTGATTATTAGGATTCGACAATCATGTTCGTTTTTGTCCGTGTCAGCGGCCCAAATCTCAAGCCAATCATACGGCTCCCATTTTAAATTGCACAAAGTGTCGCTTTTTAGAAAGTAAAGCAACTCTTGCGCCGCCTCCATAATATCCCGGAACGTACCTGCCATTAATTCGTCATATGTATCGGCGTCTTTGTTGTACGCCATAAGGTGATACGTTTTACTCATCACCAATCTCCTTTTCTATATAATTGATGGCTTCTTTTTCGGTCAGTTCCTCAAACTCATTGACGAAGAATCTCGTATCTGTGACACGATCCTTGATTTTGATTATGGCTCCGGGCCTTTCGGCTTCTATCTTCTCACAATTGAGGACATATACACCATTTCTGCCCTTCGCCCAATCGATCACATCAGCAGCAGTTTCAAATTTACCGCTGTCAAAAACACCGCCTGAACTTATAAGACCTGCATTATACATTTCTGTTCCTCCTAAATTATTAATTATACAGCGCACAAAGCGAGTCATCTTATCATTTTTCCTTTAATATTTTCCTGACCTGAGCATAAAAGAGGTCTCCGTTTCGCAAGAAGACACTGTAACCTTCGTTATCGGACTCAACATAGTCCAGATCTTCCTTATCATAACATGAAAGCACATCTTTAAGTTCTGTGTTTAAGCATTTGATCGCATCTTTCTTTGCATTAAAGACGCCGGCAATCTCGATATCGCTGCTGACATTATCCGCCTGCAAAACGATGTACTGATATTTCGACTTATCTCTTTTTCCACGCCGCTTAAATTGCTTGGCCCAGTCAACGATAAAACGCATCTCGGCTTCGCAATCGCCATCTCTTCCGAAAATGAAATCGGCTTCTTCATAGGCATCGCAAAGCTCATCGAAACCGTCAGTTCCGTAAGGCTCGTATTTCCATTTGCCATGGAAATAGTCGGGCATAATACAAAAGAACCGTGCGCAATCTCCTTCGGTATCCTTATATAGATCCAAAATGGTCTCATAATCAACGATTTCAATTTCCATACACCCTTTGCCTTCATTTCCTTCAGCATTGAAATAGATGATGTAGAGTTCCTCTTCACAACCGTGAATTTTTCCCGGCAAAAAGATAGCATCTACTCCTGACTCGATTTTCATATTGTTTTCCTCCTTTTCTATTATCGAACAGCAACAACAAAATACGGCCCTATTCGGTTTATCATTTCATTTCTGCGAAGTTCTCTTTGACTGGCACATCCGCTTAGTTTGACGGCTTTCTTAATGTCGCAGGTCGCAACAAAGTTTTCGAATGATATTGAGTTAAGCAGATCCTGAACATTATCCTTCAGTGCTAACTCATTGGCGTATTCACAGATCGCGTCTCTGAAATCAATTCCGACTTCATCAGCAACATCCGCAAAAGTTTCAGCCTCGATGTAATCGAGATATGTGCCTTCACTGTCGAAGATACGAACTTTATCGTCATCATCCGCATCCGTTCTCAGAAAGACTTTACCAAAACCCGTATCAATACAGAAAACCTCTTTTCCGTATTTCAGCGTGGTTTTTGACACCAAAGCTATTGTTGACATATAAAATTCCTCCTTTTTAATAATAAGGGACCAAGATTTGAGAATCATGGTCCCTATTTTTTCATTTATGAAACGATGTAGGATTTTCCAAAGGCTTCAAAAGCCTTATCAAGCCCCCTTGCTGCGTTGAGCATAGACATAGCCTGAGCTCTTATCATTGCTCGCGTTCTGGCGATTTCTTCTGCGCTTTCAGGATAGTAGTACCCGCTGCCGTCAGAACAAATCGGTATGATTTCGCATCGCGCCGAACTGACGATTGTTCTTAGCTGACGGGGTGTGACTCCGAAACGCCGCTGCAATTCCGTAGCCTTAACAGCTAACGCCTTGCCGCAATGTTCCCTTTGCAGATAATCGATAATAGCTTCCGAGATTGACATGATTTCGTTTTTGTTTTTCATTTTAGTAGCCTCCTAACGACTATAAATTAATTCAAATAAAGTATGTAAGATTGACCTCGCAAAAAGATAAGCCCCCGCTTGTATAAGCGGAGGCTTACTTTAACTGACAAGATTGTTATATGTTTTTTGATGAAGGTTTAGTATTAAAGGAACTGAATTTCAAGCGCAATGATTTCGTCATCGACCGTATAAGCGAAAACGGGATAGCAACCGTCACCGTATCCGGAACTGCTGAAGAACCCTTCATCTTTAATCCAAGCATCACCTTTACGGATGGATTCACAGAAGTCATGCCACTGCTCGTCCGTGTAATCGGGCTTGTTCATAAAGAATCCGGCAAGTCCGGCGTCTACGCCTATTACGCCTATCTCTTTCATGCTTTTCTGAGGAGGAATAACGCCATCAAGATAGATGCCTATTACTCCCACTCTGCAATCTTTGTATTCTTTGCCGCAAATCGGATATGTTTCGGTATGCATCCATACACGACAGTCGTACATGCCCGCTTTTACTTCAGCGTTCATGCGACACCACACGTCCTTATCATAGCAAGGATCCGTTATGTCGATTTGCCCCTCGAAATACTTTTTACCTATCAGCTTTTTTCTCATAATTCTTCCTCCTTATTTTTTACGAAGCTCTTTTTCCGGGACACTTAAAGCCATAGACCTTTGCAATGTCAGGACCGAGAGCCTTTGTGTACCTTGTGATATCTTTTGAAGTCACTTCATTACGATAAATTTTGTCACAGAAATTACTTTTCTGAACCTCCGACAGTCCTTCTTTGAACATACGGTATGTAATAAAGTTCGTGCCGTCATGGTGTCCGGAAGTGCAGCATAAGTCACCGTTTGTGTCCACAAACCAATGATCTTCCGTATCTCCGGAAGAATAAAGGCAATTGGCTATGTTGCTGCCAATCACTTTATATCCCATACGTCTGCCGTTCCAAAGGCCCAAATCCGCTATGCAGATGATTTCTTCGGGCAATTCAATGTTGAGATTGATTCGCTCGTCATCAAGATAGTTGCTGTTGGTTTCTGCGACCCTTTCGTAGAACTCACTGTCACTTAAGGTTTCACCCTCAGCTTCGAGTTCTTTGCGCCAATCGGACCAGTCATCTAAATCGATATCGGAATTCCAAATCGTGCAAAAAACGTTTCTTTTCATTTGTTTATATCTCCTTTTAAATTGTAAGTGACTTTTTTAATATGTGGTCAATAACAGAACTCACAAGACGAATAATATGTTAAAAAGAATAGCGCTTACCATAAAAATTAAAAGACCTAACTGTTTCAATATAAAGCAAGTTTTTCGTTATCACAAAAGCCAATCGCTATTATAGACACCATCAGACAAATAAGTCCAATAAACATCAGAATGAAAGTAAACCACGTTAACAACGGATGTTCATGGGAACAATCTGCAACAGTTTTTTTGAATGGACTTATGCTTTTATTTGTTAAGGCGTCAGAGTTTCCGCATGTACGAGATCCGCTCGGAAGCATCGTAGTTGTCTCAACTACATTGTTTTGGGTCGTCGTTTCCGACTTGCCACATGTACACGAATCGCTATCAATCGCAAAGCAATTGACAGAAAACAAACTCGTAGCAATTATCATCACCACGGCTATCGCTAAAACGATTGATATCCTTCTTTTCATTTGTTTATTCCTCCTTAACATACAAGTTCTTCAATCACAGCTTCCCAGCAGGCTTTTGGAGATGGAGATTCTCTGTAATATGCGATATAGTTCTCCATCCGCTCTTCAAAACGGTCTGCCATGAGTCCGAGCAGATAGTTTTCCGACTTAGAGTCGAGGGCTTCCTCAATAGGGAAGCCCATCTTTTCCTCAAATTCGGGGCAAATGACCCGCTCCGAAGAGTCAAGCCCAAAATAGTCAAGCAGTGCTCTTTCTGCATCACAGATCAGCAAATCTCTTCTAATTGCTTCGTATCGACTTATCGGTCTTGCGAAAGCAACAGCCTCTTCTGCACGAGCTATATCAGCAGCTTTAACTGCCATCTTAATTCACCTCCGTAAACGGGCAATATGTCGCACCGTTTCTTTCCATAATTTCAGCAAACTGACAGATATGATATATACCTGAACCGATTTCTGTATGATAGGGGTCAATGAATCTGCATACGAATGTTTTTTCGTAATTCAGAGCACCCTTAACAACAATTTTTCCTCCGTCAGGAATAACAAAGAGATCCTTATAGTCGGAGTCGATAAACCGAATACCTTTTGAAGCGTTCTTGATATGAGCAGCGAACAGGGCTTTGTCATATATGTAAATGAAAAGTTCGCATCTTTCAGTGCAAACGGCGCGTATAAGGAACGTATACTTTTCATTCTCCGTCATAAAACCGTATTCGTTGCCATGTTCATTGATTTTAGCTTCGGGGTGTTTTTCACAGTACTCCTTCATTGCTTTGGGACTTGAGAGCATTTTTCCGCAATCTTCGTCACTCGAAAGCGCTTTAATGAGCCATTTCATATACTGATTAAGCTCTATATCATCGCGTTTAACAAAGTAACTCGGAAAATCGCGGATAACAATCTGTTCTCCATCAAAGTTGACCCTTGTTAAGCCGGCGTAACCGGCACGTCCGCAAATGTCGTTGCAATTGTTGTACATATACAGATATAATTCCGGCGCAGAAACGACTTTGAATTCCATAAGTTTACCTCCTGTTATTTTGAAAATTTGATTTTGTTTTTCTTTACAACATCGCCTATACAGCGATTTCTTGAGAAGAACTCGGTTACGAATTCGATTTCGGTCCTGCTGAGTGAACGCTCTGTTCCGTCTCCGGCATCACCACAGACAAGAATAGGACCCATAACAACATCACGGGGAACAAGGCCCGATTCGTCGAACCATACCCAATTAGGTTCCATTCCGTTGTATTTGCCTTCTTCGTTACAATAGCAGATCATCGGCTCGTTATTTTCGAACGGGTAGAAAACTTCCACCATTCCGCCAACCGCCGTCTGTAATGCTCTGAGCTCATTTGTGATTTCGATAACCTTGGGAGCCTTTTCCGGTTCAACCAGTATCGCTTTAACAGTTTTCGACATTTAATTTTCCTCCTTCTAATTTTTTCAAAAACTCATCGCTCTCAATAAAAGCTTTGAGCTCGCTTTTGTTCCAGTCATTTGATTTGGCATCAAAACGATGGTAGCACACAACATCGTCGGCAAGCACGAGGTCTTTATCAACGACCGTACATACGCATCCGCCGACGTGAACCTGGTCGTAGATTTTCGAATCAAGGCCGGGAATGACGAAAGCGGGGCGAACACAGTCACTACCATACGTGACAATGTGACCATTGTAACAGACAGAGCCGCCACTGCTGACAGTGGCAG
>ENA-ORMS01002483-ORMS01002483.1-human-gut-metagenome-genome-assembly--contig:-NODE-2483-length-13209-cov-2.033450_pt1 | contig 13209 bp, 8 predicted proteins | sample MGYA00242104_ERZ508997 | MGnify/ENA primary metagenome ERZ508997 (study PRJEB26280, sample SAMEA2338704) | human gut metagenome | biome: human gut; feature: human-associated habitat; material: faeces... | reverse complement strand
TGGCTCCCGCACGCCGGCCAATATCTTCAACAAGGTAGATTTACCGGCACCGTTCTTACCCATCAAGGCGATACGATCTTTCTCGTTAATCACAAAAGAAACATCCGAGAAAAGGGCGCTTCCACCAAACTCTACTGTTAGTCCGTCAACTGAAATCATATGTTTATTTTAATACATTAATATAATGAAGCCGCGAAGATAAGAAAAATCCCTTTCATTAGGGATGTACAGGAGATTTCATACGATCTTTCCGGGGCAAGACTAGGAAGAAATTGGTTGCCGATGCCGTCGGCAATATTTTCGACGCCGTCAGCAATATTTCCGACAGCGTCAGCAGCATTGCCGAGGGCGTCGGCAACCGATTTCATCAAATAGAAACGCCAAAGAGATAAACGTTAAATCTCCGAGGCATCCTATACATTATCCATTTAAATAACGAGAAAATCATGGGAAAACCAAGAAGTGGCATCCAAGTCAGTATTTATAATACACCGGGCAATGAACAATGCGGGCCAACATCCTGCGCACGAGTCATCACCAGAGATACCAAACGCATGAACGATATATGTGAGTATATTTCCGAATGCTCATCCGTCACCTCCGCCGACATAAAAGGTGTATTGGAGGCGCTTACTTCCTATATCGGCAGGGAATTATCCTATGGGTACAGCGTGGAACTGGAAGGATTGGGACATTTCTCGCCATCGGTAAAAAGCAAAGAAGTAACGGACCAGAAAGGAAATACTAAATCAAGCGCTAGCATACACGGCGTTAACTTCCGCTGCTCTCCCCGACTGAAGGAGATGGTAAAAAAGAACGCCCCCATCTTGGTTAAACGGGAAAATCTGCCCAAAACGGGAATCGAGGGAAGGAAGGCTAAGATGTTATCTTATCTAGAAAGAAACTCATATATAAATCTCACCGATTACGCCGGCTTGAACAATTGTACCCGCTACCGTGCGAGCGAGGATATCAAGCAATTTATCAAGGATAACGTAATAGCCAGCGTAGGATATCGAACACACCGGATTTATGTGCTGCCTGAAAAAGAAGACGGGCAAAACTAAAACTTAAGACGCAGTGGCACTTCCGGACTCTACAAATACGTGACCTAGGAAAGCGCTAGATAAACCAGATAAGTAACATGATATTTTTCTTCAAGAACTTCAAGGCTTCGCTGATTTGGTTCTCAACGGTCTTCTCGGAAATATTGAGTTGGAAGGCTATCTCTTTATAGCTTTTATGCTCCTTCCGGCTTAGATTAAAGATAACCCGGCGTCTTTCCGGCAATTCCTCTATCAAATGATCGATATACTCCCCCAAGTTATAGGCGGTGATCTCTTCCTCTAAATCGTAAGAGGTATCCATAGCGGACAAGACCGTCATTTTATAAAAGTCCTCGTTCACGTTCTTCCGGTGATGATTAAAGATCAAGTTGCGGGTGATGATAAACAGAAGCCCCTTGAAGTTATCATCCTCCCGGATGAATTCCCTCGACTCCCAGACCTTGATAAACACCTCTTGTACCACATCCTCGGCTACATCCCGATTATTCAAATAAAGCCCACAGAAATGATAAACCTTTTCCCAATATTGTTTATACAACATCGAAAAAGCCTCCCTATCTCCTTCTTTCAACGACTTTATAATTTGTCTCTCTTCCATTTAGCATCACATATCGTTTCGCGAAGATAATAAAATCATATACTAATAAAAGTTAATGATATCCCAGTTCTCCCGGACTTCTTTGTACTATTAATATAGCACGAGAAATAATGGAAGAACAAAACAAATATATAAGCGATTTATTAATCCGATATGTAAATGGACTCTATACACGGAACGACATAGAGACCTTGCGGAAGTTAGCCTCATCCATAACCGAGCGAGCAGAATTAGAAAGCGAAATGGACCGGGTCTGGAACGAGGCGCAAGACTTACCTCAATCCGATTCCCATAATCATCTGCTTTATAAGAAGGAGGCGCAAGACCTGTTGGATAAGACACGTAAAAGAGAAAGAAGAATCTCCCTATCCACTTTCATCAAGTATGCGGCGAGCATAGCGATTATCGTTTCCATCGGATTCGGAGCGAAACTATACCTAAATCATTCAGCGAAGCAGCATACATCTGCCAGCGACCATCTCCTAACGGAAATAAGCGTCAATCATGGCGAACATAAGCAAGTCACCCTTCCCGATGGCACGGTCGTTCATCTAAACGCCGGTACCGTCATGCGATACCCAACGGAATTTACCTCTGACATCCGTTTGGTAGAAATGGAAGGAGAAGCTTTTTTCAATGTCATGAGAGACGAGGGCAAGCCCTTCATCGTCCGTACCCGGCAAGCCGACGTAAAAGTACTCGGAACCTCTTTCAACGTAAAAGCCTATCAAGAGGATGAGTTGATGGCCGTCAGCGTTCGGACCGGAAAAGTTGAGGTGGATATGCCCGAAAGCGTAATGCGCCTATTACCGAACGAGCAGATAATCGTGAATAACACAAATGGAGAGATTCTTAAAAAGAACGAGGACGCCCAAAAAGTAACGGCTTGGCTGCAAGGCGGCCTTTATTTCAACCGGACACCTATCAGTAGCGTTATACACGATTTGGAGCGGATGTATAATCAAGAGATCGTACTCGATCCGAATGTCGTATTCGACGATTACATCTATGGCGAGCACGACAATAAAAGTCTGGAAGCCGTACTGAACGCAATTCAATATTCAACCGGCATCCGATACCGGAAAGAAGAAAGTCGGATCGTGTTATATAAAACGAGTCATTAACCTTAAAATCGATTTGCCCATGAAAGATACGACATAAGCTTAGCCACATAAAAAAGGGAAACCGACCTCTGACCTTCGATCTCCCTTTATCTTTCCCGATATGTACACCCTTGGATTGGACCCCCTTGGAGATTACATAAATCGGACTGTTTTTAAAAGTGTATAAAAACAACCTTTAAACATACAAAATTATGAACTTTCCAACTATTACTAGGAATAATTGGATGTGTTGTTCTATTATTTTAGTTTTTTTAGCGTTAGGCTCCCCTGAACCTCTGCAAGCGCAAGAAAATCAGAAAGAAAGAATAACAATTCAAGTCAAAAACCAACCCATACAGAAAGTCTTTGATGATTTGTCGAAGCAGACAGGATTAAAATTTTTCTATGGAGAAGCCATCGCGAACCGGAACGTACAGGTTAACCTAAAGTTCAAAAACGCTCCCGTCAACAGCGTATTGAACGAGATCACCCGGCAAGCCAATCTTTATTTTAAGCGGGAGAATAACACGATAGCCGTCAGTCTCGGAAACGCGGGCAACGCCTCCGTTCCGGTGACGCAAGACCGAAAAGTGACCGGTATCATTACAGATGAACGGGGCGAACCGATCATCGGAGCGAATGTCGTGGTAAAAGGTACGTCAAATGGTACAGTTACCGACCTGAACGGTCAGTACAGCATCGAGGCGAACGGTAAATCGATCCTACTCATATCCTACATCGGCTATTTATCGGAAGAAGTGGCCGTAGGCAACAACAAAACCCTCAATATCCAGCTAAAGGAAGACACCCAGAAGCTTGATGAGGTAGTCGTGATCGGTTACGGAACACAGAAACGAAGCAATCTTTCCGGAGCGATCTCGAAAATATCCTCCGAGGTAATCGACTCTAAGCCGGTTACAAATGTCCTGTCCGCCTTGCAAGGAGAAATTCCCGGTATGGTCGTTCAGCGAACATCCGGACAACCGGGTAACGAGGAATTCGACTTGAACGTGCGTGGCGCCTCCTCCACGAACGGAGGGAATACCCCGCTAGTCTTGGTCGACGGAATCCCCGGGGATATGAATATGATCAACCCGCAGGATATCGAGGCTATATCGGTATTGAAAGATGCCTCAGCCTCCATATATGGTTCCCGTGCCGCCGGAGGTGTTGTATTAATCACGACTAAGAAAGGAAAGAGCGGAGCACCGAAACTTACTTACAACGGGAACTTGGCGATCACGAAAATGACCGGAATCATGAAAGCCCCGACAAATTATGAGATGGCGATTATGGATAACGAGGCGAACATACACAACGGTGCCGCCCCACTCTATACCCAAGAGCTTCTGGATCGCATCTTAGCGAACGATCCGAACCCTATCGACCATCCCACCCAACCCGGCTGGAAGCTCTTTTTCACGAACACGGACTGGATGGACGAGTTGCTGACCAATGGCGTACAACATCGCCATAACCTAACAATCTCCGGTGGAGGCGAGAAGTCTAACTATTACCTATCCGCCGGCTACAGCAAACAATTTGGCGTGGTAAAATATGCAGACGATAATAATACCAAATACAATCTGCGTATGAATTATGATTATCGATTGGCAAAGTGGCTAAAATTAGAGACAAAGGTATCTTTGGATAACCAGAAACGTACGGACATAGGAAGTAATGGCGCTTGGGTGATCGGCGAGGCGATGTTTGATATGCCGAACTTCCCGATCTATAACGCCAACGGAGAGTTCTTCACGCAAGGAGGCTGGAGCAACGCAATAGCGCTGGCCAAGGAAAGCGAGACCGCCACGTTCAATACCCGGGAGATGAACGGTAACTTTAGATTGATCGCCGATATCACGGACGGACTCGTGTTTAACGCTCAAGTGGGCTTAAACTACAAAAACAAGAATAACGAGGATATAGCGAAAGCCATCCCGCTCTATACATGGGACGGTGACATCAATTATTATACGGGAGCAGGTAGTCCCGAACAATCCGCTGTAGATCGTACGACCGAGGAAACCATCTATCAAAATTATACGGCTTACTTGAATTATAATAAGAACTTCGGACTGGATCATCATTTAGATGCCATGTTAGGTATGGCTTATGAGGCAGAAGAGGTCCGTATGTTCATGGCACGCCGAGATAATTTCATCACAGACGAATTATGGGAACTCAACCTTGGTGGCACCGGAAATATGAAGAACGACGCCAAAGCTGAACATTGGGCGACAAGCTCGGCTTTCGCCCGTATTGGATACAGCTTCAAGAATAAGTATATCTTGGAGACAAACTTCCGCTACGATGGTTCCTCCCGCTTCGCCCCGGGTAACCGTTGGAGAATGTTCCCCGGCGTATCCGCTAGCTGGCGTATCTCTCAAGAGGAATTCCTAAAGAGCTCTAAGGTATTCAACGAATTGAAACTAAGAGCTTCTTACGGACAAACAGGTAATCAAGAAGGTATTCGTCTATACGATTATATCCAGTTGCTAAAATTCAGGGACGACGGTTGGGGAACTAAATTGACCTATCCTTTCGGCAGCGGTTCACAAACACAAGCGATGGGGCTGGATGTCTTAGCCGGCGTAAATCGCACATGGGAGATCTTGGAGAATATCAACGCAGGTATTGATGCCGCTTTCTTAGACTCCCGCTTAGGATTCTCTTTCGACTACTTCGTGAAGATGAACAATAATATGTTGATCCCCGTAACTTATCCCAGTATGCTAGGGGCAACTCCCCCGGATACGAACTCGGGCAAATTGCGTACGAATGGCTTCGAGCTTACCTTAAACTGGACGGACAAAATCGGTAATGTCGAATATTCCGCACAATTCCAATTGAGCGACGCTAAGAACAAGCTCGTGGAATACGGAGGCTCGGACACTTATGAGCTAGGCTTGAACAAGACGAGAGAAGGATATCCCATCAACTCCTATTTCGCCTATGTATATGATGGCGTAGTCAAGGACCAAGCGGATCTGGACGCTTACAAGAAGCTGGAAGGCGTACCCTCTAATATCGGTATCGGCGATGCCAAATTCAAGGATCTGAACGGCGATGGGAAAATCTCCACTTACGGTGATAAGGAAGGGGACGACGGCGACGCTAAGTATGTCGGCTCAACCACTCCCCGATATACATTCGGATTAAACTTGGGTGCCAAGTGGAACAACTTTGATATCAGCGTATTCTTCCAAGGAGTCGCTAAACGCACCTTGTTCCGTGAAGGTGAGTTCTCCATGCCTTGGAGCGACTGGTGGAGATATCCGCCTCAGTTCTATTACGGGCAAACCTGGAATGAGGATCGTCAAGACGCATATTATCCTCGTCTGACCCACGGCGATATCAGGCATTGGAACTACCAAGCGTCTACGATGCAAAAGATCAACGCCGCTTACGTACGCCTAAAGAACATCCAGATCGGATATACCCTGCCGAAAAGCTTATTGCAGAAGATCGGTATCGAGCGGACCCGTTTTTATGTAAGCGGACAAGACTTATTCGAGATACACGGGGTAAAAGGCGGTTGGGACCCAGAGTCTGACACCGGAGGTTTCAACTATCCGTTCCAACGTTACTACTCATTTGGTATCGACTTGACTTTCTAAGGTTTTCTATTTAATAAAACGAATATTATGAAACGATTCAATATAATTATCACGTTATCCGCCACCTTAGGACTATTCAGTTGTGAGCTGGATAAAATGCCAATGGATCAAGTGTCGGACGCTGTATTCTGGCAAAAGCCGGCCGACTTTGAATTGGCCGCCAACGATTTCTATTTTGGGCTCCAAGAGGTCTCCCAATATATAGACATGAACTCGGATATCGCCTTTGGTTCCGGCACGAACGATGTCAGCGACGGTTCCTATCTGGCCCCGGTCAACTCGGATGATTGGGACAACCCATGGAAATTTGTCCAATCTACCTCTTATTTGCTTAAGAAAGCGGAGGAATCCGGTTTGTCGGACGAAGAGATCGGACGTTGGAAAGCAGAAGCGCATTTCTTCCGTGCCTACAACTATTGGAAATTGGTGAAAACTTATGGAGGAGTACCCAAGATAGACATCCCGTTAAATACCTCCTCGGAGGAACTTTACACACCTCGTTCCAGCCAACAGGAGATCATCGATTTTATTATCGAGGACTTGGATAAGGCCATTCCTCTCCTTCCGAAGCAAAGCGGACTGACCGCTGAGGAATTAGGACGTACCACGCAAGGGGCGGCATTAGCTCTCAAGGCCCGTGCGGCCTTGTTCGAAGGAACTTGGCAAAAATACCACGGGATGGCGGACGCAGGCAAATACCTCGACCTAGCTATCCAAGCGGCCCAAGCCATTGTCGATTCCAAGGAGTATGAACTATATCGCGAGAAAGGAGAACTCAGTTACAAATATCTTCATATCCTAGAAGGCGACGACAGCAAGGAAGTCTTGTTGGCAAGACGGTATTACAAATTGAGAGCGACTCATAACTGGACCCGGGAACTATTATTAGGTGCCATGGTACCGACAAAGAACCTTGCGGACGTATACCTTTGTACCGATGGTTTACCTATCGATAAATCCAAGTTGTTCAAAGGATTCCAAACCCAGACAAGCGAATTTGAGAACCGGGATTCCCGGATGGCGCAAACGTTTGTCGTACCCGGTAGCGAGATATTCTCGGAAGGGGGCGGATGGGCAACCGTAGAGCCGGGATTCATCGGTAACAATTCTACCCGGACCGGATACATGATCCGCAAGTTTATGGATGAAACGCTTGATGCCGTACAATTCATTGGGGAATACGATTTCAAGGAATTCCGTTACGGAGAGGTCCTATTAATCTTGGCCGAGGCTTTATACGAGAAGAACGGACAGATCACGGACGAGCAATTAGACCTGACCATTAATGACCTGCGAAACCGGGCGAATATGCCTCGCTTGACCAATGCGTTTGTAGCTACGAACGGACTGAATATGCAGGAAGAGATCCGGCGTGAGAGAACCGTGGAACTGGCATTCGAAGGATATCGCCGGGACGACCTACGTCGTTGGGGCACGGCGGAAACGGTTCTTCCCCTTGCGATCCGTGGCGTGAAATTCGTGGGTACGGAGTATCAACAGAAATTCCCGGAGTTGGTGATCGGGCAGGATATACAGGTGGATAGCGATGGCTTTATCATCGCCCAACCCGCATCCGCCCGCAAGTTCCAGACACCGAAGCATTGGCTGTCACCGATACCTTTGCAACAGGTACAATTGTCGAAAGGAACCTTGGAACAGAATCCGGGCTGGTAAGGGTTTTTCCAAGAATAAGCGACTATATATATGAGGGTAGGCCCTACCTATACGAGAAGGTAGGGCCTACCTATCTGGGAGGGGAATCCCATTTAAATATGAATTATCTTAAATTTTTATAGCATGAAGAAATACTTTTTAGCAGTAGCTAGTTTTTTTATTTATTCTCATATCAGTCTAGGCCAAGTGTATCCGGGGCAGATGGATTCCACGTTTGTCCCTGTACGGAGTCATCACTATGACCCGGAGTTAACATTTGATTTTTGCGTGAATGAACCCGCTTGGAGCAATCAGGCGGGTATCCATTCCGCCTTCGGATCGACCGACCGACTTTATTTCCGGAAGGAAGTACCCGTAAACCATGACAACGATTTATCATCTTCCTACTCTACGACCGTTTGGAGGGGGGAAAGAGCGAATGCCCAGATATTGGTATGGTCGTCAGAAGCGTTGGAACAAGTACGTGTCTCTACGCAGGACTTGAGGAGCGCCGAGGGAAACATCATCCCGAAAGACCGGATTACCTTCGAGTTGGTGCGTTACGTATTGTCCAATTATCCGTATGCCGAGAAAAAAGCCATCTGCGGGGAATCTCCCTACAAATCCGGCTTCTTGATGCCAGACCGTTTCGAGACGCTGGACCGCTTCGATCTCCCTTCCCAAACCACCCGTCCGGTATGGATGATGGTGGATGTGCCGAGAGGAACCGTTCCCGGCACGTATAAAGGCAAAGTGGAGGTACGGGCGAAAGGCAAGGCTCCTCAACTATTGAATCTGGAGATCGTGGTGCAAAACCAGTTGCTCCCCTATCCGAAAGACTGGAAATACCGTCTGGACCTATGGCAGAACCCGTGGGCCGTGGCATGGTACAATCACGTGGAACCGTGGTCACCAGAACATAAGATGCTTCTCAAGCAGCATTTGAAGCATTATGCCGACGCAGGTGGTACCTACATCACGACTTATGGAGTACATTCTCCTTGGTCCGATAACTCCTATATGATCGAGGGGGGCATGATCGAGTGGATCAAGAAAGCAGACGGCACATGGGCCTTCGACTACAAGATCTTCGACGAGTACGTAGAATTAGCGATGGAATGTGGCATCGACGAGGCAATCACCCTCTATACCCCGATTCCTTGGGGATTCCGTCACCGCTATAAGGACGAGGCTACGGGCGATTATTCTTATATCAACTGGGCGCCAAGCTCAGAGGAATTCAAGAAGATGTGGAATATCTTCCTCACGGATTTCAAGTTCCATCTGGAAGCTAAAAGCTGGTTGGACATCACCTATATCGGAATCAACGAGAATCCGATGGAAGAGACCTTAGCGGCTATCAATGTCGTACGTAACCATGATAAATGCTGGAAGATCACTTACGCCGGCAATTGGCATAAGGAATTGGACGGACTGCTGGACGATTATTCTTTCCTTTACGGAGAGGAACCTACCATCGCCGAGCAAAAAGCACGGGCCGCCACCGGACGCACGTCCACCGTATACGTATGCTGTAACCCGCCGATCCCGAACAACTTCGTGTTCTCACCTCCTATCGAGGGACGTTGGATCAGTTGGTATGTAATGGCGTATGGGTACGACGGCTTCTTGCGATGGGCTTACGACGCTTGGCCGGAAGATGCCGATCGCGACGCACGTCATGGCTCTTGGGCAGCAGGCGATTGCTACATGGTATATCCGGGAGGCAAAAGTTGCATCCGCTTCGAGAAAATGAGAGAAGGTATCGTGGATTTCGAGAAGGTCCGTATCTTACGGGAACTGACCGCCCAATCGGGTAACGCTCAAGCTCAAGGCTTATTGAAGCAGCTAGACCAACATTTGTCTATCTTCCCGAAAGAGAAAGAGTTCGATGAGAACAAGATCTCGGCGGATGTACGTAAGGGTAACCTCATCATCCGTCAACTGTCCGATCTTTTGGCGAAATAATGGGCTTACACAGCAAGAAAGACATGAAAGCATATCGTTTAATCCTATCACTCATGGCAAGCGTAGCCGTAGGGACAGCTTTCTCGCAGACAACAGGTGTTGTTTGCGAGGAGTTCGACCAGATACAGCTGACGCACGTATTGACGCCCACCGGCCCGCTACCGACCGCCTTGGACCCGAATGGCGTATACCCCTATATGAGTTATAGCGAGACCTCAAATCGTCCGGTGCCTAAAAGGTACCGGATGATCTCGCTAGAGAACGAGAAAGTCAAGGCTATCATCTGCCCCGATCTTTGCGGGAAAGTAATATCCCTCACTCACAAGGAGAGCGGCAAGGAGGTCTTGTACAGGCCGGACGTAATCAAATACACACGGATATTACCCCGTTTCTATTTCGTGGCCGGGGGGATCGAGGTCAGTTTCCCGATCTCCCACTCTCCCACGCAAAATGAGCCGGTGCTTTATCAGATCGATCATACGGGAGACCGCACATATGTAACATGCGGAGAACGGGAATCTCATTACGGTATGCAATGGTCTGTAGAATATTCCTTAGGAGATAAGGACGAATGCCTTACCCAAAGGGTTGTTTACTACAACCCGGGAAAGCAAGCCTATCCATGGATGTCATGGTCCAACGCCGCCCTTCCTTGCGCACCGGATACCCAATACGATTTCCCGAACGGGACCGTATTATCCCATGCCTCCACGTTGGACACGATCGACTGGAAAACGGAAGGAACCCATCATGAACGGGATATCAAAGAGATGACCGGCTACTTCTGGAAAACGAAAGACGTGAATGCTTTCGGGGCCTACACTCCCTCCTTGGGCAGCGGGCTCTATCATATCGCCGACGAATCCAGTACGCCCGGTATCAAGCTATGGAGTTATGGCGTAGCCGGCGACAAGGAATGGTCCATGCTCAGTACCCCCGACCGGCAGCCTTACGTAGAAATCCAAGGTGGCCCGATCAGCGACCAATCTATCAAGCTCGAATTGCGTCCCGGCGAGAAAAAGAATCACGTAGAATATTGGATACCGACAGATCATCCTTTGGATATCTATTCCTTAAAGGTTCCGGCATTAAGGCTTCGCCCGATCGATCGCATCCCGCTATTCGACTGGGCCCGGAAGAATGAATCTTCCATCTGGATCGCCTTAGCCGATGCCTATAAGAATAAGTCCATGCTTCCCGCCGCCCCCTATCCGGAAGACGGGCAGTGGGCTCCATCCGGCATGGAAGATCTGGACGATGCTTTTCGTTGGGCGATCCAAATATCTCCCCAGCCGGAACGGGATTATTGGCAATTCCACTATGGGACTTGGTTGGCTGGAAGAGAACGTGTAGAGGAGGCGATCGAACAACTATCCATTCCGGATATCGATCTGGCGAAAGCTTTATTGGCAAGGCTATATGTTCGTCGGCAGGCGTGGGAAAAGGCGAGAGATACTTACGCCGCTATCCCCGAGACCTCGTGGTTGAACCTACATCCCCAGTTGGTTATCGAGCGGGATAAAGTATTAAAGAAATTTGGAACCGAGGCTTTACCGGAACGGCAAAAATGGCTGGATAAGATAAACGCGTCCTCTGATGAATGGGTGGTCGAGCGAAAGGTACAGCTACTGATTGATAAGAAGCAATATCAAGAAGCCAAGGATTTATTACTATCCACCCATTTCCAGAAAGTGCATCAAACTTACACCCGTACGGGACTTTGGGAACAGATCAACGAAGGCTTGGGCCTCTCCCCGCAACCTGTACCGGAACAACTCGGCGAGGATCGCTTAGCCCGGTTCGGTGCCTATCGGGAATATGAATAAAGGGAGGTGTGTTTTTAGAGCAGTAGCTTCATATAAGTCTCCGCATATTTAGCCAGAAACGCCCGGATCACTTTCAAGGCCGTAGAGATATGTTGTTGTACCGTATATACCGAGATACCCAAACTGTCGGCTATCTCCTTATGGGATTTCATATCTTTACGGCTCATATCAAAAACCCTTTTTTGTTGTGGGGTCAACGTTTCAAGCGCCTTATCCAACAATGCGTTTAAATCCGTATCCAATACCGAGTCCTCCGTCTCGTTCGTGCTATCCAATGAGGCGGACCGTATCTTATCCCTCAGCTCCAACTCACGATCCAGTCCCGCCAACAGGTTTAAGATCCGATTTTTCACGATCGTATACACATACGGGCCAAAAGGTACATTCGGGTTCAAGAAACGGCGATTCTGCCAAATAGAGGCGAAAGCATCCTGAAAAACATCTTCCGCCATATCCCGGGATTTAAGGAATTTCAAGGAAAACCACATCAAGCGGTCCTTATACAGGGCATATAATTCACAAAAGGCCGACTCGTCCCCTTCTAGCAAGTCCGCCACAAGCCTTCTTTCTTTCTCTGAATCAATGTCTGCCATTCGACTTATTCTCCCACTTCGATTACATAGGTTCAAATGTATGCAAAATTCCCAAAGGTAAAAACAAATTGAACCAAAATCAGCAACTCCATCATACAGCTTTATAAACTCACGATAACAAACATCTTTGCTCATTCGGAAATAATCATGTATTTTTGTCTGTTCATTTAAGAAAGGATGATGTATTGATGAAAGTTTGTATCGCCGAAAAGCCGAGTGTGGCCCGGGAAATCGCGGAAGTATTAGGGGCAACCCAACGAATGAATGGGTATATCGAAGGAAACGGATATCAGGTAACTTGGACATTCGGGCATTTGTGTACCCTGAAAGAACCGCATGAATACGCGGAGAACTGGAAACGCTGGAGTCTGGGGTCACTACCTATGATCCCTCCCCGGTTCGGTATCAAACTAATCGAGAATCCTACGTATGAGCAACAATTCAAGGTAATCGAGAGCCTGATGCAAAATGCCGAGATGGTCATTAACTGCGGTGATGCCGGCCAAGAGGGAGAGCTGATCCAACGCTGGGTCATGCAAAAGGCAGGTTGTAAATGCCCGGTCTACCGCCTTTGGATCTCCTCGCTTACAGAGGAGGCGATTCGGGAAGGTTTCCAAAAACTCAAAGAACAGACGGATATCATAGGCATAGGCAAGTCTGGTTCTGGTAGAAGTATAGGGCTCGATTCCGCGAAAAAAATCTTTGCAGAAGCTGGGGAGAGTATCCAGAATCTTACGAAGTTTTAAAATGTTATTCTTATTTTGTTCGTCATGATAATTTT
>ENA-ORMS01002482-ORMS01002482.1-human-gut-metagenome-genome-assembly--contig:-NODE-2482-length-13218-cov-4.267796_pt1 | contig 13218 bp, 20 predicted proteins | sample MGYA00242104_ERZ508997 | MGnify/ENA primary metagenome ERZ508997 (study PRJEB26280, sample SAMEA2338704) | human gut metagenome | biome: human gut; feature: human-associated habitat; material: faeces... | reverse complement strand
CTTGCCGACGATGTTGCTGCGGCCGATGATGACGGCGCGCTGACCGTCAATCGGGATGCCGGCGAGCTCGAGCATGCGCAGACAGCCGAACGGCGTGCAGGGCACGAGTCCCGGCTCTCCCGTCACGAGGCGGCCGACGTTGACGGGATGGAAGCCGTCGACGTCCTTCTCTGGGCGGATGCGCTCGAGGATCTCCGACTCGTGCGCGGCAATCTGCTCGGGCAGCGGCAGCTGCACGAGGATGCCATGGATCTTCACATCGGCGTTGAGCGCATCGATCTTCGCGATGAGCTCGTCTTTTGTCGTCGTCTCGGGCATCTCAATGACTTCGGAGTAGATGCCGAGCGCCTCGCACGACTTGTGCTTGTTGCGCACGTAGACCTGCGAGGCAGGATTCGAGCCGACGATGATGACGGCAAGGCCCGGCTGCACGCCGTACTTCTCCTGTAGAGCGGCTGCCTTCTTCTGCGCGTCCTCGCGGAACGCCTGGGCAAAGACCTTGCCCTCCAAAATACGAGCTGTCATAGAATCACCTTTCCTATCTCTCTATCTCTGAAAAAACAACGTCAAGACTATCGGTCAGATATAGAAACTCAGCAAGGTAAAGCTAAGTGATATATCGGTCAAATGCCTATCCTACTAGGCGTAGCGTTACCCGTCAATAACGTGAGAATCAGTAGGAGCCTCGGCGTGGCTAACGTCGTTATGGGTGGGTATCCAAGTGGTTAAAGGATGCAGACTGTAAATCTGTCGCCTTCGGGCTTCGGTGGTTCGACTCCATCCCCACTCACCATATCATGGAGCGGTACTCAAGAGGATTAAGAGGCCAGTCTTGAAAACTGATAGGCGGCGTGAGCCGTGCGTGGGTTCGAATCCCACTCGCTCCTCCATATTATTGTCCTGTAGCTCAGTAGGTTAGAGCAGTGGCCTTAAATCATTTACGAGGTGATTAAACGAAATACAAACAAATAGTAAACTATCCGTTATATTTTATTAGTGAAGACGGCAAAAGTGTACAGAAAATCTGTAATCAGGTCTACTATAAGAAGATTGATGGGTTAATCTACAGAAGGAAAAGCCCTTCTGGAAGATTTAAGAAACTTATGCCGAGCGATATTTATACAGAACGGGATGGGGTTATATACCGAGCGTTAAAAATAACAACCAACCAGTTCGGATATAAGTTCGTAAAATTAACTAATAATGACGGAAAGCGTACATTATACATACATAGAATTATGTATAGGACATTTGTTGGTGCTATCCCATCGAATATGGAAATAAACCATATTGACCATGACAAATCCAATAATTGCATTTCTAACTTAGAACTTGTCACTCATAAGGATAACTTGATTAAAGCCGCAAAATTCCACGGCTATAAATCAGAGTATAGATGTAAGAGTTGTAACAAGAAAGTGAGTAGAAACGCAGCTTACTGCAAAAGCTGTGCAATAGATAAGAAGCGCAGCGAACTGTACGGAACACGATATAAATACGAACATCCATCCAAAGATGTATTATGGAGGTTGATTAAGTCCATGCCAATGACCTCTATTGGTAATATCTATTCCGTTTCAGATAATGCTATAAGAAAATTGGCTAAGAAATATGGACTTCCATATCGGAAGAGGGATATTGAGCGGCAGAAAGAGAAAGAGAATCTTCTGTTGGATTCGCGCTGTATCGGTGAAAGCTAAGTGGTAACATATGCCAATACCGAGGGAACCCGCAAGGGACTCCGTAGAGACTAGACGCGCGATGCCTGAGATGGCAGTGGTATAGTCCAGACCACAAACATTTTTTATAATGGTAGCGAAAGCTATAGTGGTATGATAAGCCAAAGGTCATGGGTTCAAGTCCCATCAGGACAACCATACAGCTGTGGTGGAATTGGCAGACACGCTGGATTTAGGCTCCAGTGCCGTAAGGTATGTGGGTTCAAATCCCACCAGCTGTACCATACTTGAGTGGCGGAATCGGCATACGCAACGGACTTAAAATCCGTGGCCGCAAGGCATAAGGGTTCAAATCCCTTCTCAAGTACCATATGTCCCTTGTAGCTCAGTGGAAGAGCAGCCTATCATGTAAAAGGCGCGTCTCTGGTTCGATTCCAGACAGGGGCTTACAATATTACCGTAGTAGCTCAACGTGTTAATCATATACGAGCATGAACATATGATGATTCACGATGGCTAGAGCAAGGATAGTACGTACCAAGATGATTCGCGAGCATCTTGTTCCTGATGGTGGTTCAAATCCATCCTACGGTTAATCATGCTGATATAGCTCAATTGGTAGAGCAATGCACTTGTAATGCATAGGTTGTCAGTTCGAGTCTGACTGTCAGCTCCATTTTTTTGTTTATTATACAGAACATATGTACTATAAAGGATGTGGTCGGTTGGAAGAGATAAAGATAGGGAAAGTAAAACTACTGTATAACCCTAAAAATATCTCGATTAGCGATGCAAAGGCCCAGCTGAAGGCCGCGCAAGAGAGTGCCGGGGTAGATAAGTTTCGGAAGTTTATTGCGGTAAGTCCTCATCAGGGCGAACCGTGGTATGAGAAACTAAAGGGATGGAAACTGAAAAATACGACGAAGAAATCAAATCGGAGGAAAGTATGAAGATTGAACTAGACGATATGGCCGTGATTCTAGCAGACAGTATTGGGCGTGTGAAGAACGTACTTGACGAAGAGATGCCTAAAGATGATGTAGAATTTTTTATGGGCATTGTTGGAGCTACCATTTGGGATGCGCTACAACACGCTTGTGACCAGAGAGGATTTGAAGTAGCAAAAGGGTTCAATCCAGATGATGTTACTCTTCCAGAGCGCTCTACGAGCGGTTCCGCTGGTTATGACTTCTTCTCCACAGAGGATGTTATCATTCCTCCTCATAAATCTGTAAAAATCAATACAGGCGTAAAGGCATATATGCTGTCATCCGAATCGCTAGAGATATATATCCGTTCTAGTGTGGCTATTAAGCGCAATCTTATGCTTACAAATCAGGTAGCTCTGATTGATTCTGACTACTATGGCAACCCGAAAAACGATGGTGCTATTGTTATCGGTCTATATAATTTTGGCGATGAGCCACAAGAAATCAAAAAGGGTGATAAGATTGCACAAGGTGTGTTCCGACCATACCTAAATACCGGAGATGAACCAACAGAAGCAAGAAGCGGCGGTATTGGTAGCACTGGTATCTGATGAACAATAAAGTTGTGGAGCTTATAAAGAGGAGGCGGTTGCAGACTCTCATTCATTCTATCGTATATTATTCCTTCGATGAGAATATTATATCGGATGCGGAATGGTCGCGTAGAGCGAAAGAGTTATGTGAATTACAGGAGAAATATCCTGCCGAATCGAAAGAAGCTCCTCTTTATGATATATTTAAGGATTTTAATTATAGCACTGGTGCTGGTCTAGTATATATGGCTGACGATGCCGCTATCGGTAAAGCAAAATATCTTATCAGTATCCAGCCTAGGAGGAAAAAGAAGAAGTGATTAGAGTTCATGGCGTAGTACGCACGACGGCAGACCCGGAATTAAAGAATATCGGTGACAAGAAGGTAGCCAATTTCCGTGTTGCCACTAATGGGCGAGGCAAGGACGATTCCACATTCTGGAATTGCACAGCATGGGGACATTTAGCTGAAGTTGTTACGCGCTATTGCCCGAAAGGTAAACAGTTCGCCATTGAGGGTGTAATGCGACAGCGTTCCTATGAAAAAGATGGAGTCAAGCATAATGTAGACGAAATCATGGTAGATGACGTAGAGCTAGTGGGTGAGAAACTTGCAAAATAATTTCTGCGTTGGCGATACAGTACGAGTAAGGACAGAATGGGGAGAGATAACCACCATCATATCTGGTATGAGAGAAAAATATTTCATATTACAGAATGGGATGGTTGTCCCAGAACAGTCTCTATCTTTAGTGAAGAGAGGGTGATATAATATTGGATTATATTTTACGTGTATTCAATGACGAGGTGTTTGGTGTAAAGTCTGCACTTAGACGGGCAAAATACCCGATGCTAACAGAAGTGCCTGACTTCGATTTCCCCGCTATTGATGACCTCACAAGCGCAAGAGGCGAGGCCATTAGTATGAAGAATACGGACATTAACCGAGGCATCCGTCTAGGCAATTCACCTTATGGACATGGGGATGATAAATTCTTACGCCAGATATATGTAGGTATGGATATCACCGCGCCGCGCTTCTGGTGGCAAGAGTTTGCTACATATGGATTCTACGTAGGAAACAGCCAGTCAACCATGCATAAGGCGGCTCAGATTAATTTCCGTAAGATTGGTAATCCTTATGTCGATTCGAGGATGATGGATATTTTTGAAGAAATCCTTCATGAGTATATCGAAAACCCGACAGTAGAAAACCTAGAACGGTTTAAGTCGAACATGCCAGAAGGTATTATGCTTACGACAGGTATCACTACCAATTACGGCCAGCTGAAGACTATCTATTATCAGCGTAGGAACCATAGACTACCCGAATGGCATGTCTTCTGTAACTGGGTTGAGTCATTGCCATATGCAAAAGAGTTCGGTGTATGTGGTAAGTATGAGGGTTAAACGTAAGGTATTCTTCTTCTTAGTCAAAGTTCTACTAATATTTGGGCTTATGCTGAAACCACATAATGTGGCAAGGGGAGAGAAAATATATGACAATACGTCCATACAGAATACAAGTTATATACCCACGCAGAAGAATGAAACCTGCAATCGTGAAGCGCCCAATCCCTATCGGGAAGTTGTGTGCAATATATCTGCATACACAGCTCACTCGGACGAGACAGGCCGTGGCGATGGACTTACTGCGTCAGGACGATATGCTCAAGCTGGGCGAACAATCGCTATGGACGATGTACCATTTGGGACTCGTGTAGAAATAGACGGCCATACGTATATCGTAGAAGATAGATTTGGCGGTGGATATACAAATCGGATAGACATTTATATGGATACTAAGAGTGAAGCGTTCCGATGGGGACGTAGGCACTTAAAAGTAAAAATATACGATGTCGGATAGGAGCGTCGCATGGTATTAGATACCTATATGGGATTCAAATACGAAATAGGGAACCGAGTCAATAATCCGAACTGGGAGCTATATGTAGTGGACAGACGGTGGAAGAAGGTTGGCCCTGACTTGTACACGGTCGAATATATGGTTGATGACGGTACTTACCTCGATTTCTGGGGGACAGCTATGGAGATAGAGAATATATGAGTCCTGATGTAAGAGATATGAGAAGGCGTATCGAGAAGACCAGAGTGAAAACTCGAATAAGATGCCTTGACTGTGATAATGTCGTTATGACAAACGATATAAAGCAGATGAGGACTTGTAGTTGTGGTAATATCACGGTCTGGCAACATCCAGATGGTGTTGAGATATTACATAAGGATAATAACTATCAGGTTTTGGAGGCGATTTATTGAATGTAATTAAAAGAGATGGCAGTTTGGAGAAGTTCGATAAGAAGAAGATTCAGGCTGCTGTTGGTAAAGCTATGACGGCAGAAGGCTGTAGAGGATTGGCCGAAGCCGGACGGATTGCTGATGAGATTGAAAAGAAAGCAAATAATCATGATATCTCAGTAGCGTCTATTGAGTGGCTGGTGTTCCAGCTCCTGTGCGAAAGAAACCTTGAGCGTGTGGCAAGGGCTTATGAGGGGTATCGTGCAGTACGAGCTTATCAGCGCGAACATCCTTCTCGAATCGAGGAACAGATTCAGGAGCTTGTGTCTGGCAATAGTGATTACTGGAACAATGAAAATAGTAACAAGAATGCCAAGCTAGTTACTACTCAGCGTGATTATATGGCTGGCATTGTGTCCACGGAAATCACGCGAAAATATTTGTTACCGCCAGATATTGTACAGGCGCATGACAAAGGCATCATACATTTCCATGATGCCGACTACTTCGGGCAGAATGCCCTGACGAATTGCTGTCTTATTAACCTAGATGATATACTCCAGCACGGAACTGTCATTAATGGAGTGAAAATTAATAAGCCGCATCGCCTTTTGACGGCCACGACTATCGCTTCACAGGCGATAACTTCCGTTTCAAGCTCGCAATTCGGCGGCTGCACTATCACATTGTCTCATCTGGCCCCGTTCGTGAGAGACAGCTATAAGCTATATGAGAATAAATATAAATCGTATGGCCTAAATAAGGACGACGTTGATAAATTGGCTATGATGGATTTGAAGAAAGAAATCCGCGACGCGGTTCAGACTTTCAATTATCAGGTCAATAGTATGTCCACTACTAATGGTTAAGACTGGCCACGCATAATAGTAATATTATGTGGAAAAGGTGGCGAACCTAGAAATCTAGGGTGTGTGGTTTAAGTGCATCAGGAAATGGGTGTTAGAAACCACGCTAACAGGGGAACCAATAATGATTATTTACGAGGCTATAAATAAAAGCAACGGTAAAAGGTATATAGGAAGAACAATCCATTCTTTGGAATATCGAATGAGACAACATCTATCCAGTGTTAATAACTCTGGCTCCGGGTGTACATCATTCAGAAAAGCCATAAAAGAGTGTGGTGGAGATGCATTTGAGTGGAAAATCATTGACCGCGCTGACTCTATTAAAGAACTTGATGAAAAAGAAAGTTTTTGGATTCAGTTCTTCAATACAACTGACGAAAGAAATGGATATAACCTCAAAGGAGGAGCAGCAAATCCATTTCTAACTGAAAGAACTAAGGCGGCTATTGGTGATGCCCAAAGAGGCCCACTCAACCATATGTATGGGAAGAGAGGGAAAGATAATCCTGCAAGCATTCCTATCATAGATGTCACTACGGAAAAGAGATATGATAGTGCAAGTTCATTTTGTAGAGAAAATCCTTCTTTCGACGTATCAAAAGTATGTGCTGTATGTCGTGGAGAAAGATATACATATAAGTCTCACATTTTTCGATATATCAACGAAGATGGTTCTATAAAAGATAACGGGGTTCCAACAAACATGGATGATATTAGAGAAATTAAGAGTAATAATGTCTCTAAAAACCCGACATCTCTCCCAATAGAGGATACAACGAATCACATTATTTACCGGAGCATTACTGAAGCCGTAGGGAAACGGTACAAGAGATGTCTTTGCCGAAAACTTAAAAGCGAAGGTCGTGAGTGTGATTATCACGGTATCCACTGGAAGTTACTGTAAATATCTATATTGCAATCCTGTGCCAAGCATTATGGGAAACCATTTTGAAGGTCAAACGACTAGGGCATACGGCCTAAGTCTGATAGATATGGCTATGAAACCCGTACACTATGAGTGAAATTCTTATAGTGGAAGCACCACCTATCCTATTCAATAGGATAAAGATATAGTCTACGGATAGAATGGAATCCGCAAGCTCCATTCATTACGGTATTTATGTATATCAACGAAAATCCAGAGTATGCTACAGAGACGGCCATGCTTATCAAAGAGTTCCTGAAGCAGCGAATCGAAGGAATGCCTGACCGTACTGGTCATATGGTAACTCAGGCTTTCCCAAAGCTAATATATGCTCTCGATGAGAATAATATTGAGCTTGGCAGTGAGTATTATGACCTCACGAAGTTGGCAGCATATTCTACTGCAAAACGAATGAATCCAGATTATGTCAGCGTCAAGGTGATGAAGGACTACAAAGGCGAAGCATTCCCGTCGATGGGATGCCGTAGTTGGTTGACTCCTGATACAGCTACGGAGAATCTGGCTAATGCGAATAATTGGGTGAAAGGTCATAAATACTATGGACGGTTAACAGCCTAATTAGGCCGTCGTAAAACAACGTGAACGCATGACAAAGCGGTGTGAGGAAATATCCTTGCTAACGGTGAACATCCTTATGGAAAATACCGTGCGAAGTTATATATTGATTACGCCAATATAGGAGGAAATTAATATAAAAAAATCTATAATCATTAATAAAAAAGTGTTTAAGGTGGTTCCTATAAACACTACATACTACGTTAGTTCTGATGGGGAAGTTTATTCAACCTACAGCAAAAAGATAATAAAAACATTGTACAGATGCCATAGCAGGAAAATGTATGCGTATGTTGACATTTATGTGGATGGAAGACAAAGGCATATACCTATACATAGAATTGTTTACATGTCTTGGATTGGGGAAATTCCACAAGGGATGCAGATAAATCATAAGGATGATAACCAGTTAAACAATAGTGTTAGTAACCTGTATGCTGGTTCCCAGAAGGATAACATAAAGGACTGTATAGATAATAGTCATAGGGTTGGAGCTATGAACTATCTCACAGTACTCGACAAAGAGAGTAAGGAAATAATGACGTTCTGCCCTGCTCGTAACTTTATAGAGTATTCTGGACACCCATGCCAGAACGGTGGCGTGAGTAGAATGTTCTCTAGGAACTGGTTCAAGAAAAGATTCTTGCTATTAGAGTATAATCTTGTTAATGATTTAGATGAATTAAAACGTGTAACGACTATTGCTGATGAATGTAAGCAAGTAGGGTAGATTTTGTCACTACTCCAAGCGCGTTGCCGTAATATTACGGATGATATAGTCTAATCTCTATAGTAATATAGAGTAATTATGTTAACGAAGGCGTCGTGACATTGAATCTTGTCGATTTGGCCCTAAGTTCTGGCGGTAATCTTGTTACGTTCTGGCAGCTGTTTGAAGAGCGTACAGAGCTGTGCCATAAAGCCCTCAGAATACGCCATGAGCGTCTGCTAGGTACTTCTAGTGACGTGGCGCCTATTCTATGGCAGGATGGTGCTCTGGCTCGTCTGAAGCCGCACGAGAAGATTGATAAGCTCCTGTGTGCTCAGTATTCCACTATCTCGCTAGGTTATGCTGGCCTGTATGAATGTGTCAAGTATATGACAGGTAAGAGCCATGCAGATAAAGATATCGGTGAAGCATTTGGCCTAGAAGTCATGCAGAAGCTCAATGATAAGTGCGAAGAGTGGAAGAGAGCCGAGAATGTTGGGTACTCTTTGTACGGAAGTCCTATCGAATCGACAACCTATAAATTCGCTAAATGTCTCAAGAAGCGTTTTGGTGTCATTAAAGACATTACAGACCATGACTATATAACGAATAGTTATCATGTGAATGTCCGGGAACCTATCGGGCCATTCGAGAAACTTGATATCGAGAGCAGATTCCAGAAGCTCAGTCCCGGCGGTGCTATTAGTTATATCGAGTGTTCCGATTTAACTGATAATATTGATGCCGTTATGGAAGTGCTTAAGTATATCTACGATACTATGGTATATGCCGAACTCAATACTAAGTCAGATTATTGCCAAGTTTGCGGCTACGAAGGTGAGATAAAGATTATCGACAAGGATGGTAAGCTCGAATGGCAATGCCCGAACTGCGGTAATATGGATAAATCGAAGCTCGACGTGACGAGGAGAACGTAAACAACCAATGCGTTCGTTAAATGAATGATATGCGAGAAAACCCTTAGAGCCATTGGTTACTAACCCACTGACGAAAGGATAGTGGTGGCAAGAGTAATGACCTTGGTATAGTAAAAACACCAATGGATTGGGCAATTCGCAGGGAAGTGCCGTATAGGTAAACCCTCAACGACTACTATATTCAAAGCGTGTTATTAATAAAAGAAGGGAGGTGAGTAATTGGATAATAGCCTGTTTAATGCTATATACGATGTATTGGCTAGTAAAACGACAAAGGCTGATATATGCAGGAAGTATAATGTCAAAAGGACTGCCTTGGATTGGAATCTAAAAACTATACTTAGAGAGACAGATGAGTCGAAAAAACTTCGTCATCAAATGTTCCTTGGTGCTAAGTTAGGAGATGGATATTTCCAAAAGACGAAGCAGGGTATATATAAATATAGAGAGTCCCATAGCATTAATGAACTGGAATACGCGAAGTGGAAATATTTCATATTGCAATCATACCGTAAAAACACAAAAATTATCTCCAAAGACGGAGGTAAAGCATGTGAAGTATACACATCGGCGTCATGTTCGCAACAAATTAAGCCATACTACAACATGTCTGTCGAAGATGTGATTAAGAATATGGATATTTACGGATTCTTGTTCTATCTACTCGACGATGGATGGTATTCCTCTCATAGTAAAGTCGGGAATTATCTAGTAGGCTCAAGAATATTGACTACCGAGCAGAAGATGATGATAATTAATCTTCTAAATAGGTACGAAATAGAAGCATCAATAGTAGGGACTAGAGAAGATATATCTATATCCTCAAAATATAATTTTACGTTATTATCTTATCTGATGCATATTGCACCTACTCTCGATATTGATATAATCAACAAGAAGTTTGGTGTAGTAATAAAAAACACGCTTATGGCATAGTCTAATCCGACCACACAAATAGTGGTGTAAATACTAGGAAACTAGCGGTATAAATGGTGGTTATTTAGGAAGTAACTTCTGGAACCAAGGACGAACTGAAGAAATCAAAGAACGCTACGTACACCTCACCGATGTGGAGGATGATAAATGAGATACGCTCAGATTCGCAAGCTGGATGTATCGAATGGTGCTGGCGTAGGTGTATCCTTGTTCGTCCAAGGATGTCATTTTCATTGCTTCAATTGTTTCAATCAAGAGACATGGAATTTTGATGGTGGGAAAGAATGGACTCCAGATGTAGAGAAAAGATTTTTAGAATTAGCCAGACGGCCATATATCAAGAGGGTGTCTATTCTTGGTGGTGAGCCTTTGGCTGATGAAAATGTAGATACGGTCATTGACCTCTGTGAAAAGCTGTTCGGGAAAACGATATGGGTATACACTGGATATCGCAAGGAGGAAATTCCTACTCCGATATGGGAGAGGCTGAGTCATCACATTAGTTATCTGGTTGACGGACGGTACAATGACAGGCTCAAGAACCCTCAATTGCACTTCCGTGGCAGCTCAAATCAGCGGATATGGCGCAAGAATAAGTTAGGAGAGTGGAGAATCATAGATTTTGATGAACTGAATGAGGTAAACGTTATTGGCTGAGCCGAATATTGGCCTACAGTTCTTCCTTGGGAGGGATAAAGGCGAATGTTATACGGTTGTAGTTGAAGATACCGTTGAGAATGCTTACACTAGTCTTCTGGACTGGTTCGATGATGTTAAGTATCTCAGAAGCGAGGCTCTGGACTCCAAAGAAGCAAGTAAGTACAAGGGAAATCGCAAACTGAATGGCGGTATTATCCGTGGGTGCTGGTTTACATGCTTGTTTAGCACGAAGCGGACTAAACCACTAGTAGACGAGAACGATGTCGAAGATAGATTCGTCGCTTGACTTCATGTCAGAGGGTTACACAGACATAGACCAAATCGCAGAGAAAACTGGTAGATTATATGGTATGTCTGCTGTCGATGTTCTTGAAGAGCGAGAGCGTCGGCAGGATATCCTAAAGTATCTCGAAGTTGTACTGAAACATCTTACAGATACGCAAAAGGATGTCTTATTACTAATCGGCTCTGGGGTTAAGAGAACCGATATCGCTGACGAACTTGGACTGCCTAAACAGAATGTGTATGATACCTACAAGAGTATCAGTAAGCGTTTAGACGAGGCTGTCTCTGAAGATAGAATTTGTTTCCTGCAAAAGGAAGTAGAGCGTCTTAACAAAACATCTCGCGGACGCCATAGTAAGCTATATAAAGACCTACGTGATGAGTTAGATGAGCGTTACGAGTTACGTGAGGCCCTTAAAGAGTTATTTGTGCTACTTACTCCTCCCGAATCGAGAAAGGAAATGGATGGCAGAGTCAATCTACCAGCGTATCCTTTTGAGCGGGCTATGGATGTGAATTGCGGAATGAGAGAAGGTATCCAAGATGGAGTCCGGGTAATGAAGACTGTTTCCAAGTGCTTTATGCCGGAATATATGGATGATACCTTTGGCAAACGTGTATGTTGTACGCTATGCGCCACCTGTAAGCGCAAGAAAGACGTAGTAGGCCGTAAAGACCACGGCATATATGGACAAGAGAAGCTATAAATAAAAAAAAGACCGCCGATTTCTCGGCGGCCTTTGCTATGTTATTCGTTCGGTTTGATAGCACCAAGGACATCTTCAGCACTAATACCGTTCTGCTCCATGTACTCAATGAGTTCTTTATAGTCCGATTCTGCTTTCCTCGCTTTAGTTTCAGACAATTCTACCTTGAGCTTCTTCAACTCCTCCTGCTTCTTGTTGATTTTTGTCTCAAGGGCAAAAATCTTAGCGTCAAAATTCATCTGTCTAGCCATAGCTATTCCTCCTGTGTTGTTGTTATATATCATACAGACCTGACGCGAAGTCAAAATCTATAAAACTGGCCAATAATATTCACGCACAATTTTCTCCGATACGGACATCGAAAAATGCTCAGTTTGGCATTTGATTCTTATTCACCTCATAACCTTTTATCTTTAGCCAATCGGAAATAAGAGAACGGACTAATGAACTCATACTTAAGTTCATCTCGCGACACGCCTTGTCTAGCTCAGCTCTAGTATTAACTCCTATCTTAGTAGTAATATACTCATTCGGCACATCACGTATATCTTTATTATCGCTTCGGTCTACGTATCCCAGCGTGTAATATTCTATATAATCTCGCAAAACGTCATTAATCTTACGGTTCTCAGACCTTACTTTAGCCGTGAACTTATCCTTCATCTCTGGGTTCATTCTAACAGTAATCGAACACCGTTTATTCTTTATCTTCTCGTCTATCTTACCCATCTACCTAGATACCTCCTAACCATTATATTACACTTGATATGTATAATAGTCAATGGTATCTATTCATCTTTTGGCATTGCATCTAACTCCTCTTTTGTGGGGTATGCAGCCTTGTCTCCGCCAAACATGGACACCTCTAAAGATACAGGAGGGGCGGCATTTACTCTATCCTCATAAGACTCAACAGCTTTCATATACTGCTGAACCCAAAGCACTGCCTCTTCCTTACTCGTCTTTTTCACCGCATTCTCTTTGAGAGGAATATACCAGCTATCGCCATCATAGAGGACATATTCGACATTATCTAAATAATTATTGTGACCGTCGATGTTCAGGACATAGTGCACAGCTACACAAATCGGGAGAAATTCATCCCCGTCTGCATAGGCATTGATTTCTGGGGCTTCCTCGTTAAAGATACGAA
>ENA-ORMS01002480-ORMS01002480.1-human-gut-metagenome-genome-assembly--contig:-NODE-2480-length-13228-cov-2.798831_pt1 | contig 13228 bp, 13 predicted proteins | sample MGYA00242104_ERZ508997 | MGnify/ENA primary metagenome ERZ508997 (study PRJEB26280, sample SAMEA2338704) | human gut metagenome | biome: human gut; feature: human-associated habitat; material: faeces... | reverse complement strand
TCCATATTATGTTCCAAGTAATGAAAACTATTTAACTGTTAAGCCACTTGATATATCACTTTCAGAAGATTTAGATATTATTGAAAATAAGAGTTCTATAACTAGGGATGAAAAGAAATTATTTGATAGATTTGATAAACTATATAGATTGATGAAAAAAGAAGAGAGTTTTAATTCGTTAAAAGATAGATTAAATATGAGTAGTAATGAATTATATGGACTTATTGATATGCTTCAACAATATGGAAGAAATATTGATATAGTTGATATAGATGGTGAATTAGTAGTAAGAAAATATTTTCAAAAGAGAAAACATTATGAAGTAAAACCACCTAAAGAAGAACTTCATATGAAACAATTTGGAGTTGTATCAGATACTCATTATGGAAGTATATGGTCTCAACCAAGTATGGTAAATACATTCTGTTACGAAGCATATAATAGAGGTATAACTGATATGTTCCATATAGGGGATATATCAGATGGAGATTATCATACTATTAGACCTGATTATGTAAAACATGTATTTTTATATGGAGCAACTGCTCATGTTGATTATGCTGCTAAAACATTGCCTAAATACCCAGGTATGAAATGGAAAGTTATATGTGGTAGTCATGATGAAAGTCATTCATTTAATTATGGACCATTTGATTTTGGAAAAGAATTAGAAAAAAGAAGAAAAAATGATTTAGAATATATTGGTCAAGATAAAGGAATAGTATGCTTTGATAAATGTAAAATAGAATTATTTCATCCAGGAGGTGGAACATCTAGAATATTATCAACTAAACCACAAAATGGTATAGATCAAATACCGTCAAATACTAAACCTAATTTATCATTAAGAGGACATTATCATAAAGTATACTATATGCTTTATAGGAATATTCATATGTTACTTTGTCCATGTAATGTTGATCAATCTAGATTTATGATGAAAAATGAAATACCTAATTTAATGGGAGATTATTTTGTAACTATTTGGTATGATGATAATGGGGACATTCAATATATTGAAACTGAACCAATGATTTTTGATCAATGTGATGTTAGAGAAAGAGATTATGAAAATCCAAAAAGAAATATGAAAAATAAAATACTTAAAATAAAATAATTGAAAAATATATAATTTAGTGTTATAATCTATTTGTCAAGCGATGAAGGTATGATGGTAAAATACCGAGGCTATAAAAAAAGAGTGATTCTTCTAGAATAAATAAGGTGGAACCGTCCATATGGACCCTTATGTTGTTTTAGGAGTTTTTTATTTTAAGGAGGATAAAATGGAAAAAGAAATTACTATGGAAGAATTAACAAACTTCTGTAAAAACTATGGATTTATATTTCAAGGAAGTGAAATATATGGTGGACTTGCAAATACTTGGGATTATGGGCCATTAGGAAGTAGACTTAAAAATAATATTAAAGATGCATGGAGAAAAAAATTTATTCAAGAAAGAAGTAATGCATATGAATTAGATGCTGATATATTAATGCATCCAAGAGTATGGGAGGCTAGTGGACATGTAGATTCTTTTGCAGATCCATTAACAGACTGTAAGAACTGTAAGACACGTCATAGAGCAGATAATCTAGTAAATGATTATACGCATACAAGTGTTGGAGATACATTATCTAATGAAGAATTAATAAAATATATTAAAGATAATAATATACCATGCCCTAAATGTGGTAAATGTGATTTTACTGATATTAGACAATTTAAACTTATGTTTGAAACTTATAGAGGAGTAGTTAAAGATAATAAGTCAGTTGTTTATTTAAGACCAGAAAATGCTCAAGGTGAATATGTTAACTTTTTAAATGTACAAAGAAGTATGAGATGTAAATTACCATTTAGTATTGGACAAATAGGTAAAGCATTTAGAAATGAAATTACACCAGGTAACTTTACATTTAGAACTATTGAATTTGAACAAATGGAATATCAAACTTTTTGTAAAAAAGGAGAAGATAGTAAATTATATGAATACTTTAAAGATTATGGTAAGAAATTCTTTATGTATTTAGGACTTAGTGAAGATAAATTAAGATTCCATGATCATGAGAAACTTGCTCATTACGCTAAAGAAGCTTGTGATATAGAGTATAAGTTTCCATTCGGATGGGGTGAAATAAATGGTACTCATAATAGAACTGATTATGATTTATCAAGACATGAAGAATATAGTGGAATACAACAAAGATATTTAGATCCAGTTACTAATGAGAAATTTATTCCTTATATTATTGAATCAACATATGGACTTGATAGGACAGTTTTAGCAGTGCTATTTGAACATTATCATAAAGAAGTGCTAGATAATGGTGAAGAAAGAGAAGTGTTAAAATTACCTACTTATTTAGCGCCATATAAAGTAGCAGTGCTTCCACTTGTAAAAAAATATCATAGTGAAAAAGCAAACGAAGTATATGAAAAATTATCAAAGAATTTTATGTGTACTTATGATGATACAGCATCAATAGGTAAAAGATATAGAAGACAGGATGTTATAGGTACTCCATTTTGTATAACTGTTGATGATGAAACTATTAATAATAACACAGTAACAGTAAGAGATAGAGATACTATGAAACAAGAAGTAATAAACTTAGATGATTTAGTAAGTTATATTGAAGATAAAGTAAGATTTTAAAAAGTTCCTTAATGGAGCTTTTTATTTTGATAAATTATTTTTAATATAAATTGGTTTGTTTTTAATTTCTTGATCTATAATATTATCATAAATATTTGAATATATATCTGTGACTCTTTTTTCTATTTCTAAAGCCTTATATTTTTTAGTATCATATTTATTTAAAATAGGTAGTTCAATACTATCTTTAATTTCATTTAGATAAGTTCTACCATTTTCATTGAATCCTAGTATTCTAATATATTCTAATTTTTTTATTTTGTCATTCTCTTCTTTAGTAAAAGAACAAAGTATATGGTTTAACATTCTTGATATTCTGTTATATGTATATCTTTTAGTCTTAATATTCATTATAAGCTCATCAAGTGATTTTGATTTATTAATATACTTTTTAATTCTAACATTTAATCCCTCATCTACATCAACATATTTTTCTAAATCAGTTTCAGATATAATTTTATATTTTAAAAATTCAAAATATTTATTTTCTAAACTTTTATTTTTTAAAATATCATATGTTTCTTTAGGTACCTTGTCTTTTATATTTTTATTTTCTAATAATTTATTTCTTATATTTGATGCTGAAACTATTTTATTGTCTAGGCTTAAATCATGATAACTATTTGTTCTTTTTATATTAAATACTTCTATATTATAGTTATTATTTATTATTTCTTTTATGTAACTGATTGCCAATAGATCATTTGGCTCTTTAATATCATAATTTATTAATTCTTTTAAAGCGTTATTAAGAGAAGTAGGGTAATTATATCCCTCTTTCATATAAAATTTAACTTTATTATCAAATTCAATATTATTTATTTGTGTTTTAGCAGCATCTAATAATTTAGTAGTATCGTTGCTTTCACTTCCAAAACATAAATAATTTATATGAAATTTTTCTAATAATGAAACTCCATATTTAGCAAATGTATCACTACTTTGAGTAGAGTATACATATGGAAGTTCTATTACTATATCAACTCCATTTAATAATGATACTTTTGTCTTTTCCCATTTATTTAATATTGATAGTTCTCCTCTTTGAGTAAAAGATGATGAAGTACATACAATTATAATAGAATTTGGATAATTTTCTTTTATTTTTTTAATTTGATAAATATGACCATTATGAAATGGATTATATTCTGCGATTATACCAATAACTTTCTTCATGACTTCTCCTTTTATCAATGAAATTATAGCAAAAATATACAAAATATTCAATTTTTAATACAAAATACAAGATTTTACTTGATATTTTTTCTATTTTGTGGGAAAATGTTAGAGCGAAGAGATAGTATTGATTGATCTTGATAATAAGGAGGAATAAAAATGAAATTAAATATTACTTTATTTGGTGCATTACCTTTTAGAAGAATTAGTAAGACTGCTAAAAGACAAAGAAGAACTCATTTAAAGAAAACTGCTCCAACTGTTGCTACTTGTAGTAATTGTGGAAATGTTTTAGCACCACATAGAGCTTGTACTAAGTGTGGATACTATAAAGGTAAAGCTGCTATAAAAGTTAAAGAAGAAACTAAATAAGTCACCATGTGACTTTTTCTTTTTAATTAAATTATCTTATGATATAATTTTATTATGGAGGTAGATATGGAAAATTTTTTTGAAAAAATAACTAGTGGAGGAACTGACTTTTTAATTGATTTAATAGTATCTTTATTAATACTCATTGTTGGTTTTAAGATAGTAGGAATGCTTGAAAAATCATTTAAAAAAGAACATAAGTTTTCTAAATTAGATCCAAGTGTTAAAAGTTTTATAGTTAGTTTTATAATTATAGGATTAAAAGTATTATTATGTATTATGGCATTAACTAATTTAGGTGTACCATCAGCAACTATAGTTACATTATTTGGTTCATGTGCTTTAGCAGTAGGTCTTGCTTTACAAGGTGGGCTTTCAAACTTAGCAGGTGGACTTATGATATTAATATTTAAACCTTTTAAAGTGGGAGATTATATTAAATCAAATAATTATGAAGGAACAGTTAAAAGTATCACAATGTTTTATACATGTTTAGTTAGTATAGATAATAAAGTGTTGCAACTTCCTAATGGTAATTTATCAAATAGTGAAATAACTAATTATACAATGAATAAACTTAGAATGCTTGATATTAATGTTTCGGTATCATATGATTCAGATATTAAGAAAGTAAAAGAAGTTTTATCAGATATTGCTAATAATTATGATTTAATATTAAAAGATAAAGATATCAATATTAGATTAAAAGAAATGGCAGATTCGTCCTTAATATTTATTTTTAGAGCATGGGTAAATACTAAGGATTATTGGATAGCATATTATGATATTATTGAATTAATCAAAGAAACATTAGATAAAAATAAAATTGAAATACCATATCCTCAAATGGATATACATATGAAAAAATAAACAAAGCAATTTGTTTATTTTTTTTGTTAAAAAAGAAGTGTTTTTTGTTTTTATAGCTAATTATTATAATAGGGAATGATAAACATTCTCTAGAAAAGAGAAGTTATGGATAAATATTATAATGGTATGTTTAACAGAAGTAAAGCAACAAAAATAAAAGTATTAAATAAATTTAATACTTCGAACGTAACTGGTGCGCCCCGAATGTTTGAAAATGCAACCAATCTAGTTGGTGGTACAGGTACAACATATAATAGTAGTAAAATAGATAAGACATATGCGCATATTGATGGTAGTACTTCTAATCCTGGATATTTTACATTAAAAAATAAATAGTTGATTATTAGAATCAAATTAATTAAAAGAGTTTCCTAATAATTTAAGCAACTTTTTTGATTGTAAAAACATCGCTATTATGTTATTATAGTATTGTGATAATATGAGTGAGAAAGAAATAATAAATGTTTTACTTAATGAATTAATTAAAACAATAAATGATTGTTATTTTTTGTATGAGTCTCATAAAAAAAGTAATACTGTAGATGGTGTTGAAAGTAAAAATAATATAGTTAAATATAATGAATTTAAGCGTGTTTATGACATGATTAATAAAGTAAGTAATATAGATGGATTAAAGAGTATTATTACACTTTTAAGGTCTAATATTACATCTATAGTAACTAGACAAAATGAGATGGTTAATTTATTTAAAACCAGTACTACTCGTGAGGATAAAATTAAATATAAGACTGAATCTGATAGATTGACTTTTAAATATAATGTTCTTTGTGAACTTATTAATTTTATTAAAAGTTACACTGATAAATATGATAAAAGTAAAGACTCTGTAAATAATAAAACTACTAAAATGAAATATAGTGATGGTGATGTTTTAAGTATTATTGCTATGCTAAATGAAATTAAGGATGCTAAAACAGATTTATATAGAAATGGTTCTACTTTAGAAAAGAGAAAAAGAGTGTTTGACTTATGTAGCGAAAGAGAAAAAATAGTTGAATCTGTTCTTGGCTTTGATGGTATAAATGCGTTAGGGGAAATAGAAAGTATTGAGGATGAAATATATTCTAAATCATTTGTTAGTGAAAAAGAATATATTATTGATACGAATGGTTTTAAAGATAAACTTAATGGTATTATACGAGAACTTAGTGATACTATGTTTTATAATGAAGAAAGTGTAGCGTTTAAGAGTCAAACTGCTTTTAAATATAGAGATTTTCTTGATTATAAGATTAGGCAATATAAAAATTTATTATCTAGTGTAGGTGTTGATGGTAAAGAGTTATTAAATCTACTAAGTGTATACAATATAGATAAAAACTATGAAGAGTTTAAGAGTAAACATCGTAATGATTTGATTGGTTCAGATAAAACAAGTAAAATTACGTATTTTGACATAATGAATAAAATTGATGGTATGATTGATAAAATGGTTCATGATGGTAAAACTTTTATTAAAGAACATGATGGATTTATAAAAGTAGAAGACAGGGGTAGAAAAATAAGTGACATTATGGGAGAACTTCAAAGTAAATATGCTTCATTGTTTGATATGATGGTAGAGAGAAAAAATGAAATGACAATGTAATATAAATATATTGTCTTTTATTTTTTTTGAAATTATATTATAATTATAATGGTGATGAAAAATGAGTAAAGGAAAGTTATATAAGATTGATAAAAATATGAATCCTAAAAGTGATACAACAACTTTTATAGTAAGCCTTGTTGTGTATGCGATTGTTTTAATGCTTGCGAATTCTTTATTTAAAAATATTTATGTAGAGAACTTTTTATATGCATTAATAGCAGCATTAATATTAAGTGCTTTAAATTATACTATTAAGCCTATATTAATATATTGGACTTTACCACTTAGTGTAGTAACGTTTGGAATTGCTTATCCTATTGTTAATATGATCATATTAAAGATATGTGATATTTTAATGGGTAGTTCATTTGAAATAAGCGGATTCTTTTCTACATTTATAATAGCAATATTTATAAGTGGTATGAAAATGTTTTTAGATAGTTTTATTACTAAAAATATAGGAGGAAAGTAATATGTCTCCTATTATTTTTACAGTGGGTTCTTTTGAGGTTAGATGGTATAGCGTTTTAATAGCAATTTCTGTACTTATATCGTATTCAATGATTATTAGAGAAGGGGAAAGACTTAATATTAAAAAGGAATTTACTTTTAATCTGCTTTTTTGGACTTTAATATTTGGTATTATTGGTGCTAGACTTTATTATGTATTGTTTAATTTATCTTATTATTCTCATAATGTAGCTGAAATATTTAAAATATGGAATGGTGGGCTTGCTATAACTGGCGGTACTATTGCTGGACTCATAACCATACTTTTATATTGTAAAAAATATAAAGTTAATTCTCTTAAAGTACTTGATATAATAGTAGTTGCATTATTATTATCGCAAGCAATTGGAAGATGGGGAAACTTTTTTAACAGTGAAGCATATGGTATATCAGTTGAATATAAGACACTTGTTAATTTAAAAATAATACCTCAATTTATAATAGATAATATGTATATAAACGGTGCTTATCATTTACCTATGTTTTATTTTGAATCTTTGTGGTGCTTTTTAGGTTTTATTATTTCTTTAATAATAAGAAGAATGAGATACATTAAAGATGGCCAAATACTTTCATTTTATTTAATATGGTATGGTTTTGCTAGATTCTTTATTGAAATATTTAGAACTGATAGTTTAATGCTTGGAAGTATTAAAATAGCATGTGTAATGAGTGTGATTATGTTTATTACTGGTATTATTATAACTGTTATTCAAAATAAGAAACCTAAGTTAGATAATTTATATAATACTGGATTAAAAGAAGAAATTAGATTTTAAGGAGATAATATGTACGATTGCATAATAGTAGGAATGGGACCTGCTGGGATGAGCGCTGCTTTATATGCTAAGAGAAGTGGTATGAATACACTCATAATAGATAGTAGTGCTCCTGGTGGTTTATTAAATAAAATATCTATAGTTGAAAACTATTTGGGAGTTGGTTCTATTAGTGGAATAGATCTTGCACTTAAGATGTTTGAACATGTAAGGAGTGAAGAAATTCCATATAAAATAGAAACTGTAACAAGTGTTAAAAATAATAATGATTATAAAACTATATATACAACCAAAGGAGAATATAAAACTAAAACAATTATATTTGCAATAGGAAGAAAACCTAAAAGTAGTAGTATAGTTAATGAAGAAAAATATAAAAATAAAGGAATTAGTTATTGCGCTATATGTGATGCAGCTTTATATAAGAATAAAGAATTAGTTGTTTTAGGAGGAGGTAACTCTGCTTTTGAAGAAGCAATTTATTTAAGTGACTTTGCAAGCAAAATAACAATCATAGTTAAGAATGAAATATCTGCTGATGATGAACTTACATGTGAAGCTAAAAATAAAAATATTAATATAATGACAGGTGTGTCAGTGAGTGAATTTATCGGTAATGATAAAATATCAGGCGTTTTATTAGACAATGGAAATGTTATTAACTGTTCTGGTGTGTTTATTTATTATGGATATAGTGCAGAAACATCATTTATAAGTAATTTAAATATAACAGATGATAAAGGATATATTGAAGTAGATAACAATATGAGAACAAGCATAGATGGTATTTATGCATGCGGAGATATTATTAAAAAAAATGTATATCAAATAATAACTGCTTGTAGTGATGGGGCAATTGCAGCATTGAGTGCTAAAAAGTATGTTAGTAAGCATTAGGAGGGTTTATGCTAGTATATGGTAAAAATGTAGCGGTAGAAATACTCAAAGGTAATTATAAAATAAATAAAGTATTTCTTGATAAAAATTATAAAGATGAAGAGATGTTATCATTAATAGATAAAAAGAATCTTAAGAAGTTTCATATAGATAAAAATAAGCTTGATAAGATGTGTCAAAGTTCTACTAATCAAGGTATTGCACTTGATATAGAGGAATTTAAATATTATACTCTTGATGATATAGTAAATGATCCAAATTCTAACTTTATAGTGATGCTAGATAGAATAGAAGATCCACATAACTTTGGTGCGATTATAAGGACGTGTGAGGCTGCTCATGTTAACTATATAATAATACCTAAAAAAAGAAGTGTTACTGTTAATAGCACAGTTTATAAAACATCTAGTGGTGCGATATCAAATATTAAAATATGTGAAGTAGTTAATCTTAGAAATGCAATTGCTAAACTTAAAAGTTTGAACTACTGGGTATATGGTGCTGATATGAAAGGTAAAGACTATAGAACTATAGATTATAGTGGTAAAACATGTTTAATAATAGGTAACGAAGGACATGGGCTTAAACAAATAGTATCTGATAGTTGTGATGAAATTGTATCTATACCTATGAGGGGTAAAGTTAACTCATTAAACGCATCTGTCGCAAGTGGTATATTAATATATGAAATAGTTAAATATAAATAGGTGTATTATGGACTATAGAGAATTAAATGATAACGAACTTATTTATTTATGCAATGAAAATAATGAAGATGCAATTAATTTAATAATTAATAAATATAAGAGTTGTATTATAACTATTTTAAAAGAATATTTAAAAGAGTATAACATTATTGGAATAGAAATATCTGATCTTTATCAAGAAGGTTTAATAGGACTTTTACATGCAATAGAGACATTTGATAAAAACAAAGAAGTACTATTTTATACATATGCATGTACTTGCATAAGAAAAAGTATTATATCAGCTATAAGATTAACATTTAGACAAAAAAATAGAATACTTAATAATTCTTATTCATTAGATAAATTATTTAATGAATCAACTAATAATTATTATGAAGTATTTAAAGATATGTCTCAGGAACCAAATAAGTTACTTATAGATGAAGAAGAACAAAAAGATATGGTAAATAGACTTAAGAAAAGACTGAGTAAGATGGAATGTAATATTCTTGAACTTAAACTCAAAGGATTAAAAAATGCTGAAATATCTAGTCTTATAGATAAAGATAAAAAGTTCGTTGAAAATACAATGTTTAGGATAACAAAAAAATATAAAGAATTAATAAATCTATGATATAATTTTAAGTGAGGTAATATTATGTTTGATTATATAAATGGTATTGTTAGTAAGACAGTACTAAACTATGTAGTTGTTGATTGTAATGGCGTTGGATATAAAATATATACACCTAATCCATATAAGTTTAAGGAAGGACAAATGTCCAAACTTTATGTATACAATCATGTAAGAGAAGATGAAAATGCTCTATATGGTTTTAGTAGTGAAGATGAACGTGATTTATTTTTAAAACTTATTAATGTTAAAGGACTTGGCCCTAAAATGGCTATGCCAATACTAGCAACTGGTTCTATTAATGGAATTATAGATGCAATAGATAGAGAGAATATACTTTATCTTAAAAAATTTCCTAAGATTGGTGAAAAGGTAGCTAGACAAATAATTCTTGATTTAAAAGGAAAACTTGTTATGAGTGAGAATGCATCAGTTGATAATAGTGATGAATTAGTTCTTGCATTAGAATCTTTAGGATATAAGGCCAGTGATATAAAGGGTGTTGTTGTTAAAGTAGATAAGACTCAAGGAATAGAGACCCAAATTAAAGAGGCATTAAAATTATTATTGAAGTGAGGTTATTATGGTAATAGGAATTGATATGGATGACACTATTTGTTCTACTAATGAACTAATAATAGAAGTAGCAGATAAATATGATAAAGAGGTACTAGGAGGTACTGGTGTTAAAGATGTAGAGGCATATGAATTTACTGATATGCTAGGATGGAATCCTGAAATGAAAGGACAATTCTTTAAAGATAAATTAGAATTCATTATGAGTAGTGCAACTATTAAACCAGATGCTCGTGAGGTTATTAATAAACTTCATGATGAGGGATGTAAAATAATTATAATTACATTTAGAAAGGCTAAATATTTAACTGACCCATATAAATTAACTGAAGATTGGTTAAAAAAAGAGGGTGTTAAATTTGATAAGATATATGTTGATACTGGCTCTAAAGTAGATGAGTGTGTTGAATCTAAAGTAGACTTATTTATCGATGATAAGGAAGGCCACTGTGAAGAGGTAAGTGAAGCTGGAATAGATGTAATATTATTTACATATTTTTTAAAGTTGACACCGGAAGGAAGAGTAACCTGATTATTTTTATTAATGGAGATATCTCCAGTCTTGTAGCCAGATTCTAATGTGAAGGAGGCTACAATATCAGAGTAAGTATCATCTGTAAATACCATAGAATAGGAACCCACACCAGTATTATCTGTAGCTTTTATCGTCAGAGTATTGTTTGCGTATGTATAATCTGTACCTTCTGTCAGGACAGTTTTTCCCATACTTACGCTGCTTAAAGTATAATTAGAACCAGAAGGAACAGCAGCAGTATCAACAGAAACGGTTGCACCATCTTTAAAGTTATCGTTGGCGGTAGCTTTAATGCTGTCAGAACCAGCTAAAGTTTTACATTTTAAGTTAGTATTAATAACAATATCAGCACCGTTTTTTACAAGATAAGTAACTTTTTTAATTGTTTTATGCATAAGAGCTTCAAGTTCAGGTGAATATTCATCACCGTCTTTAACGATTTCTTGCAAATTCCAGAAACGCTCAATAAATCTCTTACAACCTTTGATAGAATCACTGTTCCAAGGTGCAGCTTTTTCAAAGTCACCGATAAACATTTCATAAAGGCGCATTGTGTCTGCACCGTATTGGTCAACAATTTCATCCGGGTTAACAACATTGCCCCTTGACTTTGACATCTTTTCACCGTTTTGACCGAGAATCATACCGTGTGATGTACGCTTTTGATATGGTTCTTTAGTAGGAACAACACCAATGTCATAAAGGAATTTATGCCAGAAACGAGAATAGAGAAGGTGCAAAGTAGTATGCTCCATGCCACCGTTATACCAATCTACCGGGCTCCAATATTCTGCCGCTTCTTTTGAAACAAGTTCTTTATCATTGTGCGGGTCCATATATCTTAAGAAATACCAAGATGAACCTGCCCATTGCGGCATTGTATCTGTTTCCCTTTTAGCAGGTTTTCCGCAGCAAGGGCAAGTGGTGTTAACCCAATCTGTCATTTTTGCAAGCGGTGATTCGCCTGTATCGGTAGGTTCATATGAATCCACCATAGGAAGTCTTAAAGGAAGTTCACTTTCAGGAACAGGAACATATCCGCAATCGTCACACTTAACAATAGGAATAGGCTCACCCCAATATCTTTGGCGTGAAAATACCCAGTCACGAAGCTTGAAGTTTACCTTTGCATGACCTATTCCCTTTTCTGTCAGAAATTCTGTAATTGCCTTTTTAGCTTCTTCAACGGTTTTGCCGTTGAGCGTGAATTTAACCTTGACGTTAGCAGCGTTCTGAGGCAATACGATGGCTTCAGCCTGAGTGCCAGCAGCGTTAACGGTGAATGCGATGTCAGCGGCAGAAGCGTCGGTTACAGCGAGAGAGCCGTCGGCGAGGTTGAAAGAGCCAGCCGTTTTAGAACCCGTCAGAGTGGCAGTGAGGCCAGCAGTTGAAGCGATGCCCTGAGCCTTGATGTTCAAACGAACAGTGGCCAACTGGTGCTTGAAGCCGAGGTTAACGGCATTGGCAGAAGCCGTCTGGTTGGTGGCGTTGTTTGAATAGAGAAGGTCGATGGCTTCTGGCTTCGACTGGTTCTTAACGTCAACGGCCACCTTGTTCTCCGTTACGCTGGCAGTGTAAGGATAGTAAGCAACGAAGTCAACGGCGCCTTCTGGGTAAACGAGGGCCTGGTCGGCAGCGGCAGCGGTGAGGTTGCCACGGTCGTCAGCGATAAACTGCTTGTTGGCGGCAGTTGCAGCGCTGAGGTCGGCACCAGCCTTCTTCATGAAGATACCTACTTTGTCGCCGGTTGTCCAAGTTGTGCCTGAGGCTTTCACTGTTTTCTGACCTTCAATGTAAGAAGAGAACTTCACATTTTGAGAATCTGAACCCCATGAGCTGTTGTCATCGAGGTTGTTGGAGCAAGAAGACAGCGTCAAAGCTGCAACTGCACCTGCGAGAATAAACTTTGTCTGTTTCA
>ENA-ORMS01002479-ORMS01002479.1-human-gut-metagenome-genome-assembly--contig:-NODE-2479-length-13236-cov-7.967529_pt1 | contig 13236 bp, 15 predicted proteins | sample MGYA00242104_ERZ508997 | MGnify/ENA primary metagenome ERZ508997 (study PRJEB26280, sample SAMEA2338704) | human gut metagenome | biome: human gut; feature: human-associated habitat; material: faeces... | reverse complement strand
GAGCCGGAGCGCAAGCGCAAGATCATCGGCGAGGAGTTCATCCGCGTCTTTGAGGCCGAGGCAAAAAAGATCGGCGCCGTTGATTTCCTTGCGCAGGGCACGATCTACCCCGATGTCGTCGAATCCGGCATGGGCGGCGAATCGACCGTGATCAAGAGCCACCACAATGTCGGCGGCCTGCCCGACTGCGTGGACTTCAAGGAGATCGTCGAGCCCCTGCGCCGCCTGTTCAAGGATGAGGTGCGCCAGCTCGGTCTGGAGCTGGGCCTGCCCGAAACGCTTGTGTGGCGTCAGCCCTTCCCCGGCCCCGGCCTTGCCATCCGTGTAATCGGCGAGATCACGCAGGAAAAGCTCTCTATTCTGCGCGAGGCCGACGCGATCTTCCGCGAGGAAATGCGCCTCGCCGGGCTTGACCGGACGACAAGCCAGTATTTCGCCGTTCTGACCGACCTGCGCAGTGTGGGCGTGATGGGCGACGAGCGCACGTATGACTACACGCTGGCGCTGCGCGCGGTGCAGTCGCAGGACTTCATGACAGCGCAGTGGTCGCGTCTGCCCTACGACCTGCTGGAAAAGGTCTCCGGCCGCATTGTCAATGAGGTGCCGCATATCAACCGCATCTGCTATGATATCACCTCTAAGCCCCCCGCCACAGTGGAGTGGGAATAATACCCGAAAGGCTGAAAAGCCTTGAAAATGCTGGACTTTTGCGTTACGGAATTGCCCCGTGACAACAAAATGACAACATTTTAGATTATCCAAGAATAAAGAGCTATCTGATTTCTGTTAGAGAAGTCAGATAACTCTTTTTGTTTTATCGTGTATTATTGCCGATTACCAATTAATAAAGTCATAAGCTAGATTGCCAAGCCTTGATAACTCTAAATCTAAAGAATTTGCATTTAGTAGTTCTGTTATTTTAGCTTGACATTCCAGATATTGTTGCTCAGTAAGCTTGCTCCAAATGCAATCCTTAATATGCGCTTTTTTAATAATAATACTGTCAAGAGGGCAATCACACGATGAAAAATCAGGAATAGCTTTGTCTACAAATATCAAATTACTAAAAACATATAGATATTTGAAAGTCATATTTATGAGTTTTTGAGCGAGTCCAAACCCAGTTACATAATGATTGTCATTGCCTATAGTATTATCACAAAACAACAACGAAATATCTTTAATAATTTTTCTTGAAAACACAAAAATTGATTCAGTAATGGCGCTGTTTGTAGCAGAGCAAATTTCTTTTTTGTCATTCAGAAAAGAAGCGCTGTAATAACGACCTGCCGTCATCATATCTGAGTATGCCAATTCAATGCACTTTATTATCACTTCCGATGGGCAGCACTTGTTTGTTGATTGTCCCAATACAGAAGATTCCAAAAAAGATTTTTTCCAGTCTGTCATAAATTCCCCCGTTTAGTCGTTCTTCAGCCGGTCTTTGAACGCCTCCACCAGCGCATCGCTGAGCTGCTGGGACGGGACTTTCACATAGCCGGAAGTTTCATCATATTTCGGGTAGTTATAGCGCCACTTGTCGTAGTCTTCCCGGTTGATTTCGCCGTTGCGATGCCTTTCGGCTTGTTCTGCCCAAGCAGTAAGCATTTCGGAAAGCTCGGCGGCGTCCTTCCCCTTCCGAGGGTCAACACGCAGGGAAACGCCGTTCTCGCCGGTTTCCACCGTCAACCCGTAGCGGTCCTCCAAGGTGAACAGTGTGTGCATCAAGCCAAGATAGCTGTCAATGTCCGGCACGGACAGTGCCAGCGGTGAGACACCCAGCGCACCGGCAAGGCTCTCCGTCAGCTCCGCCTTGGGTGTTCTGCTGCCGGATTCATACTGCGCCATACGGATGTCGGCGGTCTTTTCCGGGAAACCGACCACCTGCCCCAAGTATTTTTGCGTCATTCCCCGCAGATTGCGGAAGAACCGAATTCTCTCACCGATTGCCATAGCGATTACGCTCCTCGTTTTGATACTGTACAATCAGTATAGCATATAAATTTAGGTTGTGTCAAGATAGTTGAAGCAAAAAAGTTAAATATTTTCCCGAAAGCCTCTTGACAATAGCAAATTCGTTTAGTATAATGATTAAGCAAATAGCGTTAAGTTGTTTGCAGACAACAGAATATCCGTCGTGCGTCACGGTAATGGCGTACCCGCTCGGGCAAATCGGAATGCGGCCAGAAAGTTCTCCGACACTAAACAAGAGAACTATAACCAAACGAAAGGGGTGATGAAATGGAGAATACGAGCTTTATGAAAGTGGATGAAGTGGCACAGGAATTGGGCATTTCCAAGTCCTATGCCTACAAGATCGTCCAGAAGCTGAATGAGGAGTTGAAAAACAAGGGCTTCCTCACGATTTCGGGACGAGTCAACAAACAGTATTTTATGGAGCGCACCTGTTACGGTGCTATTCAGAAAGAGAGGTAAAAATGTCCGTTTATAAAGATACCAAAAACAACACTTGGAAGGTCTACTACCGTTTTACGGATTGGCAGGGCAAAGTCCACCAGTCTACGAAGCGAGGCTTTCCAACCAAACGAGAAGCTCTTGCTTGGGAGCGGGAACAGCTCCACAAAGTGGAAGCCGATCTGGATATGACCTTTGAGAGCTTTATCGACACCTACACAGCCGATATGAAGAACCGGCTGAAAGAGAACACTTGGCACACCAAGGAGCATATCATCCGCACCAAACTGCTTCCCTACTTCGCCAAGCGGAAAATGAACTCGATCCAGCCCAAAGACATTATCGCTTGGCAAAATGAGATGATCAAATGTCGGGATAAGAGCGGCGAGGCATATTCGCCGGTATATCTCAAAACTCTGCACAATCAGCTCAGTGCAATTTTCAATCACGCTGTGAAATTCTACGGGCTGAAAGACAATCCCGCCGCCAAGGTCGGCAATATGGGAAAGGCCAAGGCAAGAGAAATGCTTTTCTGGACGCAGGAGGAATACAAGAAATTCTCCGAAGAAATGATGGACAAGCCTGTTTCCTTCTATGCTTTTGAAATGCTGTACTGGTGCGGCATCCGTGAGGGAGAACTGCTGGCGCTGACCCCGGCAGATTTCGATTTTGACCGGGAGACGGTCACGATCAGCAAATCCTATCAGCGTATCGGTGGCCGGGACATCATCACTGACCCGAAAACGCCGAAAAGTAACCGGACGATCAAGATGCCGGAGTTTCTCTGCGAAGAAATGCAGGACTATATGAAACAGCTCTACCGGATCGGCAAGAATGACCGTCTGTTTGAAGTCACAAAAAGCTATCTTCATCACGAAATGGACAGAGGCGCCAAGGCCGCAGGGGTCAAGAGGATCAGAATCCACGATTTGAGACACAGCCATATTTCGCTTCTGATTGAAATGGGATATTCGGCGGTAGCCATCGCCGATCGGGTAGGACACGAAAGCATCAATATCACCTACAACTACGCTCACCTGTTCCCATCCACGCAAAGCGATATGGCGGACAAGCTCAATCAATTCAGAAAGGATGGTGCAAGTGATGTCATTGAAGAACAGGGACGAGCATAATCGCTGGCGCAGCAAAACGGTTGCTTTCCGGGTATCGCCGGAGGAAGATGCTCAAATTGAACGCTATGCGCAGCTCTCCGGGCTGACAAAGCAGGACTATATCACCCGGCGGCTCACCCACAAGGATGTGATGGTGCAGGGCAATCCCAGAGTTTTCAAGGCGCTGCGGAATCAGCTTGCCGAAGTGCTTTCGGAGTTGCAAAGAATTGAGAACGGTAACGCAGTCAATGATGAGTTGCTGGACCTAATTGAAATGATAGCCGATATTCTCGGCGGAATGAAGGAGGAATCTGAATGAACAAAGAAAAAGAAATGACCGCTCCCGATGTATCTGTTGGCGCAGATACGGAGCAGTCATCTCAAAACCTTACTGACAATAGTTTAACCGATTTTGACCCGGATTTCAAGGGGTATGATGAAATGCAGAGAGAAATTCTGCGAATGATGGATCCGTCCTACCTGAAAACCGTGTCAATGTCTGAGCTGCTGGACAATGTGTATCAGAGCAAGCCGCCGCTTGTGGACGGTCTGCTCTACCGGGGTACTTACCTTTTTGTCGGCGCTCCGAAGCTGGGCAAGAGCTTCCTGATGACCCAGCTTGCCTATCATATCAGCACCGGCACACCGCTTTGGAATTATCCCGTCCGTAAAGGAACGGTGCTGTATCTTGCGCTTGAGGACGATTACCGCCGCTTGCAGGAGCGTTCCTATCGGATGTTCGGCACGGCAGAAAATGAGAGCCTGTTCTTCTCTGTTTCGGCCGGCCAGCTTGGCAGCGGCCTCGACGAGCAGCTCACTAATTTTCTGCGGGAGCATCCAGGCACTTCCCTTATCATCATTGACACGCTCCAGAAGGTGCGTGAGGTCGGCGGGGACAACTACAGCTACGCCAACGATTATCAGATCATCACTCGGTTGAAAGCGCTGGCGGATCGCTATGGCATCTGTCTGCTTCTTGTCCATCACACCCGAAAACAGCAGTCGGACGATAAGTTTGATATGATCTCCGGCACCAACGGACTGTTGGGTGCAGCGGATGGAGCATTTCTGCTCACCAAAGAAAAACGCACTGGTAATGCCGCTTGTCTTGATGTATCCGGAAGAGATCAGCCGGATCAGCGGCTGCACCTTTTCCGCAACGAGGAAACCCTTGCGTGGGAGCTGGAGCGTGTGGAAACGGAGCTTTGGAAAGCGCCGCTGGAGCCGCTGCTGGAACAGGTTTCAGCTTTTCTTTCTTCGGCTGGTAAGGATTGGGCGGGAACGCCCACAGAGCTTTCGGCACTTCTCGGCGTGGATATGAAGCCCAATGCCCTGACAAGGCGGCTGAATGTCAACGCCGGACGGCTGCTGAATGAGTACGGCATCCGATATGAAAGCAGCCGCAATCGGAACGAGCGCACTGTAAAGCTTGCAACGACAGAGCGATCGTGACGATATGTGACGGTGTGACGATATTTCTATGAGCGGGTGCGGTATCAAAAATACCGTCACCATCGTCACACACCGTCACAGAAGTTTCGGCGGGGTGCAGGGTGACCTTTTCAAAGGGCAGCCCTGCTGGGGAGGCAACCGCAGTTGCCGGGGCAAAGCCCCGGCACAGAGGCAGTATTCGATGTACCGCCTCTGTGCAAGCTCCCTCGGAGAGCGCAAACAGCATCTTTTGATAGCCGCAGGCTGTCAAAAGTGCTTTTGCGTTACTCTTGACAAGAGTAACAGAACCCCGGCTGCGGCCGGAGGGTGAAAGGAAGTGAGATTTTATGAAGAGAACGATTAGCGCCGAGGTCGGCAAAGGCTCTGTCAACCACAACAGCCGCAAATTCAAAGCCGAAAATGTAGACGGAAGCCGCACACACTTGAATATCGACTATTGCAATGAGCGCATCCAGACCGTATACCACCAGCTTTTCGATGAGGCTCTGAAACGCTACAACGAGAAGCAAACCCGTGCAGACAGGCGTATTCCGAACTACTATGAGAAAATCCGCTCCGGAAATCAGGAAAAGCCCTTCCACGAGATCATCCTGCAAATCGGGAACAAGGATGATATGAGCGCTACCGGCGAGTATGCAGATCTAGCACGGACCGTATTAGATGAATACTACCGAGGATTTCAAGAGCGCAATCCAAACCTCCGGATATTTTCAGCGCACCTCCATATGGACGAGGCGACACCCCATATTCACATTGACTTTGTGCCGTTCACCACCGGGAGCAAGCGAGGCCTTGACACCCGTGTGTCGCTGAAGCAGGCGCTGGCAGCGCAGGGCTTCAAGGGTGGGACACGAGGCGCTACCGAGTGGTCACAGTGGGTACAGTCCGAAAAAGAACAGCTTGCCGCTGTGATGGAGCGGTATGACATCCAGTGGGAGCAGAAAGGCAGCCACGAAAAACACCTTTCCATTCTGGACTACAAAAAGCAGGAACGGGAGAAAGAGATCGCTGTGCTGGACAGCACGCTTGCCGAAAAGCAGGACGAGCTGGAAACAGTGCAGAATCGGATCACAAATTTCGATCAGGGAGCGCAGTCCATTGAGCGGTTGGAGCAGCGGATTGAAACAGATAGCGAATATCAGCTTCCTGATCCACCCACGCTGATGACCGCCAAGACCTACAAACAGCGGTTCGTTGACCCACTCATTAAGAAACTGAAAGAAGTTATCCGAAAGGTGTTCTACCACTATTATCAGGCACTGGACAGCTACCACCGGCTGAACACCACCAACGGGCGGCTCTACCGGGAAAACGAGCATCTGAGCGCCACCAATGACCGGCTCAAAGAAGAAAATAAAGCCCTGCGCTCCGAATTGAAGGATTTTCGCTTCCTGCGGAAGGTCCTTGGCACTCGGCAGATAGATAATCTGATCACACAGGCGAAGGCTATGGAGCAGCAACGAAAGCAAAACCAGCGCACAATGCGCAGAAATAAAAGTTATGAAAGGTAGGAACAGACAATGACAAAGACGATTTTTGAAGAAATGGGCGGTACTTACACGCAGGTTGGGGATTATCTTCTTCCTGATCTGAAACTGCCCGAAGAAGAACAGCAGCCCATCGGCGTGTGGGGACAACGCCACCGGCGTTACCTGAAGGAGCATCGGCGAGCAACCTATACGGCGCTGCTCGCCAGCGGTAAGTTGAACAGCTACCTTGCCGACATTGACCGACAGGCGGAGGAACTATTCTCTCGGCTGGTAAAGCAGATGGCTGAAGCGGAAGGCGTCACAGAAACGCTAAAAGCCGCCAATCAGATGGAGTGGGTCGGCAGGATGAATAGCATACGAAGCAGAGCTATGGAAATTGTAAATAGCGAACGGATTTACACAGCATAAGCGTAACGGCGGCAGGGAAAATCCCTGCCGCCCTTGTGTTCCTAAATTTTAGCATTAATGATGTTGACATTGTTCGCATAAGGGAGTATAATCATATCATTAAGGAAGGTCAATGCGAGGTGTTAGTATGTATATATCAGTTTCTGATGCTGCAGAAAAATTTCATATATCCAAAAGAAGAGTTCAGCTTTTGTGTGAGCAAGGACGTATTGAAGGTGCTAGTAGAATGAGTGGCGTATGGCTAATTCCTACTAATGCCCAAAAACCCACTGATGCACGAAGAAAAAGCACGTTGCCTGAAAGTCAATTATCGCTATTTGATGATTTTTATAGAATTGAGGAAGAAAAAATAAGTATTACTCAGGTTTGTGAGTTGCTTTCTATTTCTCAAGCAACTGCTAAAAACTGGATTAGACTCGGGAAATTAAAGATTGGATCTGATGGTAAAACATTTGATAAGAAGTATATAGAAGCACTTATCTCAGAAATAAAAAGCGGAAAAGATAACCGCTTGAAAAGTAGAAGGAACAAAAAAAGTATAAGCGGCAAAGTCCTATACAAGGATTACATCAAAAACAATCATAATCGTGAAATTGTTGAAAGCGTTTTGGACGCTTGCGATCAAATTACAGAAGATGAATTGAGGGTAATTCTTGCTAATTTCGCTATACAATTATACCAACAAAGTGGAGGAATAGTTGTATCTGATTATTTGCTGCTTGAAGGAAAAAGCGATATTACAGACAATGATGTATTCAATAGTTTGATTAAAGATTTACTTGGAAATGTTGATGTATCCCGAATTACGCTGACAAATATTCAAGCTGCCTTGAATAGTAAAGTACAGTTAGTTCCATTAGAAGATACTTTGGGTTTTGCGTATATTTCTCTTCGAGATTTAAGTCATCGCAAACAAACCGGTGCATATTACACACCCGAAAAAACGGTTAATACGCTTATCTACAATTTAAAAAACTGTACTAATGTTCAAAACAAGATATTGTGTGACCCTTGTTGCGGGACGGGTAATTTTCTTATAGGTCTTGTTGGTAATGGTGTGAAGACCGAAAATCTGTATGGCCAAGATATAGATGAAATTAGTATTCTAATTACACGAATCAATATGTTCCTACTTGATAACAGCATTACTAAAGAACAGTTGTATTCTCAATTTGTTTGTGGTGATACCCTTTCCAATACCTTCTCTCGTAAGTTCTCTGTAGTATTGGGAAATCCACCTTGGGGATATGATTTCAACAAGGAAGAAACTGCTTATCTTACCACTAATTACATTACGGCTAAAAACAAAGGTATGGAGTCATATGATTTGTTTATTGAAAAAGGGGTGTCAATGCTTGAAGAAGGTGGATACTTGGCATATGTATTGCCAGAAGCAATTTTAAGTGTAAACTCTCATCAACAAGCAAGAGAACTGATAGTAAAAAACACAGCGTTTAGGTTTGTAAGTTATTTAGGGAACGCCTTTTCAGGGGTGCAATGCCCTGCTATTATTCTAGGTGTCCAGAAAGGTTCCCACGGAGAAACAAAAGGCTGCAGAATTGGATTAAATAACAAAGAATTCATTATCAATGAAAATAGAGATGTAGATGCAACGTCGTTTTCTTTTAATATGTGTGATGAAGAATACGATTGTTTGCAGGTGATTAGTTCAGTACAAAACGCTAAATATCTTGCAAATAACGCTAAGTTTGCATTAGGAATTGTTACCGGTAACAATAAAGAGTATATCGCAAACGAAAAAGCAGATGGAATGGAAGTTATTCTAAAAGGTAGTGATATTTTTAGATATGCTATGAAGGAAAGCGACAACTATATTCATTTTGCTCCTGAAAAATTCCAGCAAGTTGCACCAACCGAAATGTATCGAGCAGAAGAAAAGTTGTTGTATAGATTCATTGCTGAGGTTCCGGTTTTTATGTATGACAATCAGCAAACTCTTTCATTGAACAGTTGCAACATCTTAATACCCCAAATTGAAGGTATGAATATCAAGTATATTTTGGCGATTTTGAATTCTAGTGTAGCAGCTTACTTTATCAACAAAAAATACAATTCTGTTAAGCTGCTAAGATCACATATAGAGTCATTACCGATACCGATGGTAAGTGCCGAAAAACAGAATGATATCATAAGAAAAGTAGACCACATAATGAATTCAAGCGAAAACATTAGTGGTCCATATGAAGACTTGGATAGCGACATTATGGCACTGTATGGATTAACTGCTGAACAGACCGATATAATAAGAACATCGCTGAGAGGAAAAGCCTCGTTTCTTAAAGATTGCTGAGCAAATTATATAATTCCTCATATGTAAGCCATTGAACAAAGTGATTTTTCATATGATAATCAATACTGCTACGGTTAAGATGGAACTGTCCTTCGCCTTCGTTTCCTTTATGCTGTTTGTCCGAGTATCCCAAACAAGACAAAATCTCATTGGAGTACATCTTGAAAATAGCAATTCGATCAGCGAAAAACAGACCGTAGTAAAGAACATCAAACTCTAAACGCTTTACTTGTTGAATGTTGCAGTCAAAGTCATAATCATACATCTCAGTGCTATTCAGCGCTCGATTTCCAAGATTGGCTTTTTTGCACTGATCGATAGAATTAGAACGGCTGATTACAGCTTCATTGGCTTTCATAACAGTGGAAAACTTAATTTCAATTCGCTGATGTCCCACCTCATCATAGCGGTCATGAAATTGGTTGTGAGATTTCGAGAAGCTGTAGAGCGCTTCAATCATCAGCTCTGCAACTGTGCCAAATCTACGAGTTCTAAGGGCAAAGATACCATCTCGGAATTCTTTGATTTCATTTGTCATTTTTTGTAACCTCCTTATTTTCGAGAAGTAGCTTATATGCATCAATGTCGAGAGCATCTGCAATACGCTGAATATTTTCAAGCGAAATACTACGGCGATAACATTCAATAGCACTGATATATGTTCTGTGCAGACCGCATTTGTCAGCAAATGCCTCTTGAGATAAACCAAGCCCATTACGATATTTTCGCAGGTTATCGCCAAACACTTTTACTATATCCATATTTACAATCCTCCAATGATATAGTATAATATAGATGAACACAAAAAGTCTACACACAATAAGTATCTACCGCGTGGGGGTGTTTTCGTGAAAAAGTCTAATCCTCTTTCTTTGGAATATTTGACCGGGTTATTTAGGACCAGCACAAAGAATCCTAATCGCATAGTCAATAGGGAAGGAACTACCCTTGAGTTCAAAGAAACATATAATCACGCCAATATGGCGCAATATTTTAAAACCATTGCTTCGTTCGCAAATAACACCGGTGGGTACATTATCTTTGGTATAGGGGACAAACCGAGAGAACTAAAAGGGTTGCAAGGTAAGAGTCTACAACAATTTGAAAGCCTCAAGGTCGAAGAGTTTACGAAGAATCTACTTGATTACTTTTCGCCGGAGATCAAATGGGATCACTGCACTTTTGAGTTTAAAGAAAAAAGCTATGGTGTAATCTACATATATCAGTCAGAAAACAAGCCTTGCATTTGCAAGAAGCATTATAATTCGCAAAATCAAAAGTATTCCTTAATCGAAGGAGATATTTTCTACAGGTATGGAGGACGCTCCGAAAAAATTCGCTATGCAGAGTTAACCGCAATCATTGATGAACGCAGAAAAAAAGAGGAAGCACAGTGGCTTGATTTTGCGCATAGAGCAGCACAAATCGGTGTTTCCAACGCTTGCCTACTGGATATGGCTTCAGGAAAGATTGCTGGCAACGGAGGAACTGTTGTATTAGATAAAGAATTGCTTGATAAAATTGCATTTATCAAAGAGGGGGAATTTGTCGAAACTAAAGGTAAACCAACGCTCAGACTTATTGGAGATATTCAAGAAGTAAACACAGGAAGAATAGTCGTTAAGGAAACGACAAAGAGGGTATTGAAAGCCATTGAGCCCAATGATATTCTTTTAGCTTTTCTCAATAATGATGTTGTTGATGAGCCATTAGAATATATTAAAACAATATGCTTTGCAACAAGCGCAAATTTCCCCATATATTTTTTGCTCAAGCAAAGCAAGTTACCCCTCAGCGAAGTTATTGATGCCATTGACAATATTAAAGCAAGAGGCATTGTGAAAAAGAATCTATTGTTAAGATTAAATGGGAAAGTCATCGAGGTTAAAAGCCCATCAAATAAATCGACCGATGCTTCACGAAAAAAGCAAAGTTACAGAAATGGCTGGCTTTCAGAAAATCTACCTGAACCAATCGAAAATATATCTTATTGTATCGATGCGCTTCTCACACTTACCGATGATGAAATGTCGGCGCATGAGCAATATATAAAGCGCAAACTACGCGATGTGTTTCAGGGCTATTATGAGAATGCAAAATCGATTGACGCTTCTAATATTCGCAAAGCAATATGCCGAATTGACGAAGCACTAAATCTATAATTAACATCCTTAATACGACAACAAAATGACAACAGGAATTATGATACACCGTAATTCTTGGATAATCTAAGCAATCCTGATAATCGGAGCCAAACCATCTATACAAAATCGTTTAGGTCACGGTTTCTGGGAGCGAGTGGGAATAAAAAGCCAAAAGCGGTATGAGTGTATGCTCGTACCGCTTTTGTTTGCTTGACAATTCTATTTAAAAGTGTTATTATAGTATTTGCAAATACCATCAAGAGGTGAACTATGGAACAGGAAAATCGCAAGCTATGGGAAGTCTGGGGGCAGACCAACGCGCTGTATACACAATGGTGCGCAAAAGAGAACGTAAATTTCTACCGCCAGCTGGTTTTATATGTGCTGGCCTCCCACGCGCCGACCACGCAAAAGAAGATTGCCGACTACACGGGGCTGTCCAAGCAAACGGTCGCGACCGTGATGCGAGCACTGAAATCGGAAGGTCTGGTCAGCTTATCGGCGGGCAGCGGGGACCGGCGGGAGAAAGCGGTCCGGTTGACCGAAGCGGGTACACTGTACGCAGAGCGCGTCCTCGGCCCGCTCTACGCTCTGGAAAACCGGGTGTTCCGTATCATGGGTGCGGACCGCATCCGTCAGATGCTGGACGCCGTATCGCTCTTCAACACGGTTTTTGAAAAGGAAATGCAAGATGAACCATGAACCGCTTTCTGCTGCTCTACGGAAATGAGCAGTCGGTGGCAGTGTACGGCTGCATCGGCTATATCACTTCCATCATTTATCTGCTGCCGCCCTTTTTCAAGCTGGTGAGCGTGTGGCTGGCCGTACCTCTGGCGCAGGCGGCCACGTTCATGATCAGCGTGATCGCGGCGCGGATCACTGCGATCCGCGAGGCGTGGATAAGCTGAGCTCCCCCGCCAGAATTCTGCACTTCTCATAGTACTTCCGGTAATTTGCTCCGGTCAGATTTTTTTCCTTTCTGGCAAGATACACCCATTCGGCGTACTCCTTCAGGAAAAACAGCTTCATCGTGCGCAGGTATTCCTCCCACGGGATATTTTTCTTCCGGAGCAGATGGTCATAGTAATACCGGAGCGCGAATTCCCTGTCCGCCCGCGTCATCTGAAAGAAAAAGTCCGTCCCCTCCTCGCCGAAGGCAAGCAGGCGCGCAAGAGCGCAGGGATAGGGCAGAATCCCGCCGTATTCCCAGTCGAGGATCACCGCCCGCTCCTCATTGACCAGCACGTTGAAGGGCAGCAGATCATCGTTGCAGAGCGTCCGCGGCACGCGCGCGGCCTCCGCCAGATAGGCGTGATAGACCTCCGCGAGGTCGTCCATATAGGGAAGCCAGCGCTGCTCCGAGGCAAATTTCTTCTCAAATGTCCAGCCCGCACCGGCCTGCTCCGTATTCTCCCAGAAGGCCCGCTGCAAGGCGATCAGCGCATCCAGCGCGCGCTGCCAGTGGCTGCGGCTGCTTTGGCTCAGCGTTTCTCCGGCAAAAAATTCCATCAGCAGATAATCCTGCCCTTCGTGCGCGGCAAGCCCGTAAACCTTCGGCGTGCCGGGCGCGCCGTGCGGAAAGAAGGTCTGCCACACCTCCTGCTCCTGCAGCGAGATCTTTTTCAGCACAACGGCGCCCGCATCCGTTTCGATCTTCCAGACGTCATACGGGCTGCCGTCCTCTTCGCTGCAAAACTGCACCGCCGACCGGATGGGACGGTCGAACTCCATTTTCCGCAGAATGTTCTGCATTTCCGATAAATCCACACGATTCCCTCCCGAATTCAACGATTCTCAGTGCAATTGTAGCAGGATTTACCCACAGTTGTCAAATGCAAAAAAGGAAGCAGCCTTGCTGCTTCCTTTCAGCTTGTCAAAAAAGTCCAAAAGGACTTTTTTGACAA
>ENA-ORMS01002475-ORMS01002475.1-human-gut-metagenome-genome-assembly--contig:-NODE-2475-length-13252-cov-2.458892_pt1 | contig 13252 bp, 6 predicted proteins | sample MGYA00242104_ERZ508997 | MGnify/ENA primary metagenome ERZ508997 (study PRJEB26280, sample SAMEA2338704) | human gut metagenome | biome: human gut; feature: human-associated habitat; material: faeces... | reverse complement strand
CCGACCCTGCGGCGGCTCCAGCCAAAAAGCCTCCGATTCCCCCGGCGGCACCTCCGGCGGCGGCAAAGGCCAATCCCCCCGTAGCAGCACCTAAACCTCCGGCGGCGGCTCCAATACCAAATGCGGCAAATCCATCTTTGAAACTATGAAGTTGACCCGATACAGCCTTATAGATCAAATTTGCTGTTCCTCCGATAACCGCACCTATTATAATATGGATAAACTCTCCATCCTCGTCCACATACCTCAACGGGTTGTTCATGGCATAGCTGTAACGATTGAAGTTCTGGGACAAGTCCGGCATCTGGACAAACGGATCAGGAGCGAGGAAACGACCCAGAGCCGGGTCATACAGGCGAGCGTTCATATTTACCAAGCCAAACTCCTTAAGATGCTCATGGCCACTGTAGCCACGACCAAGGAACAATTCTACCTCCTGCCCCGAAGGGATGTAAACGTGACTGGATGAGTTACGTTGGCGACCCCATGCGTCAAAATTATAACTCGCGTATTTCGTCCCTGCCTCCGTGATGATATCCGTGATACTTCCCAGATAATCACGACCTATATAATAAAGTTTCCAGCTATTCGTATGATCCTTCACCAATACCGCCGAAGCGTCGTAGTAATTCTCTCCCGCCAAATACAACTTCTCCTTATTACCCGAGGGAGTCTCATCGATCTCATAGCAATCCCCCAAATAATAGCGGGTCAACAAACGGCTACCCCCTTTAGCCACCTGCATCTTCACACGCTGCTGATTGCCGTTATAGGTAAACGAGGCCACGTTACCATCTTGCGTAATAGCGTTCGGACGCTTGAAAGAGGTATAGCTAATAACCTGTGTGGCGGAAGACATAATACCATTTGCCACGCTAGAGGAAGATATGGCGTAAGGCTTGCCACTTGTATTATATGCGAATGTACCACTGACATCCCCTTTGGTTAAGATATTTCCTTTCGCATCATAAGTTGCCATAAGCCCTTTGTAGGAAGTCAGACGATTAAGATTATCATAAGAGAATTTCTCTTCTTGGGATACATTAATGTCTTTCCGGTAAGTCAAGTTCCGTTTAACAGGATCAAAAACATACTCCATATTCTGGAGGAATGTGGTCACCCCTGTTTTCTGTATCTTCCTGGAAGTAGGGAATCCATAACTGTCATATCCATAGGTACGAGATAAGGCACCGGAGCGTACCTCGGTAGGTAACCCCATGTCATTCTCTTTCGTGAGCTTAAATATGGATGTTTGGTTATTCAGCTTGGTCTCAACTAAATGACCATTCGCATAATTATAATTCTCGGTTGTCAAAACTCCGGATTGAGACGTATACTTAATAGAGCTTACATTTCCTCCGTTATAGGTATAATCCTTTCGTAAATATTTATTGTCTACCGCCGTCTCTGTCTGGCTCGACAGACGACCCAACGCATCATATACATAATCAATGGAAGTTCCGACAGAAGAAGAGACCTTCGTCAACTCATCGTAGCCATTATAAGTATATGTAGTCGTAAACTCTGGTAAAGTCGCCGTTTTAAGGCGATTATACGTATCATACGTGTAATTGATAACCTTATTATTTGCGTTCGTCTCTTTCAATAGGTTGCCGGATGCGTCATAAGCATAAGTTGTCGTACCAGAGCTAGGATCGCCCAAGCTAGTCCGACGGCCGAAACCATCATAACCAAATGAAGTAGTCACGTTACCCGGTGCGACGATAGAAGAAGGTTGTCCATCCGGACGCAGATTATAGGTAATCGTTCCTGCTGGGTCTACCACAGATATAAGATTGCCCAACGCATCATACGTCCGCTTGACAGAGATTCCATCCTCCACCGTTGTTATACTATTGCCGCTATAACCATGAGTCGTTTTTCTTCCGGAAGGTTCCGATATAGCGGTTAAGCGATCATACGTATCATAACTATAGATATTCCAAGCCGTAGCCGAACTACCGGCAAACGGACGAGAGACTTTTTGCACCCTTCCATAACTATCATAAATTTTATCCGTTTTTAGAAAACTGCCATTAAAACGAGTCTCGGCCGTTCTTACCTCTCTATTCAACGCATCATATACACTTTTAGTAGTAGGTTTACCCGTCACAGAACGGGTTATGGCATACAAAGCGTTTGTCCCTTCCTCCGACCATCCGTAAGATACAGTAGCGGTAGTATTATCAGGGAACGTGACACTTGTCTCCCGACCAAATGGATCATACGTATGCGCCGTAGACTTTCCCCGGTGGTCCTTCTCAGAAGACATACGCCCCTCCGTATTATAAGAAAACTCATTTGCAAGTCCTAATGGGTTTGTCACCTTTTTCAATCGACCGTTCGTATCATAAGCATATTCGGTCTTCAGCCCTTTATCCGAACCATACAAGAATAGCGTCTCTTTTGTGATATTACCCGGAGTATCATAAACATACTCGTAAGTTTTCGCTTTATTTCCATTCTTATAGAACACCTTGCTATTCGCATAGCCGTTCGTATGCGAAGGAATATTCATTCGCTCGGTATAAGTACTGCTATTACGAGTAGTAGTCACGCTCTGATCGGTCAAGAAACCAATAAGATATCCACTCTCTGCCGTATTGTTATAAAATGTGTTCGCCTTTTTTACCGTAATACCCCCAGTGTAAGTGATAGTCTCTTGCGTCGCATTTCCATAAGTATCATATACAAAAGCGGTAGTAGCCGTAATACCCTTAAGCAAGTCCTGCTCTGTCTTATTGCTTAAACGTATCTTGACCGTTTTATTGGCTTGAACATTAACGGCAAAATTATAGGTCAATTTCGCCTCAGGTGAAACCTCACTCTTCAATACGCCATATTTATAAGGATCAAAATATTGCTCCGTAAGCTGCCCTTTCAAATTCGTACGGAATATACTCTCAAATCCCCTAAACCCCAATCCTTGGCGGTGAATAACACCACCTCGGTACGTGAAAGTGAAATTATCAACCCGGTTACCTTTCATATAAGTACTGGAAAAGGCTATGACAGGAATAGACTCTTGAATGTCCACATACGGGAAAACAGCGTTCGCACCCTTAGCATAAGTACCGGAAGATATGGCCTCCTCATTCATCAACAGGTATGTGTTCTTTTCGACCACTCCCAAACTATTCGCCATACCCGTGGCCAAAACGCCTTTATTGTCATTCCTCTTGAATGAATATTTTGTAACCACTCCATTCTTCAAGCTGATCAATTGACTAAAATAATTATGACTGTTTATATTAGTCGGGATCAAGATTGATTTCGATGTATAATTTTGGGCACATTCAACCGAACCCACGTTATTTTTCTTAGCGAGGTAAGTGAAGAAACCGGAGCTATGATACCGGATCAAGTCTGTCATACCATCCCCGTTTACATCTTGTAGCAAAAAGCCATCCGTAGAAATCCCCGAGTTTTGAGTACCGGCAAACGTGGATTTATAAAATTGTCCATCTCCCATCGAGTTATAAGCGGCCCACGTATAGACTGGATCCTTTTTTTTCGGAGATACCAGCAAATCCATAAGCCCATCTCCGTTGATCTCCCCCAGCAACAGCGAGCGATCTTTTAGATCCACCTTTTTTAATCCGGTATAAGTAGAGACTTTTCGGCCCGTCCAAGTACTACCGGAAACATCAAAAGTATATATATTTACCCCGGAGTCATTAATAAGAGCGATGTCACTTTTCCCGTCTCCATCATAATCTAATACCAGAAGTCTATCTGTTTTCTGAAATGCGTCCTCAGGATCAGGCTGCTCCGTGCCTACAAAATTAACGTTATAGGGAAACAAGTAACTCTGATATAAGACCTTACCACTTTCCAAATCAAATATATAGCATTTAGAGGTCTTACTGGTCTCTCCAAAAGGATGATGGCAAGAGACCGCTAGTACTTCCTGTTTTCCATCCCCATTGAAATCCCCTGTATAATAAAACTTAGGATGTATGCTCTTTGCCCCATCCGCATCGGTCAATACGGTCGGGAAATTAAAAGTCCGTGTATATTTAGATACCAATCCCACAGTCAAACTGGCCCTATATACACGGAAAGTCACTTGATCATTATCACCGGAAACGCCATTGTTTACTTTTATGATATGCTCTTCTTGCTTTCCCTCCAAATCCGCACAAAAGATATCGATAAAATTAGCTCCGGTCGTAAGATTGGGCATGGGGGAAGCGTACTCGCTATTCAATCCGGCATAAAGATAGATTTTCTCTTCTCCGGTGAATTTATTGTCATATCTATTCTGGGAATGCTGAAAAGCCGTCGAATGTCTGTAATGCTCCCAATAGGGATTCTCATTAGGCAAAGAGATCAAACCATCTGCCCCCGACGCATAATCATACCTTCCTTTCACTACCTTGATACGAGCAGGATCCGTTGATTCATACCAATTATATAGCTGTGTGACAGAACCATTATCATAAGACCCATCTGTTATGCCTTCTCCATAGTAAAGCTTTATAGGGTTCAGAGATTGCCCGGAGGCGGAATAATCTATCTGGCTTAAAACTGAGCTATTGTTCTGGTTTTTATAGCTCAAGCTATACGTACAAAGCGCAGTAGAGCCTAATTTACTGATGATTTTAGCCAGCAAGTAGCTTTCCCCTGTCTTAAGCCCTCCTATAAAAGAGACCAAGGGGTCCGGTCGTGAGGCTTGATACTGAAATTCCACAGAGGCACCATTATAAGCAACTTTTGTCAATCTGTAATGGTTTTCTTGCTCGACATAAGTATATAGGATCTGATTATTTCGCAAGTCAGACAAAGAAACTATCGGATAAAAGATCTTATTGCTTGTATTTGAGGCATATCCAAATATGCCCTTGGTTCCATTAGGATAAAATACCTCAAAATATTTCACGACATCGCCGGACAAAAAAGCTTTTACTTTTATATTGCCTTGCTCGGACTCATAATTAATAGTTGTCGCATTCTCTGAGATCTTTATAAGACGCATCCCGTCTAACACGAACGCATCCGCTTTCGTACGTAAAGCTCCTTGGGGCTTACCATCATAATAAATATTCCTACTCGTACGCATGATCGATTGCACACCGCCAATACCCCATCCAATACCAACGATGCCATTTCCTTGCTGGCTATTATAAGCCAATGATAATTGGGGTTCAAATCCATTTATACCCGGATAAACCTGTATGGGAACCGTATAGGTTTTAGCTCCAGTCGGGGAAACACCTGTTTGTATCGGTATCTCTCCTACAGCTTTCGATTTATCTATTGTAACTGTAGTCGGAACGTAAGTATTATCAGATATGGCTTTAGGAACAAAAGCCTGAGGTTGCTGTGAAAACCTTTCCGGATTTTCTGCAGTTTTCGCTATAACCGGAGGATATAAAGCCTTCAATAAAGAATCCTCATAAGCCTTGTAATCACTTTCCTTCCAATCGAAAAATTGATTATTCTCAGCAACTCCTTGGGCACATAAATAAGAAGATGGGGACATAAACATGATAAATATCCCTATCGTATATAAATATATTAATTTCATCTATAAGTATACTTAAATTATATTTTGATCAATCCTCCTCTTGGTCTACGGGAACGGCCTCCAAAGATGAAGCCATCGCACTAAATTGCCGTGTTGTTCTATTTCCTGACGCATCATAAGTATAAGTAAATATCATTTGTTGGGATTGCCTAATATTCAAAATTCCGCCAGACTTTACCTCAAAAGGCCCATTAATCGTAATTTGCGCCGGAGCGGAAAGAGATAAATTACCATTACTTGCCACGGTTACATTTTGGACAGCCAACGTATTACAGCCCAAAACTGATACACTTGATGATACTGTCTGATTTGTATAAGTACTCACACAGCTTCTCGTGTCAACCTCTTGTGATGATAACGGGGAAAATAAGCAAGTCAAAACGATACATGTAAAAAAGACGATTCTCTCTTTCATATCAAAGAATTTATGATTCTGTTATTTCTATTTTTAATTCCTTGAGATTACAGACTTACATACTTCTTCAAAGTATCCGCTTTCTTCCCATCCACAAACAACGTATAAATAAACGTTCCATAACCAAGTTCCGAACGGCTTACTTCTACCACATTACTACTTCCATTATCCAACTTAATAACTTTCACGGGTTTACCTGTGACATCAAATATCTGTAGACTAGCAGACACAAACGTCGCCGGTAAGGTATAAGAGACAGAAGCACCTTCCCTATTATATAATTTTGCGCCATCCACAGCACTTATATTACTTGTGGAAGTCGTGTTCGAACGTAATTGAGATTGTACCTCCGGCGATAGTAGAGCTTGCAAATTATCAATCACCTCATTCTGTTGTTGGATCGTTTGTTGCATCTCCTTGATACTTTCTACGATAAGCGGAATAAAACCTATATAATCTATAGACATCATCCCGTTTTCATCCGTTTGTACAAGTTCGGGTAATACCTTTTGTATGTCTTGAGCCAAAAAACCAATTCGTTTACGACTAGCCTCCGCTGCCTCTCTTCGATCTATCTCTGCTTGGATTTGTTTGTCTCTATTTATCTTTGCGATAGTAGCGGCATCCATAATCTCCTCTGAATCGGAGGAACTTCCCGATATCCCATTATCCAATGTGGCAGAGAACTTAGACTCATCCTGCTCCCTATTCTCCTCAAGTGTAGAGAGGTTGTATGAATAAGAGACCCCATTCACTTGCTCTAAAAGAGCTAATGGATTTTGCAGCGACTCTACATTTTCCTTCAAGCGAGCGTCTGAAGTTATATTCACTCCATTCACACGAAGATTCGTATTGAACACGAAATTAGTATTACTAGCCGGATTGTAATACGCCACGACATTGTTAGCATAACCATTTGTAGTCATATAAATACCCAATTTCCCATGCAGCCAAAGTTGATCCGTATCCGTGGTTCCATATTCTCCAGCAAACACATTCCAACCTTGATTCGCATATTGTCCAAAATCACCAAATGTTAATTTCGAACCTGCGCGTGCATCCCCTATCCGACCATATATCTGCATTGAGGTTACATTTCCTAAGTCCTCATTATTGTCTTTTAAAAGGCCTGCTTGTACTCGTCCATTTGAAAGAACCCGGAGTTGAGCATTTGCGTTTGATACTAAACTAATTAAAATTAAGAAAGAAAAAAGTCTTGTTGTTTTCATATAAGTTGTTCTAAAATATAAATAGATAAACATTCAAATAATACTTCTAAGGAACCCAGTACCATATCCAAACAATTGCGTAAAAGAGGCTATTACGGATAGCGATCCTACACGTAAATCACATTTATTGCGGAACATTGCGTCTACAAACAATAAAAGGGCATAAATAATAAGAGGCACCAGAAACAAGCGGCAAAAGAATGAACTGATAACCAATAGACAGACTGAAAACGTGAATAATGCCGGTAAGCAATGTACCAATTTCAATGAGCCGGGATGTTTCCGGTTCAACGCAATCCGGGCCTCCCCCGAATGACGCACCTGACGGAAGAACTGCATGAGATCCGTCCGCCTTTTATGATAAACCCATGCCGAAGGAAATAGCCGGGTCCGATAACCAGCCTCCATGATCCGTATGCTAAAATCAATGTCCTCACCATATCGCATGCCGGAAAAACCGCCCAGACGCTCATATACATCCCGCCTTATTCCCATATTAAAACTACGGGGATAAAATTTATCCAACTTTTTCTTCCCGCCGCGGATACCACCGGTCGTCAGGAATGAGGTCATGGCGTAATTGATCGCCTTCTGGATCGGGGAAAACGAGGCATGCGCCTTATCCGGGCCACCGAACGCATCCACCGGATAATGATTCAACGAGTCGTGTATATGCTCAAGCCACGTGGAGGGTAGTACCACGTCAGAATCCAGTATGAGCAGATACTCGCCACGCGCTTGCCTAGCGCCATGATTACGCGCCATACCCGGGCCGGAGTTCGAGATCACATAATAATGAAGATCCAATCGCCCTTGGTATCGCCCAACAATCTCTTTCGCCGGTATCTCCGAACCATCCTCCACCACGATAACCTCAAAATGGACATAGGTTTGCTTGCAAAGGCTTGATAACAGATCATCAAGCTCATCCGGCCTGTTATAAACAGGAATTATAATGGAATATAAACGCATATCTTTTGTATAAAAAAGATTGAGGATACCCTCAACAGACAGTATCACTCAATCTTATCAAAAAAACTATAGCTTCAATAGAAATAAATATTATTGTACCAATAGCATACGTTTCGTTGAGATCAACTGTCCGTCTACTACCAAAGAATACATATACATACCTGCGACACCTAGATCAGAAAAGCTTACCATTATACTACCTTCTCCCCGGGTAGCGATATCGAATTTCTTAACTTGAGTTCCTTGCAAATTGCAAATAGAGATAAAAGCAGAACGTGCGGATGTAGGGATCGTAAAGGATATATTCGTGGTAGAATTAAACGGATTCGGCGTATTTTGATTCATTACCGCATTCGAGAGCAAAGACTTACTCGTCAAATTCTTGTTATTCTGCAAATCAGACAAATTAGCTTTTTCATCCAATTGCAATTCCAGTTGTTGGATAGTAGCGTCCAATTCTTTTACAGCCTGTACTAAAACGGGTATAACAGCCGTGTAATCCACCAAGCTATCACCTGTGGAACTTAACGTCACAATCTCTGGCATAACCTCAGCTACCTCCTGTGCCAAGAAACCAAAAGCTTTAGAAGGTACGGCTTCTGCTGATCTCAATTGCGATGTCTCACTTTTCCAATTGTAAGATACCGGTTTTAACCCCAATATGGTTCCTAATCCACTATTTAAGGGAGTGATATTGGTTTTCAACCGAGCATCCGAAGATTGATAAACCCCCTTTACTTCTATATAATTATACTGGGAGCTTTCTGAATCATAGAAAACGACCTTTCCTCCTGTTCCTGAGATACGAGGATTAGCGACCGCAACTTTTAATTTCAAGAATGTACCCGGATAATCACTCCCGTTATAATACAATTTTTGTCCCCACGTCTGTATGTTCGTGTACTGGGCTTGGACACTAAACGATACGAATAGGCATAGTATGCCTAATAAAGTTACAGATCTTTTCCGGCTTTTCAATGACAGCAACATCTTTCATCTTCTCAGCAAAATCGTCAAGAATATGTTTACTCTGCTGCATATGAGCCATCTCTCTACCGCGGAAACGAAGTGTAACCTTTACTTTATTTCCTTTTGAGATAAATATCTTATAATCACCATTCAGCAAAAAATCTATAGAAATAGGATATTCTATCTCAGAAGAAACAGTTATGATGTCATTATAAAGTACATTTCCTTTTATATTTATAATTTTCACATTAAGTCCATCCAATAATTTATTAGAATGGATGTAAATATTATTTTCATCTATTGATAATGTAGGAGAAGATATTATAGAACGATCTTCCTCTTCTTCCCAAGATTGTTCAGTATCCTTCACTCTATTCGGATACACAACTGAAGAAACAAACATCAGAAATACTAATCCCAATATAAAACTTCTCTTTTTCATTATCTATTTTTATAAACAAAAATAGTCTCTATGAGAAATCTATAAGCAAAATAGGATTTACTTCTTATTTACTTTTTGTTTACAGCGATTAAGTTATTATAAATCAGCGATAAATTTATCCATCATTTCTGCGGTACCTTCTGTTCCATGAATCTTTTTATAGAGACGAATCCGGGATGCTGTTATTGCAGGAGTCGAGCGTCCAACTAACCTTGCAATGTCCTTCACGGGCATGGATATTTTTATCAAATAACAAATATGGAGTTCTAACTCTGAGATTTGCGGGTATAAAGCATATAATTGAGCGGTGAAATTTGAATAGGTTGTATCAATCTCTTTTCTCAACTCCTTCCAATCCTTATTCTGAATTTCCGATTTATGCTCAATTTCCGTATCAGTATTATTACTTGTTTCATGAAATAACCGATAGACTTCGGATTTTCGAAAAGCTATTTCAAGCAAACTTTTTTCATTTTGAGAAGTAAGAATCTTTCGGTTTGATAGTTCTAATAATTCCTTTTGAGATTGCACAAGTTGCTTTTTAAAATTATCTCTTTGACACTCCGATTGCTGCAAAAGTTCCTCTAGATATGAAATTTTCTTATTATTATATTCAATACAATCCAAACTTTCCGCATATTGATTCTCTTTCAATAGACGTATTTTTTTCTCCTTTTCAATCGCTGCTTTTTTCTTCTTTTCTAACACATATATATAACATAGACTAAAGAAAATAATTAAAACAACAAATAATGCAAATTGATAATTGCGAATTTTTCTTTTTTCATTATCTATTTTCAATTGAACATTCTCCTTTTCTGTATGCTGATACTTATATAATGAGTTAACTTTTGCTACAGCTTCCGTTTTTGTTTGATTCTTAATTGAATCAGACAGTTCTATACATTTATACGCATAATTCAAGGCTAATTTACGGTCTCCTTCTTGGTTTTTTATTTTGGATAAGATTCTATACGTATTTTTTTTCATATAGATATTCCCATACTCATTTGCTTTCTCAAAATAATATAGAGCTGAATCTATTTGCTTATAGCTTTCATATATACAACCTAATCCAAAATATATATTTGCTTGATTCTTCATACTTGAAACCTTACTGAACAAATCTTTAGCCAAATCATATTTTCCCATATCTATATAGATGCTACTCAATTCCCTTAGTACATTATCTATTCTCGATTGATCATTTAATAACAATGCCTTCTCATAAGCAGATTGATAGTAGTATATAGCACTGTCTGTATCTTGCTTGGCGTTATAGATCCGAGCAATATTCCTCAATGCGATCACCTCTCCTTTTCCTTTATCATACATCTTGTATTCATACGATTTCCTATAAGCTTCGAGAGCCTCATCATACAAACCTTGATATGCCAGTCGATATCCCATCTGCTCATAAACCCGTCCTAATATATCATATCGCTTACTATCTTTCCCTATGTCCGCAGCATCTTGAAAAGCTCTCACCGCTCTTGGGGCATCTCCCATATCCCGGTATGCACTTCCTAGATAATAATATGCCTCCATTAATTGATCTGGAGTCCCATAGTCCTCATAATACTGAACTATTGATTTAATCAAAGAGTCTGATTCATGAGGAATATACAGCTTATCTTTAGCTTTAATCTTAAGCAAAGCATGGTACATACGTATATTTTCCGGCTCATTCATGATTGAGCTATCCAAAGAGGAAAGACAGAGTAATGCGCTATCCGGATGCTCCCACATCACAGATTCCGCACGAGATAGTTCCGCAGGTAATGGTTTTTCTTGGCGCATACAAGAAAAAAGGGTAGCGAAAAGTAGCAAAGTCAGTCCTAGTGTTCTCTTCATTTAGATTACAGTTTACAACTTAAACGCAAGTTATAAAATTTATTTTATAAATACCACTAAAATATTTGTTTTTCAATAGTGATTTTGAGATACGATCAGCCAGCAGGGAGACGCGGCACACTAGGTATCTACTAGTTGTATTATGTATTTAAAATATTAGCATATAAGCATTTGCAGTTTTTATGGTAAAAAACAAAAGTTTATCAATCAGAAAACTTTTGTTTCCCTATATAGAAACTAAAGTTTCTTCAGCACGAAACTTTTGTTTTCCCTAATAGAAACTACTTTTACATATATAGGCACTACGACACACGAACCTAAACGATAATTTGGTTTCTTGCGTTTTCTATCAAAACATGGTAGATAAAGAATGATAATTGTAGATATTTTCTATCTACAACCACTATATAAGATGTTTATTTATAAGGCATATAAGAAGGAATTGTAGATGTGGTAGATATTAAGTGTTTTTTATTAACTGGTAATTTATGGAACTCGATTATATAATCCAACAAGTTCTTGTAACTTTGCAGCCATTTTAATTGAAATCCCGATTGAATATGAAGAACAAATACGAGGCTAGGCTAGGTACGGAACGTATGCTACCGCTGGTTTTCAAAATGGCGCTTCCGGCGGTAGCGGCCCAATTTGTCAACTTACTTTACAATATCGTAGATCGTATCTATATCGGGCATATTCCCGAGATCGGGACAAACGCTTTGGCCGGTATAGGGGTGACCACCTCCATCGTGATCTTGATCTCCTCTTTCTCCGCTATCGTGGGAGCGGGCGGTTCGCCGTTAGCGGCCATCGCTCTCGGACAGGGCGACCGGGAACGGGCCGGAAAAATAGTGGGAAATGGATTTATATTGCTTATCCTATTTACTATATTCACTTCCCTCATCACCTATACCTTCATGGAACCGATCCTGCTTTTTACAGGAGCATCAAAATATACGTTAGGATATGCGGTGGATTATCTCTCTATTTATTTACTGGGCACTCTGTTTGTCGAGATATCCACGGGCTTGAATGCCTTTATCAACGCACAAGGGCGTCCGTCTATCGCTATGTGCTCGGTTTTGATCGGGGCTTTATTGAATATCGTATTAGACCCTATCTTCATTTTCTGGTTGGATATGGGGGTAAAAGGCGCCGCGCTCGCCACGATCCTATCACAAGCTTGCAGTGCCATATGGGTATTGAGCTTCCTTTTCTCAAGACGTGCCTCCTTGCCTTTGGAAAGGCGGTATATGAGACTGGACCGAAGAATCGTACTCTCGATGTTCGCTTTGGGAATTTCTCCGTTCATCATGGCCAGCACGGAGAGTCTGGTCGGTTTCGTCTTGAATAGTAGTTTGAAAAATTTTGGCGATATCTATGTGAGCGCATTGGCTATCTTACAGAGTGCCATGCAATTCGCTAGCGTACCGCTGACCGGTTTCGCCCAAGGATTCGTACCGATCATAAGCTATAATTACGGACATGGAGACAAACAGCGGGTAAAAGATTGTTTTCGTATCGTGCTAATCGTTATGTTCTCTTTCAACTTGATACTCATGCTATTCATGATCTTATTCCCCTCAACCGTAGCCTCCGCTTTTACAAGCGACGAGGAGTTGATCGATACCGTCCGTTGGGTCATGCCCATCTTCTTGGCGGGTATGACGATTTTTGGCTTACAACGAGCTTGCCAGAATATGTTCGTAGCGTTGGGACAAGCTAAGATATCTATCTTTATCGCCTTGCTTCGTAAAGTAATCCTCTTGATTCCTTTGGCATTACTATTACCTCATTTTATGGGGGTAACCGGCGTATATGCGGCAGAAGCCGTATCGGAT
>ENA-ORMS01002473-ORMS01002473.1-human-gut-metagenome-genome-assembly--contig:-NODE-2473-length-13253-cov-16.485149_pt1 | contig 13253 bp, 15 predicted proteins | sample MGYA00242104_ERZ508997 | MGnify/ENA primary metagenome ERZ508997 (study PRJEB26280, sample SAMEA2338704) | human gut metagenome | biome: human gut; feature: human-associated habitat; material: faeces... | reverse complement strand
AGAAAAAGATAGTTATAAAGACGTATGATAAGGAAAATAAGAAACCGGTAATCAACGGAGAGCCCCGGAATAATCAAAATCCAAGAGTATATACAGAATCAATTAAAAGAAGATCTTGAATATGATCAAATGAGTTTGAAGGAGTATATTGACCCGTTTACGTGTGAGCCCTTATAGGGCTAGAACAAACCACCGGCTAAGCCGGTGGTCTTCCCTCATACATAATGCTGAGTTCACCGTAGACCTGTCCCCAGTTCCGAATGCTCATAGTCCATTTTTTAGTGGCTTCGAAAGTTGCCAGATACAGGGCTTTCAAGAGTGCTGTATCACTTGGAAATACGCTTCTCTGACGGTTGAGCCTACGGTAGGTAGAATTCAGACTTTCGATTGCATTTGTCGTGTAAATAACCCATTTGTAACTATTCACAGACCTTATATCAGTTTTTACCGTTTACATAAGACTTGAAACAGTTTTCACAAACTTTGCTCTATAATTCTTATTCAAAGATAACATCATCGCGGTTAAATGTAAATTTAAAATAATTTTTGCATTTATTAAATCTGTCTACATCATCACCATATACGCAGTCAATTGACTCCCAATCATCATTGGTTCCAATTGTTACAGTAACTGTCTGAAAGCTGTTTAGTATTTCATTTGATACAGCAATAGGGACGTAGAAGTCTACTACAGACAGTGGATTGACATCGTCAAACAGATACTCGCCATCACGAACAGGACATATACAGTAATAAAAATAATATTTGTCATCGAAGCAAACTACAACGGAACTATTCCATATCGACTTTGGAGTGCCACATAAGTTTTTAACCTGGCCTCTAATATAAAACAATTGCTCGTCATCTCCCTTATCAGCATAAACTATCATAGGATGATTATCGGTTCCTGTGGCAATTTTATCAACATTTAATTCCATATAATCATTAGTGATCATATCATCTTTTTTATACTCTGGAATAGCCGCTTCAGTGGCTTCTTCAGTGGTCTCCTCAGTAGGTTCCTCAGAAGTGTTTTCTGTAGATGATACGGTTGCCTCTTCACTAACAATATCAGTTGATGCTGTTGTCCCGTTATTGTTTGAACATCCACAACATAATATTAAAGTTGTAGCTGTACATAACAGTAGAAATTTTTTTCTCATATATTAAATCCTCCCTATATATAGAATCTATGCAACTATAACACATTTTTTATGTGATTTCAATGATCATAAAGAAAAGGAAGGCAACAGTGTTTTGAAAAATAATGGATTTTGATTGCGACAGCGTTGTATTCTTTTGCGGGGCTTGATGGAGTGGTAGGGATAGATGTTGGAAGTTTTATAATGGTATTTGTAGCGTTGCAGCTTTTTATTAAAAATTCAGAGAGTCGAGGTAAAAAAGAAAGAGAGTGTTCTTCTTGCAATCTGGAAGTGATTCTCATAAACTCCATCCCGATAGAAATGAATCGGTGGGATGGTGAAAGTATATGGGATCGGAGGTGACTATAGGTTCCGGTAAGAAAACTTTATTCTACTGTATGATTCCAACTGAAGAAAAATTGAGGAGAAACTAGGAGCAGATGAATAAATTCTGTAAAAAACAAAAATCTGCTATGTAGAGGATAGAAGTAAAGTGGTTAGTGTGATATACTATATAAATAGAAAAATATCAGAGCTATTGTTACGAAATTTGCGTTGTAGATAGAAAACTGGCTATGGCAGGAAACTTTGAAAGAATATCCGGAGAAATGAGTGTGAGTGATATATGGGAGAATGAATCGGAGATATTATAGGTGTTTCGGACCAACGGCCGAATGGCTATGAGCTGTTGATAGAGTTACAGATATGCAATTAAGAAATTCAAATAGTTTAGATTGAATAGGAGGATTCTTATGAGGATAGCAGACATTCAAAAGCAGAGAGTTGAATGGAAAAGAAAGGCCTGGGCAATTCCGGAGTTTCGAGGGAAAAAGCAGGACTGGTTTGCAATAGTGATCGAGCTTGTCTCGTTATTGGATAGAAATTCGGTTGCAGATCAGAGTATGGTTCCCAATCTGGCGACTACAGATACCGCATATCCGTGGAGAAATTATGCATCCTTTCTGAAAGGAGCAGGACTTGTCAGCAATAAGGCAGGATTGCTTTGTCTGACAGATGTTGGACAGCAATTTGCGAAAACACAGAGCAGACGATATCTGGCAGATTTATTGCATGAGAAATATCGATTGTTTGGAGAGGTGCTGGCATTGCTGGAAACAGATTCAAAGACTATCGAAGAGGTGGACAGGGAGCTTTGCAAGGAGTATTGTCTGGACTGGACAAATCTCAATAATACAAGGCGCAGGATGGATTGGCTTGAGGTTCTGGAGCTGATAGAGAGCGTCGGGAACAGGAAATGGGGATTGACACCGGAAGGAAAGAAGGCTGTGGAAGAATGGCCGCTGGTGTCACCGGATGTAATAGATATGCCGTTGACAGAGGAGAAAATCCGTATTCTGCCGCCGCCGACGGAGATAGCGGAGCTTTTATCGGTACTACAAGAAAATCCGGCACTGCATAAGAAGAGGAATACCTATAATATCTGGGCACCAAGTCCGAACCGGATTGAGAATGTAAAGACGATTGTACAGTATGCCTTTGAAAGAGTTTCACGCGCGGATCTGTTTGAGTTTGTTGAGAATGAATTTAATCTGAAAGCGAGCAGTGTGGAATCTATGATGCCATTTCTGAAGGCAGATGGGCTGATAGAAGAGGTGGGGAAAGGCATATATGTTGCAACATCGGCTGCAAAGGCATGGTGTGAAAGTGGAAATGATCTGGATTTTATCAGAATCGTGCATGCGCATAAAAGGTTTGTAGGAGAAATGATTCTGGCAGCAGAACAGGTGGTTACCAGAAATGAGATTTATGCAGAGGCTTTGAAATATGGACTTAATACAGAAAAAGCAAGATGGATCACAGGATTTCTGATTGAAGCAGGCTTGTTAGAGGAGACGCAGTATCTGCATGTAAAGGCAACACCATTGGGAATAAAGTTTGCAAAGGAACTGCCGTTAATGCCGGAAGAACTGTGCGAACAGAATGAAATAGAAGGACAGAGCACATTACCGGGTGAAGAGGTAGATGTTGACCAGAAGAGGCAGGAAGAAAATCCTGTTTTTACAGCATTAAGAGCGGCAGGTAAGGATCCAATGGCTGAAGGAAAAGCTTCCGGCGTGGCATATGAAGAGAACATCGCAGCAGTCTTCCGGTATATGGGATTTGATGCTATTCGCATTGGAGGAGCAGGAAATACAGACGTGGTAGTGCGCTGGAAGGATGAGGAAGGGAAGGCTGTTACGGCCATTGTTGATGCAAAATCAAGAGTAAATGGTACGGTTACGCATAACGATATCAGTGATGTGGCGATAGAAACGCATAAGGAGAAGAATGAAGCAGACTATGTGGCAATTGTGGGACCGGGATTTAACGATGGTACGATAAAGGATTATGCCAGAAAAAAAGGATTTGCACTTGTGACAGATGATGAATTGATCGATATTGCGGTAAAGGCTACGGCACTGGGACTTTCATTAACAGAAATTGCACTGTTATTTAAAGTACCTAACGGACTGTCCCAGCTGGATGAATTGATGAATATGCAGGAACGGAGACTTGAAATTGTTACGCTGGTCATTAATACGTTTCGGGAAGAGCAGGAAGCAATGGATAGTTTGTCGGCCAGAGATTTATATTTTCTATTGCGAAGGACGAGTGTTTCACCATCTCTGGAGGAGTTGATCAACGCATTTGAACTTCTTTCAACAGAAGAAGTAGGAGTATTAACACAAACGAAGCGGTCATCTGCAGTGGAAAACAACACGTATTCCATTCGGAATGAGGTGCAGAGTGTTAACCGCCTGCGGGCACTGGCGGCGGCAATCGAAAAAGGACTGGATTAGGGATTATCATGGATATTGCGGTAATAAGATCAAACAGAAAAACAGTGGCGATCCAGGTGAATGCAGATCTGACGGTAACGGTGAGAGTGCCGCGACATACCTCCCGGAAGGATATTGAGAGAATTATAAGTGAGAAAGAGCCTTGGATCCGAAAGCATATAGAGCAGATCAGGGCGAAAAAGGAAGCATATGAGGCTATGAAGACTTTGCATCTGACGGATGAAGAAATCCGGGAGCTTGTGGATAAGGCACGGAAGTATATCCCGGAGCGGGTGGCATATTTTGCAGAGCATATGGGCGTTACATATGGCAGGATTACGATACGTAATCAGAAAACCAGATGGGGAAGCTGTAGCAGCAAAGGAAATCTTAACTTTAACTGCCTTCTGATGTTGACACCGGCGGAGATTATAGATTATGTTGTTGTACATGAGCTTTGTCACAGGAAGGAAATGAATCATTCAGGGGCCTTCTGGAATGAAGTGGAGAAAGTGCTTCCGGACTACAGGGAAGCTGTAAGGTGGCTGAAGGAAGAAGGCAGTCAGATCATGTGGAGACAGAAATAGCGATTTGTGCTTAAGAAGAATGAAAACAGGAGGATATTATCATGGAACAAGTAGTAAAATTTTTAAAAGAAGCAGAGACATATTATTTGGCAACTGTAGAAGGTGATCAGCCGAGAGTAAGACCTTTTGGGACGGCTCATATTTTTGAAGGTAGACTGTATATTCAGACCGGAAAGGTAAAGGATGTTTCAAAACAGATTCACGCCAATCCTAAGGTGGAGATCTGCGCATGTAAGAATGGAGAATGGCTACGTGTAGCCGGAGAACTTGTAGAGGATGATCGCAGGGAGGCGAGACAGTCTATGCTTGATGCATATCCATCTTTGCAGAGCATGTATTCAGCAGATGATGGTAATACTGAGGTGTTCTACTTTAAGAATGCTGTAGCTACATTTTCATCATTTACACATGAACCGGAAGTAGTGAGATTCTAATGACGAAGGATGAATGGTACAATCAATTATTTGAACGGCTTGGTAATTCCAAGTTCCGGAGCGGTTTTCATCTGAAACAAAAAGATATTGATTACATCAATGAAAAGGGACTGGATACCATTAGGCAGCATGCAAGGAATTTTATTGAAAAGAGAGAAGCTCCGGCATATATACCCAACGATGGAAAGCAGACTCCAACGAAAGGACATCCGGTATTTATTGCGCAGCATGCAACGGCAACATGTTGCAGGGAGTGTATTCGGAAATGGCATAAAATCCAGCCGGGCAGGGAATTGAGTCAGGTGCAGCAGGAGTATCTGGTAGATGTAATTATGACGTGGATTCAGAAGGAACTGGAGAGGCAGGAAAAGAAGTCATGAAGCTGAAGAATGTTTTGATCGTGGTTGATGATATGGAAGAATCCATTCGTTTTTATAAAGAGATGTTTGGATTGCAGGTAATTATGAGACAGGAAGGTAATGTAATACTGTCTGAAGGACTTGTATTGCAGGATGCAGGAGTATGGGCTGATGTGATTGGAGAAAATGCAACACCATTTAATAATATGGCTGAACTGTACTTCGAGGATAATGATGTTGAGGGACTTGTAGAGAAACTTATGTCAAGTGATATTCCGATGAAGTTTGCGACAGAGTTGGCAGAGCCGACCGGAGGACAAAAGCTGGTAAGGTTTTACGATCCATCGGGAAATCTTATAGAAGTGCGGGGGAAGTGATGAAAAGATAACAAGGAGATACTTAGATGAATATACAGATATTTGGTACAAAGAAATGCAATGATACAAAGAAAGCAGAGCGTTTCTTCAAGGAACGAGGTATAAAGTATCAGTTTATTGATATGAAAGAAAAGGGTATGAGCAAGGGAGAGTTTAATTCAGTCGCTCAGGCAAATGGCGGATTAGAGAATATGATCAACTGGAATGCTAAGGACAAGGATTTGCTTGCTGTTATTAAGTATATCGCAGATGAAGATAAGTTAGAAAAGGTACTTGAAAATCCACAGGTGATTAAAACTCCGGTAGTCAGAAACGGAAAACAATCAACACTTGGTTATCAGCCGGATATCTGGAAAGGATGGAACTGAATCAGTGTATGTTTGATATGTGCGATGTTGAAATGGAATAGCCGACAACATCGGAGGTGCTATGGCAATGCGGAGGAGAAAATAAAATGAAAAAGATGTTTTTGAAAAATTTTTTTTCGGGCTTTAAGTATAAGCTGGACAGAGAGACTTTAAGGGAGTATCTCCAGAATACAATTAATTTTGCTGTCGAGAATAAGCTGCCATTTTGTGATGAGTTTTATATTGCTGACGGTCTTGATGCAAAGGATAGATTACATGTCACTATCCTAAATTATGATGCGCCGGGAGAGGCTGTTTATGAGATTGAGGAGAGTTTTAAGGGAATAGTTATTTTTGCTAATCATAAGAAATGTTATGATCCGGAAAATGATCACAAGTATATTGATGAGGAAGATTTTATAAGCCAAGAGCTTTGCTCGCTGCCGGATGAGTTTTTTGTTTTCATGGACATGGGACCGACTATGCTTGAACAGTATATGATAAAATGAAAGGGATCTATTTATGTATTGCATCAAAAAGCGTGCGTCTTAGAGCGAAATATTCCAGTATAAAAACAGGAGGTGCAACATGAGAAAATATACAGATGAACAGATAAATATGTTTCGGAAAATTGCTGATTATATTTATACACTTTCAGATGGAACTAATACAACTACGGCGCGAGTTATGACTGAGATTTTCCCGGATGAAATAGACGATATATGGGAAAAACAGTCATATCTTGGGGTTGAATTATTCATGATACATTATGAAGTCATGGAACTATTGGAAAAAATGGGTGTGGAGCTGGATATGAGTAGTCACGAGGGCAAGGTTGAAGGATTACCACACAATCTGGATTTTTATGTAAAACATATCTAAAACAACAAAAATGAGGTATAGCAATGAGAGATTGGATGGATTTAAACGGCGATGGTGAAATAGATAGCTCAGAAAATAATAAAGATGATTTTGACTAGAAGAAGATGCTTAGAGTGTGATTATATGACCTCACCGGAATGTTGCCCGGTGAGGTTATTTTATGTTAAAAGAGTGAAACATAAATGCTCAATATTGGAATGAGTGAGACGAGGATTGCCATCAAAAAATATTACCTAAAGAGTAATGAAAATGTTGAAAGAAAAAGAGTAGTATGATATATTATTGTTACCATTATGGTAATAAAAAGAAATGGAGATATCCAGACCAAGTAAAGAAAAAGCTTGAGGCTGCAGAAAATTTTATTGCCAATTCAGACTCCTTGTTGGATATTGCTAATTATGTTCCTTTTCATTTCGAAAGGTTAAAAGGGGATAGAAAGGATGAATGGAGTATTAGACTTGGCAATACAGGATATCGTGTGACAATGATTCCCTGTGATGATTTTGAAAATGAAATCATTGAGGGAGACATAATGGCTCAGTGTAAAATGATAAAAATAGTTAGAGTAACGGAGGTGTCGAACCATTATGAATAATATAAGAGAATATAAAGATGTTGTGGCATTTCATCCAGGTTACTATATTGCGGATATTATTGAGGATATGGGTATTAGTCAGGCAGAATTTGCTGCTAGATTAGGTACTAATACAAAAACGCTTAGCTATCTGTTAAATGGCCGGGCAAATATAACAAATGATCTTGCAAAGAAATTATCCGTTATGATGGGAACAAGTCCCGATGTATGGTTGAATTTACAAAAAGCTTATGATCAAAAACTGATTGAAATACAACAAGCGAAGGACTTTGATAAACAAGCAGAAATCGTAAAGCTGATTGATTATAAATATTTTGTAGAAGTAGCAGGCCTGCCAAATACGAAAATAATGAAAGAAAAGATAATATACCTATGTAGCTGGTTTAAAGTGTCAGATTTGAAAATTATGCTAAAACCAGATTTCTTAGTAAATTATAGAACTGGTATTAGTGATGTAAATGAAAAAAATATAATAAATTCCAAAGCATGGATTCAAACTGCAATTAATTTTTCAAACAGGATTGAAACGAAACCATATAATGCTGAAAAGTTAAAGACATATTTGCCGGAACTTAGAAGTATGACGATACAAGCACCAGAGGTATTTCTGCCAAGAATGCGAGACATATTTGCAGAATGTGGAGTTGCATTTGTTTTATTGCCTAATCTCAAGAATTCCGGTGTTAATGGTGCAGTTAAGTGGATAAAGGATGAACGGGTAGTTCTTGCTATGAATAATAGAAGACTTGACGCTGATATTTTTTGGTTTTCACTTTTTCATGAGGTAAAGCATGTATTGCAAAGGAAGATAAAAACAGTATTTGTGAGTTATGATGAGAAAGAAATGGAAGAGGTAAATAAGCAATTAGAGGAAGAGGCAGATAATTTTGCAACAAATTATCTTATTCCTGCATCGGACTTTAGAAGGTTTTCTCCAACTAAGTTTACATCAGACGCTGAAATTCTTGCGTTTGCAAAGTCTATTGGCATACATCCGGGGATTGTGGCAGGTAGATTACAACATGAAGGAATTCTGTTGCCAAATAGATGTTCAAAATTCAAAGAAAAGTACGATATAAAGATTAATCATACTGCATAGTTCAAGGCAGGTAGATTCTGATTTGAGCTATAATGTGTGGAAGCGAGCTGCCTAAAACATTATACAGTAGCGATATTATATCGCTTTTTCCTGAATGGAGCCATCTCTTGGGCTGGTCATAGAGTATGGGTCGAGAATGATATTTAATTCTTTTTCCTCCATCAGGTGATATTTTAAAACGAGAGTTCTGACCGGCTTCAGCTGCCATTGTAATCGTAGTATCGTGTCCGATGATGTGAAATGCCACCTGGGTAACTACTTCGGGAATTACCGGATTGACTTTGCCGGGCATGATGGAAGAGCCGTTCTGCATTGCAGGAAGTGTGATCTCGCCGAAACCGGCCTTGGGTCCACTGGCAAGAATACGCAGGTCATTGCACATTTTGGAGAGATTGACGGCACAGGCTTTCAGGCAGGATGATACACGGACAAAGCTGTCCAGATTTTCAGTCGCATCGAACAGATCGTCTGCCTGTGTCAGTGGATGACCTGTGATACGGGCGAGGGTCAGTACAATATTGTCGAGATAGAAAGGAGAAGTGTTGATCGCGGTTCCGATTGCAGTGGCTACCCATGTTGACGTGATCATTTGGATGAACGATAGAGTAGTCACCCTTTTTCCACAAAGCATTTCAATTGCACGATTGGCAATGACTTCGTTCGTATTCATATTTGCACTGGTCCCGGCACCTCCCTGGATCCCGTCTACGATAAATTCACGGTCAAACATGTCGCAGACACGGAGTCCTTCTTTTTTACTGTATAGGGAGAGGAGATCGTGTTAGAATGAGAAAACTTGACAAAATCGATTTGAAAATCATACAGATTCTGCAAAAGAATGCACGGACACCTCTCAAAGAAATTGCAGCGCAGGTGTTCCTGTCATCGCCGTCGGTATCGGCGAGAATCGAAAAGCTGGAGCAGGAAGGAGTAATAACCGGGTACACGGCAAAAGTGAATCCGCTGTACCTCAATTATCATATTAAAGCCTTTATCAATCTGGAAGTGGAACCGCTTCAAAAACCTGTGTTTTATCCATTTATCGAGGCAATCCCGAATGTAGTGGAGTGTAATTGCGTGACAGGAGATTATTCCATGCTTATTGAAACACTGTTTGAAAGTACCACACAACTGGATCATTTTATTAATGAATTGCAGCAGTTTGGACGAACGAAGACGCAGATTGTGTTCTCAACTTCTGTGGAACAGAGAGCGGTTCCGATTAGAGTGGAAGAAAATTAAAGCTTTGTGCCCAAGTGCGAATCACCGGAAACATGTAGCTGTAAGGTCACCGGAAATATGCAGTTGTAAGGGGCATTGAAATCAATAGTAAAAGTGTGTAAAATGAAAATAATCATGACAAGTCCGAGATTCTTACTGCTTTGGAAGTTGGTGTAAGCAACTATATCGAGGGGGATGGCAGGGAAGTTCGGGAGCAGTTGAAATTAAAGAGAGGGAATGTGTAAAATTAGATGATGATAAATCAAACAATAGAATATTATAATGAAAATGCAAAACAATTTGTAGAAACTACTGCAAATGTGGAGTTTCACCATATGCAGAATCATTTTTTAGAAAAATTACAAGATGGTGCGTATATTTTGGATTTCGGTTGTGGTTCCGGTCGTGATACAAAATATTTTCTTGAACAGGGATATAATGTAGATGCCATAGATGGTTCCGAGGAACTTTGCAGGATGGCCGGTGAACTTGCGGGTATTCAGGTGAAGCATATGTATTTCCAGGAATTATCTGAAGTGGAAAAATATGATGGCATTTGGGCATGTTCGTCGATTCTTCATTTGAATCATGACGACTTAGAAGATGTGATAAAAAAGATGGCGGTTGCAGTAAAATTGAACGGAATCATTTATATATCATTTAAGTATGGTATATTCTCCGGTGTAAGAAACGGAAGATTTTTTACTGACATGACGGAAAATACATTTAATGAATTATTGCAGAAGATTCCGGGGTTGGAAATCGAAGAACAGTGGATTACTTCAGATGTTCGTGTTGGAAGAGGAGAAGAAAAATGGCTCAACCTAATTTTGAGGAAAAATTAGAAATAGAGAAGTTTCATATTGAATCAACGGATGTTATGACCGGTGGTAGAAACAAAAGTAGATTTCTGCTTTATCAGTTGAAACTCAGCATAGCTCAGGCAAAACAGATTGATATTATTGTGTCTTTTTTTATGGAATCCGGTGTAAGAATGTTACTTAAAGATTTGAAAGCAGCACTGGACCGTGGCACCCGGATTTGTATCCTTACTGGAAACTATCTGGGAATTACACAGCCGTCAGCTCTTTTTCTGCTTAAGAAGGAGTTGGGCGATAGGGTGGAGTTGCGTTTCTACAATGATAAGGAGCGCTCTTTCCATCCTAAAGCGTACATATTCCATTATGAGAATGTGAGCGAAATATATATCGGTTCATCCAACATTTCCAGAAGTGCACTGACTTCCGGAATTGAGTGGAATTATCGTTTCAATAGTAAACAGGACAAGAAGAACTTTGATTTGTTTTATGAAACTTTTGTTGATTTGTTTAAAAACCATTCTTATGTGATAGATGACGAAGAATTGACTCGATATTCCAAGAACTGGCACAAACCGGCTATTGCGAAAGATCTTGCAAAATATGATTGTGAAGATTCGGATACAAAGGTTGAAATGATGTTTCAACCTAGAGGCGTGCAGATAGAAGCACTTTGTGCATTGGAAAATAGTAGAGCAGAAGGTGCCGTTCGTGGATTGGTTTATGCTGCAACCGGTGTGGGTAAGACCTATTTGGCTGCATTTGATTCTGCGAAATACGAACGGGTATTATTTGTGGCGCACAGAGAAGAAATCTTGAAGCAGGCGGCTATTTCATTTAAAAATGTACGCCATTCAGACGATTATGGTTTCTTTTACGGAAAACAAAAGGATATTGGAAAGTCTGTGATTTTCGCTTCTGTGGCAACCTTGGGCAGAAGTGAATATTTGACAGAGGAATATTTTGCCCCGGATTATTTTACATATTTGGTGATTGATGAATTTCATCACGCAGTTACGGATCAATATCAGAGAATAGTGAATTATTTTAAGCCACAGTTTATGCTGGGACTTACAGCTACGCCTGAAAGAATGGATGGAAAATCAATTTATGAGATTTGTGATTATAATGTGCCGTATGAGATTACATTGAAAGAAGCGATTAATAAGGGGGCATTGGTTCCGTTCCATTATTATGGCATTTACGATGAAACAGATTATTCGACTTTGCGATTGGTAAAAGGCCGATACGTAGAGGAAGATTTGAATGATAAATATATTGGCAATGCGAAACGATATGATTTGATTTATAAATATTATAAAAAATATGGTTCGAAACGTGCTTTGGGATTCTGCAGTTCAAGAAAACATGCAGAAGAAATGGCAAAGGAATTTTGCAAACGAGGAGTAAAATCTGTAGCCGTATATAGCAATGCCGACGGTGAATTTTCAGAAGAAAGAAACCGGGCAATTGAAAATCTAAAGAATCAAAAAATACAGGTTATTTTTTCTGTGGATATGTTCAATGAAGGTGTTGATATAGCGTCACTTGACATGGTTATGTTCTTAAGACCAACGGAATCGCCGACGATATATTTACAACAATTAGGACGTGGCCTCCGAACATATAGAGGGAAAGAATATGTGACAGTTCTTGATTTTATCGGAAACTATGAAAAAGCAGGGCGCGCACCGTTTTTACTGAGTGGTGGTACAAGTGCCGGTGAAGGAAACTCTTATGAATATTATAAAATTGAATATCCTGATGATTGCATCGTAGATTTTGATATGCGATTAATTGATCTCTTTCGCGAAATGGACAAGAAGTCGTTGTCTGTCAAGGAAAGAATTAAGCAGGAATATTATCATGTAAAAGAGCTGTTAGATGGAAAAGTACCGACACGAATGGAACTGTTCACCTACATGGATGATGATATTTATGAATACTGCATGAAGCATTCAAAGGAGAATCCGTTCAAACGATACTTGGATTTTCTATATGAGATGGGCGAGCTTACGGAAGAAGAAATACAGGTTTATTCAGGAATAGGTCGAGAATTTCTGCAGTTGATTGAAACCACAGATATGCAGAAAGTCTATAAGATGCCGATGCTATACGGATTCTATAATGATGGCAATGTAAGACTGAATATTACCGATGAAGAGGTGCTGGAATGTTGGAAAAAATTCTTTAATCATGGTACAAACTGGAAGGATTTTCCAAATGTAAAGTCCTATACGGAATATCAGAAAATAACTGATAAGCAACATTTAAGTAAGGCGAAAAGTATGCCGATAAAATTCTTAAAAGCTTCAGGTAAGGGATTCTTTGTAGACAAAGATGGTTATGCATTGTCAATTAGGGAAGAGTTGTCCGATGTTGTGGGATTGGATGGTTTCAAGGCACAGATGAAGGATATTATTGAATACCGTACAATGGAATATTATCGAAGACGGTATATGGAGAAATGAAAATGACGGCCGGATAGGGGTTTTGCGAGGATGTGAGTGAGAGCTTATGGATCCAGATGACGGGGCAGAGGCATTGGAAGAAGCATCCAAGAATGTATCCTATGAGTAAGGATGAGGTAGATTACGAAAGGTTGATGAGAT
>ENA-ORMS01002465-ORMS01002465.1-human-gut-metagenome-genome-assembly--contig:-NODE-2465-length-13267-cov-4.742204_pt1 | contig 13267 bp, 11 predicted proteins | sample MGYA00242104_ERZ508997 | MGnify/ENA primary metagenome ERZ508997 (study PRJEB26280, sample SAMEA2338704) | human gut metagenome | biome: human gut; feature: human-associated habitat; material: faeces... | reverse complement strand
TTGAACATTCTGAAAAGGGAGTGTTCAAAATATAGAAAGAATTAACAATTAAATGACGGCGCCACCTGATAAGGACGGCATTGCAGGACAATGTGCGGTACCACGGACGCAGGGGAAAGATAACCAGTTTTGGACTGGCTTTCCTTTGCGTTCTTTTTTTATGCGTTAAGGCTGCGGTGGTAGAAAACTATTCGTCCTCAAACATTCCTATAACTGGTTTTTGCCGGGAACAGGAAAGGATGAATTGAAGATGTTTAGAAATAATTATGATGTAAAGGAATTTGGTGCAAGAATTAGAAAAATAAGAAAAGCAAACAAAATGACACAGGAAGATTTGGCAAATCGACTTATGCTTACTGCGGAAAGCGTTTCTAATATAGAGAGTGGTAAAACAAATTGTATGCCGGAACACATAGTACATATATGCGAGATATTTAATATTACTACCAATTACCTGTATTTTGGCATTGAAAACAAGGAACAGGTAAAAGCAGATACTGATGAGTTGTCAGCACTGCTTAGTGATTGCTCTGCAGAAGAACTGGAACGGGTTACCCAGATAATTAAGCTGTTTTTAAGGAAATAATCATTTTTTATCCTTATCACGTTCCCTTTGTTTACGTTTTGCCATAAGTAAAGCACAACGCTGTGAACAGTAGATTTTACGCTCATTGCCTTTTCCTACATCAAAGAAACTGTTACAGGTAGGATTTGCACATTTTTTGACTTGTGTATTCGGTGTAAATGTAACAAGCAGTTCCATATACATAGCTTCTAATTATAAAATGTCAAGACCAAATGCGCAAAAAATATTATATTAAAATGTACAATTATTCTGTTTGCTTTAAATGATCCTTCAGCCTGTAGGACTTTCCTGATATTGGTATTACATGTGCATGATGCAGAACCCTGTCCATAATGGCATTTGCTACAACAGCATCAAAAAATACACTATCCCATTCATTAAAGTTCATATTTGTCGTTAATATAGTACTTTTCTTTTCGTAGCGCTTGTCTATTAACTGAAAGAACAGATTGGAATCTTCTTTATCGATAGGAAGATATCCGAGCTCATCAATTATAAGCAGCCGGTAATGACAGAAGTGCTTTAACCTTGCATCAAGTCTGTTTTCTAGTTTTGCACGTTTTAATTGCTGCAACAGATCATTACACTTTATAAAATAGGTGCTTACACGTTTTTTTGCGGCTGCAATACCGATTGAAGTTGCAAGGTGTGTCTTACCAACTCCACTCGGACCGAGAAACACTATATTCTCATTTTTTTCGAGAAATCCAAGACTTGCAAGTTCTCTCATTTCCTGTTCATTTACACTTGGCTGAAAGCTGAAGTCATAATCCTTAAGTTCCTTTACAAATGGAAATGCTGCAGCCTTTATCATAGACCTTGAGGCATTCTGTTCTTTAAAATCAACCTCATAGTTACTGAGTTTTAATAAGCCTTCTGTAAATGATAGTCCGTTTGCAGTTACAAAATCTCTTATTTCATCAAGATGAAGCTTCATCTGGCTTAGTTTCAGTAACTCCAGATTCGCTGTCAGCTGATTGTATGTACTGTTACTCATAATCATAAACCTTTCCTATAATTTCAAGATTTTCTTTTGCCCTGTCCATTATGTGCTCATCCCTGAAAATATGTGATTTTCTGGCAATCGCGGCATAATGCTCAGAAATGTAATTTAATTTTTTTGAACTTAACTGATGAATGGTTATAAGTTTTGTGTTACAATACACATGTATATAACCATCATATATCTGTAAGGAGACAACCTTTCCTACGTACTCCGGTGGTACGGAGTACTGGCATCCTTTATAATGGAACATACTTGAATGATTGACTTTTACGGTATTTGTGGTTATTTGGTAAGGCTTTCTTATGGTATCAGCGGGCATGCTGTTTAAGAAAGCCTTTTCTTTGTTATAATACATCAGCGGAATTCTTCCTGTTCCCTGATTAACCTGCGCATTTACACGATTATTGATTCTTGTCACTAATTCAACTAATTCCCTGTAATTTAACTTTCCATTGTAAGCTCTTATTTCGTCCAGTATTTTCATAGGTGCCTCAACCTTAGCTTTGGTATGTGGGTGTCCTGCAATACACGGACGGACTTTAAAACCATAATCATCAGCAAACTGCTGGAACTTATTATTAACTTTACCGGCATAGTATTCTGTTCTGGCTTCATCCATAACAGTTTTCATGTTATCTGTAACTATTTCATCCGGAACACCACCAAATGTTTCAAATGCATCATCAAGAAACGAAAAGAGTATATCCTGTGTTTTAGAAAGTGAAACCCTGTACACTCTGAATCTTGAATATGAAAGCAACAGGACGAAAATGTTTACATCTATAGTTTCACCGGAAGAAAGAATGAACGGAATTGATTCTTTCCAGTCTAACTGAGCCTGTTTTCCCATAGGAGTTTCATATCTGACAGTGACCTTATCAGTATTAGAAGGCCTGCTTTTTCTGAAATATGAATCGAATTCAGGATATTTTCTAAGGTAATGGCAGAAGTTACAATAGACACCTGTGAATCCATGGTTATCTACGAGATACTGCCATAGAACTTTTCTGTAGTAGAATATCTGCTGGTTTTTATCAGATAACAATTCTGCAATCGTGTCATAATATGGTGTAATACAGTCATTACTGTTCCTGTTTTTTGGTTTTGTATATCCGTTTATATATTTATCAACCGTACGTCTATCGACCTCCAATTCTCTAGCTATTTGACTTTTATTAATCTTCAATGTCCCATCCTCCAAAAATGGTTTTAATTTATACAGGTCATTGACACTTTTGATTTTTATATCTGTTATGATCTGATTCTTTAATATCATTATGAGTTCCTCCTTGTAACTCATATATCATAACATCTGTACATTCTTATTTAATATTTATTGTACATATTTAAGTATAACTTTATAAGTTTAAACTTAAGAATAAGATATTAAAGCAGACGGGTTAATCCGCCTGCTTTGTTAATTTAAAATATCGTATCAAATACGCTTGTATACTCTCTAAAATTTTTTGACTTCTTTATCTTTTTCCAATATTTATCACCATTTTCAAAATGCGGTGACAGATACAGCCACAACTCCTTCAGTTTGAAAAGTACATTTCTTTCATCATGCATTATCTCATAGTAATCAGCCTTTACCTGAGCCATGAATTTTCCTATCTCTTCCCTTTCATCTTCTGGATTCATGCCTGTTATTCTGTTTATGAGACCGGGATTTTTTAGAAGTCCTCTGCCAAGCATCAATGTATCAGTATCAGGAAAACGATTTATAAAGTTTTCATAATCTTCCACTGAATGAATATCTCCATTGTACACGACCTTGTTTCTGCTGTTTTTTACAGCATATTCGTACATATCCAAATCCGGACTGCCATTATAATAATCCTCTCTCACCCTCGGATGTATAATAAGCTCACTGAGTTCATACTTATTAAATATATCCAGCAGCTCATAAAATTCATCATGTGATTCCATGCCAAGTCTCGTTTTTATAGAAATCTCCACCGTTGCATTTTCAAATATCCGATACAGAAACTCATCAAGATACTCTGTGTCTTTAAGCATTCCTGCTCCTTTATTTTTAGTCACAACCGTTGCCGCCGGGCACCCCAGATTCAGATTAACCTCTCTGTATCCGAGTCTTTCAAGTGCTTTTGCAGAACCATTAAAATTATCCGCTTTACTTGTAAGTATCTGTGGTACCGGCATTACGATATTATTCTCCGACAGCACATCTCTTTTCTCTTTCTTATTAAGATAACTGTTTATGTCAGGTGCTATAAATGGAGTAAAGTATTTACTTATTCCACCAAAATGCTGTTCAAACGCATTACGGTATATATATCCTGTAATTCCCTCCATAGGGGCAAAATAAAATTTCATATCAACATTCCTATTTATTTTACTACTACCTTATCGCTCAACCCCGCTGCTGTTTTCGATATCTCCACTACTATATTATATGAAGCTTTATCCTTCTTAACAGGAGCATCACTTATATGCTTACTGTTAAGTGAAACCTTTATTGTATACTTTCCGTTAGCTTTCATAATCTTTTTAACTGAGCCTACACTTACAGTTTCATTCTCCTGCTGGTTTACTGTACTTATACATAACGCCTTATTCTTGAAGTAATTCTTATCATACTTCTTAAGTTTCTTCATTACAGAAGCATCATAATTAACCTTTGAATATTTATTTATAAGCTTCTTCATCTGTGCGAGATTCATGCACACAGCCCCTTTGAGCTTGTTGCTGAGGTAGAAGTTGGTGTAGTTGCCTTCAGCCTCAAAATAAACTATCTTGGCGATGTCAATCTTATAAAGCTCATCGCGACTATTGAGATACAAGTATTTTTTCATAATCGGTATATTTCTGTCGTGTGATTGTTTTTATGTTTACATGTGACCGATGCCATCAGTTGTTGTCAATGACCTGCGTGTCATCAATCAATGAAGGGTCGGGGCCATAGACGTCAGGCATGTCGTCTATTTCCAATGTGTTGGGGTCGCCCATAACAATTTCTCCCGTGATGGGGTCTGGCATGATTGGCTCTCCCGTGATGGGGTCTATGTTAACGATGACATTGTTTCCTTCAAACCAAGAAGGCGGACCGTAGACGGTGACCGACATCTCGTCAATGTCAACGACCTCTATCGAGCCGTCATCGTTTATATGAACGTTGTTGTCGAGAACGGCGTGTATAACATCGTTCTTGTCCACTTCAACCTCAAGATCGTCGTTTGCCGACTTGCTGTCAGGTGTGCTTGTGTTGTCGCTCGTTATGATGCCTTCAACATCGTTGATGTTGTTTTTGCTTGTTTCTTCCTTGTCCATAATGGGGGTTGTTTTTCTATTTGTTATTCGTTTCTTCTTGTGCAGCCGTTTCTGCCTTTCTTAGCTTGTCGAGATGGCAGAGCATAAGGCTACCGTCGTCGTTGCGCAGGTGCATGCCGTTGCCCTGACAGTAGTGCCAAGCGTCGCATGAGGCACATTGGCCTGTCCGCATCCAACTGTGGTCGCGGTATTTCTCAAACCTGTTCTGCCAGATATCCCAGAAGCTGCCGTCGCTGAAGATGTTGCCTTGTTTGTAATGGCTTCTTATGCTTAGGCAGCCCGACACGTCGCCATTGCTGAGAATGGAAGCGACGGTGAGACCTGCATGACAGGCAAAATGGTTGGTGCGGGCGCGACCTTCGTAGTCGCCGAGATAACCTTCACACGAGTAGTTGAGCATGATCTTGCCTTCGCGTCGTGTGCGGACGATAAATTCCATCAGCTCTTTAAACTCTTCGTCGGTGAGCAGCATGTCGGGTTGTGTCTTGGCGCGTCCCATGGGTATGATGGTGAAGCAACGCCATTTCTTTACGCCCGCTTCAATGAGCAGACGTTTTGTCTCCTCCAGGTGACGGAAATTGCGTTTGTTGACGCAGGTTATAACGTCCCACGTCAGCCGTGGGTGGCGTTGCAGGCAGGTAATGGCCTGTAGGGCGCGGTCGAAGCTGTGTGGGTTGGCGCGTAGCCAGTTGTGGTCTTCACGCGGGCCGTCCACATCGATGGCGATGGTGCGCAGGCCTGCGCCGACAAGGGCACGGGTCATGGCATCGTCGAGCAGATAACCGTTTGACACGGTTCCCCAATAGAAGCCGCGTTCGGTGATGGCACGCCCACACTCTATGATGTCTTTTCTCACGAGAGGCTCGCCGCCCACTGTGTTTACAAGCGTCGGCACATGTGGCTGGTGGAGCTTTATCTCGTCAAGCACGGGCAGAAACTGCTCCAACGGCATGTCGGGGGTTATGGTGTCGGTCTTGCAGTCGCTGCCACAGTGGAGGCAGTGCATGTTGCAACGCAGCGTACACTCCCAAAACAGCTGGCGCAAGGGATGAAGAAGCTTTAGGCGCTCACGCTTCCAATAAGCTATCTCACGGTCTATTTGTTGCAGTTGGTTCATAACGTTTTGTTGTTGACGATTTCGGTTGATGCCTGTTTTTGTGTTAATGTGTCAATTCGGAAAAAATTGAAACAAACACAAGCAGCAACATTATTACAATGGCGATGGCGATGACAGCTATAATTTTTTTGTATACGTTGTTTTCTCCGTTGTTTTCATCATCTTTATCGTCTTCGTCATTTTCATTTTCATTCGGCCTTTTGCTGTTTTCCTCGTTTTCAAAGACAGGGGGTGGACCATAAACCGTGGGTGTTGGTGCTATTCTCTGCCGATTCTCATGAAATGGTGGCGGCCCGTACACAGGAGCGTGAAATGATGTGGGGTCATCATCAATGTCAGCAATGATGTTGCTCTTATCTCCAATGGCCGTGAGCATGTCTTCTATGTCGGCATAGCGGTTGTTGCGTTGTGGCGACATCGCTTTCTCCACTATTGTGGCAAGATATGGCGACACCCCGTTTTGCAACAGCAGGCTGCGCGGGAAACCTTCATTGAGAATGTCTGATGCTTCAGGAGGACGTTGCCCTGTGAGCATCTTGAACATTGTGGCACCGAGGGCGTAGATGTCTATTGTTGGTTGGAACGTGCTGTCGTTATGTGTTGTCTGCTCTATAGGGGCATATCCAGGCGTGCCTGCACCTACAGAGGTGCTCGACTCAGGATTGCCTGTGGCGTCATATTGCTTGGACAGTCCGAAGTCGATGAGATGTGCATGTCCGTTCTTGTCAAGCATCACATTGCTTGGCTTGAGATCAAGATGCAGCATACGCTTAGAGTGCAGGTAGTGTAGCGCGTCACCGATCTCAGACGTAAGGCGCACGACCTCGCTCTCTGCCAACCGTCCTTTCTTTATGATGTAGCTGTCAAGCGACCCGCCGTCGATGTATTGCATGACATAATATGCGGTGTTGTTTTCGTCAAACACATCGCTTACCTGTACAATGCCTTCATGTCGCAACTTAGCCATGTTTTCAGCTTCGCGCCTAAACTTATAGCAATAGTTTGTGAACAATTCGCCTGTAGAGCCTTCAACCGCGTTGCTGCCTTCGTTGCGGTTGTTTATCTCGCTCATGAAAAACTCTTTTACTGCTACATTGATGTTGGCAGACATTTGTCCTAACTCACCTTCAACCGTCACACTGCACGACGCGAGATATGTTATGCCGAAAGTTCCATGACCGAGCACACGCTCAATGCGATACTTGCCGCCCTTGAGTGTTGTTCCTGGAAGAAGAGCCTTGTTTCTCATAAGTTCGATATTTTTTTATTTGTTGAATTGATAGTTTTTTCTATCTTCTCATGTGTTTTAACTCTGTGATTTTTTGTTGTCTTGTGCTCATTCCCTTTGCAACGGTGCATGGTCACAATATGTTTTTATAAACTCTTAAATCCCTTATAGCTAACGAACAATCCAGTGGCCAAGTACTTGTACCAAGAAGGTACTGATCCGTTGGTAGCCATCCAGATGCCTACACCCGCCACAATGACAACCAGAATCCAGAAGATCACGACACCGTAGCCGCTACCTTCACTGTTTGTGTCGGTTGAGCTTGTGTCGTTTTTGTTTCCCGTTTTTTGTTTCCCGGGGCTCAGATTTACGGTGTTGCCGAGCTTGTCTTCGGCTTCCACAATCTCCACATCGTCATCGTCTGCCGTTGCTTCTATCGTTTCTTCTTGAGGCAGCATGTTAAGAAACTCGTCGATGCTTTGTTGACGGTAAGCGCGTTTTGAACGCATGGCCTTCTTTATGGCATCGGCACATTGGGTCGACATCATGTCTTCGATGTCAGGAAGACCTTTTTCAAGAACGTCGTTGGCATCGGGAGGGGTCTGGCCTGTGATGAGCTTGTAGAGCGTGGCACCGAGCGAGTAGATGTCGGTGGCGGGTGAGAACTCTGCCACGCCTCCACTCTTATATTGCTCCAAAGGGGCATAGCCATGACTGAGACCTACGGGTGTGGTGCTGGTCTGATGGCCGTCGTTGTCGTAGCGTTTAGCCACGCCAAAGTCGATGAGCACCGCCCGTCCGTTGTCGTTAAGGATATTGTCGGGCTTGATGTCAAGGTGGTTTATGCCAAGCATGTGAATGTAGTTGAGTGCTCCTGCCACCTGACGAATATAGTGAAGAGCTTCTACCTCGCTCAGTCTTTGTTCTGGTTCTTTCTTGAGCATGTCGGCCAGTGAGCCGCCAGAGATATATTCCATGGCATAATAGGCCGTGGCGTTTTCCTCAAAAATGTCGTAGATCTTTATGATGTTGGGGTGACTGAGGTTTGCTATGGTGTTGGCCTCTTTCAGAAACTTTGCCCTGAACTTGTCAACCAACTGTCTGCTACCTGTAGATGGCACCGACATGTGGTGGTTTTTGCCATTGCGGTTGCAGAGCTCTTTCATGAAGAACTCCTTTATGGCTACCTGCTTGCGGTTGACATTGTCGTAAGCCAGATAGGTTATGCCGAAGCCACCCTGACCGAGCGTCTTTTGTATGGCGTAGCGGCTGTTGTGTAACGACGTGTTCGCATGTAGTTCATTCATAATTGGTCGACTGTTTTTTGTTTAAACAAGTATTTTTAGGGATGTTCTCTTATTTTCTTGTCTTCCTGTCTTTTGTTTTCCTGTCTTTTGTTTCTCGAGTTCTTATCTTCTTAGATATATAAACTCTGTGGCTTCCTCTTGTTCCGTGTCCATGTCTTTGGCGATGATGAATGTTCGCAGGTTGGCGTGCATGTCAACGGTTATCTCCACGCTTCTTGGCTGGTGTCCGAAGAGCCGGCGCACATCAAGCGGGCGCATGTCGCCCTTGGCACCTATGAACACCTCGTCGCTCTCTGCCAGTTCAAGCTCGCGTGACACTTTGCATGGGATTAAATGGAATGGCGGCAGCATCTCTTCGGTTATCTGTATATTGCTTTCCGGATGAGCCTTGCAAAGGCCGAAGGCCTCGGGGAAAGCATCGAGCAACACGTCGTCTACATGGAAATTGAACGGCGAGTCGTTCTTGCAAAACAGCAGACGCATGGCACCTGATACAAACTGGAAGAAGGCCGTGCTGTTGTCGAGCTCTTTTGTCTTGCATTGTGCCAACGAGTCGAGACAGTCGCCACACTCGTCTATCACGCCAGATGAGAGAATCTCCATTAGATGGTCCGAATAGTCAAACTGGCAGAACATGCCGTTGTAGATTAACAGTTGGCTGTCGCCATGATTGGGCGCTCCGAAGGCGGTGATGTGTTGTTGGCGTGTTATGCGGTAATGTTTGAACGCGAAAGGGTAGCGGCTTATGATCTCCGACACCTTGCACAGCTGCGATGTGCGGCAGTAGGTTATGATGTTTTGTCCGTCGCCCAGTGTGCGCCAATGGTCTATGATATAGTTGCCGAGGGGATGTGTGGAAAAATCGGTTAAAGCCAGCGCGTTGGGCAGATAAGCCGGTAGCGTTCCGTTTTTTAGGTCATCGGCGAGGTTGTCAATCCAATATTGGTTCACGGGCTTGTATATTCGTCCGTCGTGGTAGATGAGAACCTCATTGTCGCTGGTGAGCGTTATGATGGAAATGCCGAAATTGTTGATGTCGGTTGTTGTGCGGCGTGCATCGGTCTTGCCGCCTGTTCCTGTCAGCCAACGATGCTTAACGTTGAAGAACGACGATTCCAGCTTCACACGGTCGCTGTTGAGCGTGTCAGTGAACTCGCCCAGCTCTGTCGTCTCGCTGTGGATGTTGCGTTCGTTGTAACCATACGGGCTGCTTGGTGGCTCGTTGTTACCTTGCTGCGTAGATTGATGTCTCTGCTCGCTCATAGCTGTTTGTTTGCTTCTGTCTGCCAATGGTGGCTATTAATAGATTTGCTGCTACAAAGTTACAATCTTTTGCTCACACTATGATAAAAAATGTGCGTTTTTATAGAAAAAAGTGTAGCCAATTGCTGTTTTTTATCTATAAACGCGCAATGGCTACACCTTTTCACGAAACGGTTATGTATCTGTAAGCCGCATGGGTCTATTCGAAGAACGTTTGTGTTGTTGCGGCACTCTTTTCCTTTACCACGCTTGTGGGGATGGTGAATGTGGGCATTCCATCGGCGTAGCACGCAATCTCGTAAGGCGGATAGCAGAACACCACGCCGTCTGCCGTTATCCACGGATCGGTGCTGGGGAAGGGCACCTCCCCGCTCGTGTTGTCGCGAAGCATTAGACGTTCCATCAGCTCGTCGTTTGTATTGATCTCAAAATACTTGCGCAAGCCATTCTTTATCTCGGTCTGATATTTGTATGAACCGTCAAGCAGATCGGCCGTAAACTTGCGACCGTCCGACTTACGGAAGGTCACGCCTTTTGTGCTTTCCATGCCGTGTGCTGCACCGTCGCCATAGGTGTAGGTCTCGTTTGTGAAGGTTACCACCTTGCTGTCTTCATACACCTTCTTTATGGTTGCATGATTATAAACGCCATAGCCATCTTCGCCAACCTTGTCTTTCATAAACTCGTTCCAGTAGTGGTTGAAGAGAGCTTGGCCGTCGGCAAGGTCGCCGTTATATTTTCCTCCTAACGACTCGTTTATCCACTCGCGTATGTTTTGAAGAAGGATGTCAGACCCTTCGGTGGGGTACTCGATGGTCAGAATGACGTTTTCGCTCTCTGTCGCCTTCACCGATTTTGTGTATAGGGTGGTGCCTACGTTCGTGTCTTCCTCCACGGCAACGGTGTCCGCAACTATTGTGTCGCTGTCGGCAGATGCTATGCTTGCAGCAGAATTGGTCTTGTTGCGGTTGTTCGCCATAAAGAAAACCATGCCGCCAATGATGGCCACGATGCAAGCTATCAGGAACCAGTTTGTCGACTTGTTCTTGCCTTTTTTGTCGCTTTGTCCGTTGTTGCTGGTTTGGTTTGCCGCTCCGTTGCCTATCACCGTCGCTTCGTTGTCGTTGCCTCCGTTGTGCATGACATGCAGAAACTGCTGTACGCTTTGCGGACGGTTGCTTTTCACAGGCTGCATGGCAGCGCGTATGGCGGCAGCAAAGTTGCGTGGCACGTCTGTGGGTATGCTTGGTCCTCCTTGCTGTGACAGTTCTACGGCGTTTGGAGGCGTTGTGCCCGTTAGCATTTTCAGCAAAGTGGCGCCGAGAGCATAGATGTCGCTCTGCGGTGAGAACGTGCTCACGCCGCCGTTGTTATATTGCTCAAGGGGAGCATAACCATGGCTCACGCCAACAGGTGTGGTCGTTGTGCTCTGTCCCGTTTCGGGGTCATATTGTTTAGACACGCCAAAGTCGATAAGCATAATTCGTCCCGTGCCGTTTTCAACCATTATGTTGGCTGGCTTGATGTCGAGGTGGTTGATGCTGCGCGAGTGGAGATAGACGAGTGCTGCTCCAATGGTGTCCATTATGCGCATTGACTCGTCGGGAGCGATCTTGCCGCGGCTCTCGATGAGCTGTGAGAGCGAAATGCCGTCAATAAACTCCATGGCATAATAGGCTGTGTCGTTCTCTTCGAAGGCATCCATCACGCGCACAATGTTGCTGTGGTTGATGGTTAGCAGCAGTCGGGCTTCCTTCAAAAACTTTGTGCGGAACTTGTCAACCAGTTCTTTCTTGCTGTCCGTAATGACGCTCACCCGTGAGCGGTCATTGCTGCGCTCGCAGCAGTCGCTAAAGAAAAATTCTTTTATAGCCACCTTGCAGCCCAACATGGTCTGCGTGGCAAGATACGTTATGCCGAAACCTCCTTGCCCCAGCACACGTTCAATGCGGTACTTGCCGCCTTGAAGGACGGCACCGCTTCTAAGTTCGTTCATCTATTTTGTTATGATATGGTCGTTGAAAAATGTGAAAGAATTATTAGTTGAGTCGGAAGGATACTGGCACATTATATCTTACTTTGACCGGTTCTCCTCCTTGCTTTCCTGGGGTCCAGCGTGGCATGTTTCTTACCACCCTTACAGCCTCTTTGTCGAGCGAAGGGTCAACAGAGCGCAACACGGTGACATCAGAAATGTGTCCGTCCTTTCCAACCACAAAACTTACAACCACGCGGCCCTGCACGCAGTTTTCCTGTGCCTCAGCGGGGTAGCGTATGTTTTGGTTGAGGTAGGTCCTGAGTCCAGAGATGCCGCCAGGGAAAGATGGCATCTGCTCCACCACGTCATACACTCTGTTGCTGTTGACAGGCTGTGGTATGTTTAGAGGCTTACTCTTTACAGGCTCAGGCGCATTTTGCCCGTTCTGTGTCGTTTTGTTGGGTCTTGATGAAGCTTGCGATGGTGAAGTGTGTCCATCGTTGTTGTTGCCATTTGTCGGTTTTCCGTCAGATCTTGTCTCGTTGTTGTCAGCCACTTTCCCATCTGGTGTCTCGCCAGCTTCTTCCTGTGAAGCAGCAATGCTGTCAGCAAGCTGTGTCGGTTGTTCCGTGGCTGCTGTTTGTGGCTCTTTGTCTGTTTTCGAGTTCGTCACATATAGTCCAACAACAAGCGCTATAAGCAATGCTGCCACGGCGCATACAACCTTGTTTCGTGTGAACCAACTTTCTGTTTGGTCTTCATCGTTGTCTTCAAAGTCGCCTTGCAACTTGTGGCTAAACTTTCTGTCGTCGAATGTTGTCGATTCTGACCTTGCGTTTTCTGAGCTCGAACCTTCATATATTGTATGCTCCCCATGCTCGTCTAAATGGTTGACAAACTCGTCTACCGTTTGCCATCTGTCTTTTTTCAGCGGAGCCATGGCTTTGCTGATGCTGTTGACGATGTTGTCAGGAATGAAAAGCTGGCGCAGACTATCAGTGGGGAATCCTTCGTTCAGAATCTCTGATGCCTCAGGTGGCCGTTGGCCTGTGAGCATCTTGAAGAGCGTGCCGCCGAGCGCATACACGTCCATCATTGTGGGAAAGCCTTTGCCTTCATGGTAGCTTGCCTGTTCTATTGGCGCATAACCTGGTGTGCCGGCTCCAACCTTAGTGCTCGATTCTGGCTTTCCATCAGAGGTGTACTGTTTTGACAGGCCAAAATCGATGAGCACAGCTGTGCCGTCCTTTCGCATCATCACATTGCCTGGCTTTACGTCAAGGTGGAGCATGTTGCGTGAGTGCATGAAAGCGATGGCTGCACCAATCTGTTTCAGCGTCTCTATAGCTTCGGTCAGAGGCATACGGCCTTGTGGCGACTGGGCGATCTTCTTGTCAAGGCTAATGCCGTCGATATATTCCATCACGAAATAGGCCGTGTTGTTTTCCTTAAAATAATTCTGCACCGACACGATGTTCGGCGTATTCT
>ENA-ORMS01002458-ORMS01002458.1-human-gut-metagenome-genome-assembly--contig:-NODE-2458-length-13293-cov-8.325956_pt1 | contig 13293 bp, 10 predicted proteins | sample MGYA00242104_ERZ508997 | MGnify/ENA primary metagenome ERZ508997 (study PRJEB26280, sample SAMEA2338704) | human gut metagenome | biome: human gut; feature: human-associated habitat; material: faeces... | reverse complement strand
GACTATAAGTAGATGCTCAAAACCTGCTGCTGCCGCGGGTTACAAACCCGCCCCCAATTAGGGCTGTTTATCGGCGTATCAGCGCTGAGAGAATGTACATCTGCATCATTGAAACGGCACGAGCGTTCTCGCCACCATTAGGAATGATGATGTCAGCATACTGCTTAGTAGGTTCGATAAACTCATCGTGCATGGGCTTGAGCACATTGCGATACTTGTCAATCAACATCTCAAGCGGATGGCCACGTTCGGCTATATCGCGCTCAATCACACGCAATAAACGTTCGTCGGGTTCAGCATCGACAAATATCTTGAGGTCCATGAGGTCGCGCAACTGCTTGTCGTAAAGCGCCATGATTCCCTCTACGATGATTACATCGTGCGGCTCGACGTGTATAGTCTCTTGCTGACGCGTACAAGTGATATAAGAATAAGTCGGCTGCTCAATCGCATGGCCATTGCGCAACTCCTCTATTTGATGAGCCAAGAGCGGCCACTCAAAGGCATCAGGGTGGTCGAAGTTGGTCTTCTTACGCAACTCTTCTGGCACGTCCCACTGTGCATTATAATATGAATCTTGCGGAATGACGGCTACGGTGTTGTCGGGCAAAGTGTTGACAATCTTATTCACTACCGTCGTCTTACCCGAACCTGTGCCGCCCGCTATACCTATAATTAACATATTATTCTGTTTTTCGTTTTATTTAAATAAGGGGACAGTCCTTATCAGGATTGTCCCCCAATTGCTTATTATAAAAGGAGAGAAGAATTAATATTCCTCTTTTGTTGGATTATCCTCGCTTTCAACATCGGCTTCTGCTTCTGCTACCGTTTCAGCCTCAGCAGCCTCTTTTGCATTTTCGGTTTCAGTAGTATTATCCTCTACGGTTGCTTCAGCCGTTGCGGGGCTTTCTTCTTGTTCTTTTTTCTCTTCTTCCACCTTATCCTCAGCCTCTGCCTGTTGTGCAATCGTTGATTCTCCATAGGAAGCATGATAGCGTTCGGGGTGGAGCATCATGTCATGCAGATTGTGCAGCTGACGGTTATAGGGTGAAAGTTTTAGGCCTTCTTCGCAAATTTCCAAGGCTTCTTCGCCACGTCCTATCTTGTTGAGCGCAATGGCCTTCTGCCATAGATAGAACACTCGACGTGAGAGGCTTTCGTTTACTTGGGGAATGCTTAGCAATTCATCAACAGATGCTAAGAATTTATCATAATCTTGAATCGGCAAGTAATAATTCAACGCCAAAAATTGCTTCGTAGTCAAATTGCTTGACAACAAGTGTTGATGGGTAGTAAAGAAGTCGGCCGCCTTTTGGCGTACACGCTCTTTCTCTTCCTCATTAGTAGCTTGCTTAAAGCATGATACGTAGAGTGTGAGCAAGTCCTTCACACAGCTTTCGGGCTTTTCGTTAGCTTCAAGTGCCTTGAGATAAGTCTCTTCCGCCTGCGCATAGTCCTTATTTAATAAGGATTTTTTAGCTTGTACATAAAGCAAACATGGATTATAGGGTTCAATATCACCACGCTGGTGCTCCCCCCCTACCGTAGGCAATACAGACTCAACATCTCCCAACAACTGTTTGGCATCAGCATTGTCAGGGTCAACTTGAAGGATGTGCTCTAACAAGCCCTTTGAAACGACATATTGGTGGGAGTCGAAGCTATCCTCTGCCAGGGTGTACACATCGTTAATGGTGTGAGGCAGGTGAATGCAAGTAGCTATGCGACCTTGGTTATTTTGACCAATAGTGTAAACGACCTTTGTGCCCTTATAAAGGTGGTTAAATAGTTCGGGGTCAACAATTTGTTGTACATAGAAGTAAAGATCAGAGTCGGACGCATAGTCATGAATAAAGCCGTAACGCTTCAAGGTGTTGAAGTAAGTGATACGACCTGTAGCACGTACATAGGGCGGACGGTGTTCGAAAGTATTATAGTTCTGTTGCCTACCCTCATTCTCATTGTTGCTGTAATTATTATCGGTATTAGCAGCAGCGGTAGTGGTGCCTCCTTCGTTCTTGAAATAACGACGGCGACCATAATTAGGATCGATGCTGGCAAGGTCGATGTGCCCTACTACTTTGGGTTCGACCACGGGAGCAGCCCCCGTGAGAGCGTCAGCCGACTCTACCTCTTCCTCTTCACCCAACACGTCGCGCAGCGTAGTGGCTGTTGAGGACTGTTCTTCTTCATTATAGTCATCTTCTTCGTAATTCTCGTTGTACTCAGCAGAGTTGTCAGCAAGTACGCCTGAATCGTGTAAGGAATCATAAACAGGAGCCTTCACGACACGACCGCCGTTAGCAGGCACCATCTTAACAGGACTCTCTGCACGGAAACTACGAATATCGTTAGCTGCAATGCCACAGATTTGGCCATTCGATTGTAGTAAAACAATGTACTGGCCTGTTACATACTCAATTTGTCCGGTGACAATACCTTCACTACAAGTGATTTCAATTGTGTCACCTACCTGATAGTTGGTTTTGATAAATGTTAGCATAATGTTTACTTCTATTATTTGCACATTACTGAAATTTTGCTGACAATGGGGTAGCAAACTGATCAGACATCGTTTACATCAGTTCTTTCATTATCATAAGAATTTCATTAACGTGCAATACATATAAAAATCCTTGCAAATATAGTATTTTTTAAATAGAAATATATGTTAACATCTACTTTTTTTGAGAATGCAGAAGAAATGGCGCTCTGAAGAGCAAAAGCATTGCATTTCAAAAGAAATTTGTACATTTGCAGCTGCTATAGGGTGCAATGATTTACAAAGAAGTGGGTCGTTGCTCCCCCTTAACTTATGTATCTATACAAACTGCATATATGACAATAGACGTAAATCCGCAAGCTTCGTTCTCACTTATTGCCGACTTTGACGGCAATATGGACGAATTGATGCACACTCCTTTTGACACGACACTACCTGCAATAGCACTGCGCAACATGATGCTCTTCCCCGGTGTGGTAGGTTCTGTTGCGGTCAACCGCACGATGAGCCTAAAGGTGGTCAACCAATCGCTCAAGAAGGGAAGCCTCATCGCCGTGTTGGCTCAGAAGAACGCTCATGTGGACGAACCCGAACGTAAGGACTTCTATGACGAGGGCGTAGTGGCACGCGTTATGCGCACCATCGACCTGCCCAACCCCATGGGAGGCAAGAGTTGCATGGCTATACTCCAAACGTATGGTCCTCTTAAATTGGAAAAGATCACGCGTCGTAAACCTACGATGCGCGTTGAGGTGTCGCCCATAGAGGAGGTGATTTACGATAAAGAAGATGAGCAATTTAAGGCCGTGGCCGATGCTTGCCGCGACGGCATGGTGAACTTCTTACAGTTGAACGACGGTCCACGCTCGGAGGAGGCTACGTTTGCGGTCAATAACATTTCGCACCCCGTATTCCTTGTCAACTTTATTTGCTCTAATATGCAGTTGACACAAGACGATCGCTACAAGTTGTTCCAAATACACGATGTGCGCGAGCGCGCTATGCACTTGTTGCAGATTATCAACCGCGAAGTCCAGTTTGCGCAGATTAAGCACGATATTCAAAACCAAACGCGTCGCGACCTTGACCAGCAACAGCGTGAATACTTCCTTCACCAACAGATGAAGAATATTCAGAGCGAGTTGGGCGAGGACGGCAACAACGACGCTACGGAACTGGAGGATAAGGCTTCAAAACTATACATGCCGACCAAAGTGGCCGAAACGTTCAAGCGCGAGGTGGAGAAGTTTAAGCGCATCAACCCGCAGTCGCCTGACTATAATATGCAGTTGAACTACCTGCAAACGATTGTTTCACTGCCGTGGGGCATCGATACGAAGGACAACCTCAACATTAAGAATGCTGAGCGCGTATTAGACCGCGACCACTATGGCATGGAGAAAGTGAAGGAACGCATTTTAGAACACTTGGCTACCTTGCGTTTCCGTCGCACTGAGAAAGCCCCCATACTCTGTTTGGTAGGCCCTCCGGGAGTGGGCAAGACTTCGCTCGGCCGCAGCATCGCCGAGGCTTTAGGACGCAAGTATGTGCGCATCTCATTAGGTGGTGTACACGACGAGGCCGAAATTCGTGGTCACCGTCGCACCTACATCGGTGCTATGCCTGGCCGTATCATTAAAGGCATCATGAAGGCCGAGACGTGCAACCCCTTGTTTGTGCTCGATGAGGTGGACAAGGTGTCAGAGAATAATTACAATGGCGACCCTCATAGTGCCTTGCTCGAAGTATTAGACCCTGAGCAGAACAATGCCTTCCACGACAACTTTATCGACCTCGACTTCGACCTCTCGAAAGTGTTCTTCATTGCCACGGCCAATAGCTTGCAGACCATTCCCCGTCCCCTACTCGACCGCATGGAGATAATCGACGTAGAAGGCTACCTCACGGAAGAGAAGAAAGAGATAGCACGCCGCCACCTCATACCCAAAGAACAAAAGGAATTTGACTTTGGCGAGGACGGCAAACTGAAGTTTACGCCGGCTGCGATTGAATACGTAATCGAGAAGTACACACGCGAGAGCGGTGTGCGCCAACTTGAGAAGCAGTTTGACAAGATATTCCGTAAGGTGGCTTATCTCACCTCTACAAGCGATGACGGCCGCATGCCCTACGCTGGCCAAAGCATTAAGCCGGCTGATATCGAGACGTTGCTCGGTAAGCCTATCTTCAGCCGCGATAAATATCAAGGCAATAAGTATGCGGGCGTCGTTACGGGCTTGGCTTGGACGGCCGTGGGCGGCGAGATACTCTTTATCGAGACCAGCGTGAGCCGCAGTAAGGGACCGAAGTTGACACTAACGGGTAACCTCGGCGACGTGATGAAAGAGAGTGCCGTGTTGGCCTTAGAATATATTAAGGCGCATGCCGACAAGCTCCATATCGACTATCGCGTGTTCGACCATTGGGGGGTTCACATTCACGTGCCCGAAGGAGCGACACCGAAGGACGGTCCTTCAGCGGGTATCACGATTGCCACTTCGATTGCCTCTGCCTTGACGCAACGCCGCGTGCGCGACCACATTGCCATGACGGGGGAGATTACGCTGCGTGGCCGCGTATTGCCCGTAGGAGGTATTAAGGAGAAGATATTGGCCGCTAAGCGTGCTGGCATTACGGACATCATGATATCGGAAGAGAACCACAAGGACGTTGACGAGATTAACGAACGTTACGTCGAGGGCCTTACCTTCCACTTCGTCAACGATGTGCAAGACGTATTGCGCTTTGCCTTATTGGACGAGAAGGTGGATAATGCGATCGAGCTCACCATACCTAACGACACGACCAACAACGATGCGCCCTCTCAACCCGAAACGGACAAGAAGGTGGCCGTAAGATTGTTGAAAGAAAAGTAAAGTGAATGTGCAAATGGGAAAATGTGCAAATGATTTAATGTATAACATACCGATTTGGACATTGCAAACAAAGGCGACCATTCACACATTTGCACATTTGCACATTCGCACATCACAAAGCATTTGCACATTCACACATTCGCACATTCACAAAGTATTCGCACATTCGCACATTCGCACATTTCCTAAGCATTTGCACATTCACACATTTGCACATTTGCACATTTCCTAAGCATTTCCTAAGCATTTGCACATTCCCTACCCATGACCTACGAATTACAACATACCGATGGCAGTGCCCGCGCTGGCTTAATCACGACTGACCACGGACAAATACATACGCCTATCTTTATGCCCGTTGGCACATTGGGCAGCGTAAAGGGTGTTCACCTACGCGAAATCAAAGACGACATCAATGCCGAAATCATATTGGGCAATACTTACCACCTCTACTTACGTCCTGGACTTGACATTCTGGAGCGCGCAGGTGGTTTGCATAAATTCAATGGCTTTGACCGCCCCATGCTGACCGATAGCGGTGGCTTTCAAGTATTCTCACTCTCTGGCATACGCAAACTGAGCGAAGAGGGGTGTGAGTTTCGCTCCCACATCGACGGTAGCAAACACTTCTTCTCGCCCGAACGCGTAATGGACATTGAGCGCACCATTGGGGCCGATATCATGATGGCCTTTGACGAATGTCCTCCCGGCACAGCTGACTATGCCTACGCTCGCAAGAGCTTGGACTTAACGCACGGTTGGATGAAGCGTTGTTGGAAGCGCTTTCACGAGACGGAACCGAAGTATGGCTATAAGCAAGCACTCTTCCCTATCGTTCAGGGCTGCGTCTATAAAGACTTGCGCCAAGAGAGTGCCAAGTTTATGAGCGACTTTGGCGCAGAAGGTTATGCCATTGGCGGATTGGCCGTGGGCGAACCTGCTGAGAAGATGTACGAGATGATTGAGGTGGTAAATGACATTTTACCCACCGACCGCCCTCGCTACCTCATGGGCGTTGGCACTCCTGTCAACATTCTCGAAGGCATTGAACGCGGTGTGGACATGTTTGACTGTGTGATGCCTACACGCAACGGACGTAACGCTTGCCTCTTTACGGCTGAAGGCATTATCAATATGCGCAATGCGAAGTGGGCTGATTGCTTTGAGCCGGTCGACCCCATGGCGCACTGCTTTGCCGATGTGCAATACACCAAGGCTTACCTCCATCACTTGTTTAAGGCCAAAGAGTTATTGGCCATGCAAATAGCCTCTATCCACAACCTTTCGTTCTACCTCTGGCTGGTACGCGAAGCCCGTAAGCAAATCCTTGCCAATAACTTTGGCCCTTGGAAACGCGAAATGGTCGTTAAACTGAGCCGTAAGTTGTGATTTTCTTTAGTTGACGAGTTGACAAATCAACAAAACAAGTCTTCATAATAGATGTCAAAAAAGTTATTGTCGAAAATACGTAGCTACTTGTTCAAGCCGCTACATCGCTCCTCTAAGAACGATGCGGAGCAAGCGATAGCCCCCACAAGCAGCAAACCCCAAAGCAGCCGAGGCCGCAAGCCTCTGCTCGGACGTTTGGACCGCTACATCATGCTGAAGTTTATCAGCACTTATATCTTCCTACTGGCTATCATTATCATTATCGCCGTTATCTTCGACTATAATGAAAACATTGACAAACTCACGCAGAGCCATGCTTCGGGCATAAAGATAGCGCAATATTATTGCAACTTCGTGCCTTACTTCTTAAACCTCTTCAGCCCACTCTTTATCTTTATTGCCGTTATCTTCTTCACCTCTAAGTTGGCCGACAAGAGTGAGATTATAGCGATGAAGAGTACAGGTATGAGTTTTCGTCGTCTGCTGCGCCCCTATATGGTCACAGCTGCACTCATTGCTTCATGTACCTTTCTCTTAGGTGCATACGTCATACCGAAGAGCAACGTAGAGCGCGTCAATTTCCGTAATAAATACATCAAGAAGCGTACTGACATCACCTCTATTGACAACATTCAGATGCAGGTGGACACGGGCGTAGTAGCCTATATCACTCACTTTGACAATACGACGAAGAGCGGCTACGGCTTCTCACTCGACAAGTTTGTTGAAAAAAAGCTGGTGTCGCATCTCACAGCACAAACCATACAATACGACACGCTGTCTGACCACCGCTTTTCGTGGACACTGCGTATGTACGACATTCGGACGATGAAGGGTATGCGCGAGGTGTTAGAACATGGCGAAAAGATTGACACGACCATTTTCATGGAACCCAAAGACTTCTTCTACGTGGTCAACCAACAAGAAACGCTCACCGTACCACAACTTCGCGAATTTATTGAACGACAGAAGATGCGTGGCGCACAGAACATGAGCATATTCGAGTTAGAATATTACAAACGCTTTGCTACTCCCTTTGCGGCCTTTATCCTGACGCTCATTGGCGTTTGCCTCTCAAGTCAAAAGCGCAAAGGAGGTATGGGTATCAGTTTGGGAGCAGGCTTAGCCCTAAGCTTTGCCTACATTCTATTCCAAACGGTATCATCGTCGTTTGCCACCAACGCTGGCATGGAACCTTGGATTGCCGTATGGCTGCCTAATATTATCTTCGCATTCATTGCGTTTGGGCTATATATTAAAACTCCGAAATAGGAATAATGCACATTGTCAATATGCAAATGCGAGAATGTGCAAATGGTCACATTTTATTGCTGAGTTCTTTTTTCACATAAAAAAAAACGCACATTCGCTGATAAGCGTCAATTACATTATTACATCATCACAACAATGAATGAAAACGACTTAACAAATAATACTGCACAAACACAAGAAGATAAAGAGAAAGAAAAGAAAGTCCCCGAAGTATTCTTCGAAGACCTCGACCTCTCTGACAACGTGTTGGACGCACTCTACGATATGCGCTTCGAGAAGTGTACGCCCGTACAAGCTAATTGCATTCCCCCAATACTTGAACATCATGACGTGTTGGGCGTAGCACAAACGGGTACGGGCAAGACGGCAGCTTATCTATTGCCTTTGCTCACCTTGCTCGAACGCGACGAACACCCTGCCGACGCTGTGAACTGCTTAGTAATAGCTCCCACACGTGAGTTGGCACGACAAATCGACCAAGCCTTGCAGGGCTTTGCTTATTACACGAACGTGAATGCGGTAGCCGTATATGGTGGTAACGACGGTGTGCGCTACGAACAAGAACGTAAGTCGCTGCAAGCTGGAGCTGACATCGTATTGGCTACTCCCGGCCGATTGATTACTCACCTTCAATTAGGTACACTCGACTTAAGCCGCACTACTCACTTAGTGCTCGACGAGGCCGACCGCATGCTTGACATGGGATTTGCCGACGACATTCTGACGATTGTAAAGCAGATGCCTGAGTCGCGCCAAACGATTCTCTTCTCGGCCACGATGCCTCCCAAAATAGCAGAGTTGGCTCGCAGCGTGATGCATGATCCTGTGGAGGTAGAGATTGCGGTTTCAAAACCTGCCGAAAACATTCAACAGAGTCTCTACATCTGTCACGAGGGTGACAAACCGCTCATTCTGAAGAAGGTGTTCAAGGAACAACCGCCTCAGCGCGTTATTCTCTTTTGTTCGTCAAAGCAGAAGGTGAAAGAATTGGCCATTATCTTAAAGCGACAAGGCCTTAACGCTCGCGCCATGCACTCCGACCTCGAACAGGCGGAACGCGACGAGGTGATGAACCTATTCCGTGCCCACAAGATTGACCTCTTGGTGGCCACCGACATTGTGGCTCGCGGTATTGACATCGATGACATCACGATGGTGATCAACTACGATGCGCCTCACGATGCCGAAGACTATGTTCACCGCATTGGCCGCACCGCACGCGCTGGCCGCGAAGGCCGCGCCATTACGCTGATTGGCGAAAAGGACCTTTATGCGCTCTCTAACATTGAGCGCACCTTGAAGATTAAGATACCTCGTGCCGAACTGCCCGAAGGAGTTCGTCCACCTCAAACTGAAGCACAACATGGTCGTGGGGGCCGTGGCCGCAATGGTCGTGGGGGCAACAACAATGGACGCAGAAGAAGCAATGGCAATAAAGAAGAGGGAAAGAAAGAGACGGACAGCAAGAACCGCAACCAACAAGGTGGTGGTGGAGGTCGTGACAACCGTCAGCGCAATAGCCAACGCAACAATGGTAAGCCACACGGCAAGAGCGACAACCGCCCTGCTAACAAACAACGCCCACCCAAAAGCGGAGCTGGACGCAAACCTGAATAGATTACGATAACTTTTTTTCAAAAAACACAAATTATCATGAATTATCCACGAATTATTCATAAATGTTTTATGGAATAATTCGTGGATAATTCATGATAATTTGTGTTCATAAAACGCGCAAAGCGCAAAATCATTTTTCGTTTTAAAGCTAATTCATGTACAAACTACTATTATCGTTTTGCTGTCTCTTCTCGTTCTTAAATGTTTTCGCCCAAAGTTTGACCCCCGCAACGCGCTTTCACGAAAAGGACAGTCCCTTTACTTTCTACAACAACAACCTCCTGAGCGGCTTTCTACAATCGACCTCGAACGACAACTTAGCCAACGGCTTTCTACAAATTCCCTTTGTGGGTGACCCCTTATTGGTCTACGTAGGTGAAAAGGACTCTACACAATTTATGGCCTACGCCTCTGGCTACACACTCCATCAGCCCCAACCCAATACGTACCAAGTCGACTATACACGCTATGGCATTCTGGCTAACTTACAGAGCATGCCCGCCTATTGCGTTCAGCACTACACCTTTCCCGACACAACGGCCGATAAAGGCTTTCTGTTAGACATTGACAATGCGGGGTTTGGGCCACAAAATGAGGACATGAACGTCGTGTTTATTGACAAACGTACCATACGCGCCTACAAACGCAGCGAAAAGGCAGAGAGCGGTGTGCCCGACCTTTATTACGTAGCCCACTTCTCTCACCCTTTTACAAAGTGGAACGTTCGACGCGAAGTGGTACGCTTAGAGAATGGACAACGCGAAAGGCGCTGCAAGGCGGCCTTTATGTTTGAACTGCCCAAGTCTGAAGTGCTGACCGTCACGTCGGCCGTCTCGGCCGTTAGCACCGATGCTGCCTACGCTCTCGTACAAAGCAATGGTGTCAAAAAGCACTTTAACGACAAGCGCCAACCCAAACCGAAGACGGACGACAGCCACTTATTGGCACAAAATCGTCCTTCGCCTCAGCAACGCACCTCAACGACCAAGGCGCACCCTCACGCCACCGCTTCTACGGCTAAACCGACTAAGCCCACCACTGCTTCTCAAGAGCAGCGCATCGTAAGGAAGCCTTCGAGCAACGTCTACGCACCTACGAAGTGGCTTGAAATTGCTACTCGTGATGCTGAACTGCAAGCGGCCTTTACGGCTGCACTCAAACAGTTGCAGCGACATCATCTAAAAGCCAAACAGGCCATTGATGCTTTATCCTTTATTGACGCTATCACGCCACTCTACCCTACTGGCGCTACAACTGACGCACAAGAGGCTGATTCCGTATTACGACAGACAGCACAAGCACTCTTTACTGGCCAACAAATGACAGATGCGCAAGCCGCATGGTTTATCTTCAACGCCTTAGGATTTGTACCTGACGCCAACAATCGTTTCCGCCTTGTTCGTCCTCTCTTCAACGTAGCTACGCTGCAATTGCCACGCACGCGCCGACTGATTATTCACACCAAGAATAATACGCCACGCAACTGCCACATCAAACAGGCGATTTTAATGCACCAGCCTCTTACGTCTGACACTACATTCTCACGCGAACAACTCATTAAAGGTGGCATTATGGAAATCAAGATGCAGCCTTAATAGCAATGGTGGTGATGTGGGGGGACGGCAGGTTTTCCTAATGGGGAGTGCGACGCGTCCCCACATCTGCAATGCCAAGATGAGGTTAAGAGCCTCACCTTGGCAATATTTTTTTAGAATGACTCAGAAATGGTTTTATTAATAAGGCCTGCCCCCCCCCGTTTACGCAAAACCCTTGCCTTTTACTTTGCGCATTAATTCTAATTTGTTATTTTTGCAAGTACGTATAGCACATTTGCACCATATAGTGCAAATTCTTTAAAATGACATTTCGATGAAAATTAAACGCATATTTATCACCCTTTGTGCAGCCTGCGCTGTGAGCATGACCAGTTTTGCACAAACAGCACGTCAAGTGCTTGATCAAACAGCCTCCAAACTAAAAAATAGTGGTGGCATTGAAGCTTCCTTCGAAGGCACACAGTTTAAAGGCACACACGAAACGGGTACGGCCAACGGCCACATTCAAGTACAAGGCAATAAGTTTAAGATTGCTTCTAACGCACTGACCACATGGTTTGACGGCCGCACGCAATGGACACTGATGAACGGAAGTGATGAGGTGAACGTAAGTAACCCTACTGCTGCCGAACTGCAACAAGTCAATCCATACACGTTTATCAACCTTTACAAGAGCGGCTATAACCTCAAACTCGCCAACACGACTTACCACGGCAAGGCATGCCACGAGGTGCGTATGCAAGCACAAAAGCACACCAATGGCATTCAACTGGTCATTGCCGTTATTGACAAACATACGCAGTTGCCCTACTCCATTCGTATGAAGGACAACAAAGGCGAGTGGACGCGCATTCGCGTCAACGGTCTCCGCACTCACAAACATTGGGCCGACAGCAACTTTAAGTTTAACCAAAAGAATCACCCCGGCATCGAGGTGATTGACCTAAGATAAGATCTTGAGTTTAATGAGTTTATGAGTTTAATGAGTTTATGAGTTTAATAAGCTTATTAACCCCATTAAACTCATAAACTCATTAAACTCATAAACTCATTAAACTCATAAACTCATAAACTCCCCATACATGTCACAAATAGAACAATGCGTCATTCTTGGTTCAGGCCCTGCAGGCTACACCGCAGCTATTTACACAGCACGTGCTGGACTCAAACCTATCATTTATGAAGGACTGCAACCAGGCGGACAATTGACGATAACTACTGAAGTAGAGAACTTTCCCGGATTTGCCGAAGGCATAGATGCCAACGAACTCATGGACAGTATGCGCAAGCAAGCCGAACGCTTTGGCACAGAAATCCGTACCGCTACAGCCACTAAGGTTGACCTTTCGCAGTCACCTTACACGCTCTGGTTCGACGACGATACACAAATTCAGACCGAGACACTCGTTATCGCCACGGGAGCTTCTGCCAAATATCTGGGTCTCTCTGACGAGAAGAAATACCAAGGCATGGGCGTAAGCGCTTGTGCTACATGCGACGGCTTCTTCTATCGTAAGAAGACGGTAGCCGTAGTAGGAGGTGGCGACACCGCTTGCGAAGAGGCCACCTACTTGGCAGGACTCGCCAAGAAGGTTTACCTCATTGTGCGCAAACCCTTCTTGCGTGCCTCAAAGGCCATGCAAGACCGCGTGTTCAGTAACGACAAGATTGAAGTCTTGTTCGAGACCAACACGGTAGGTCTCTTTGGCGAAGACGGTGTAGAAGGTGCTCATGTCATTTATCGCAAAGGCGAGGCCGACGAGCGTCAGTACGACATCGCTATTGATGGCTTCTTTTTAGCCATTGGCCACAAGCCCAACAGCGACCTCTTCAAGCCTTGGGTCAAGACCGACGAAACAGGTTACATTATCACCGAAGGCGACTCTCCCCGCACAGGCATTCCCGGCGTTTACGCTGCCGGCGACGTAGCCGACCCTCACTACCGCCAAGCTATCACCGCAGCCGCCAGTGGCTGCAAAGCTGGCATCGAAGTTGACCGCTATCTGAAAGAAAAATAGTAAATGTGAGAATGCTTTGTTAATGTGCAAATGTGAGAATGTGCAAATGTGCAAATGGT
>ENA-ORMS01002449-ORMS01002449.1-human-gut-metagenome-genome-assembly--contig:-NODE-2449-length-13307-cov-4.535165_pt1 | contig 13307 bp, 7 predicted proteins | sample MGYA00242104_ERZ508997 | MGnify/ENA primary metagenome ERZ508997 (study PRJEB26280, sample SAMEA2338704) | human gut metagenome | biome: human gut; feature: human-associated habitat; material: faeces... | reverse complement strand
CTGAAACCCACTGCAAGCTGCTAAGCAGCGCCGCTGTGGGTATAAGCAACCCTCCCATCTCCCCACAGGTTCCGCATAGCGGGACCGACCGTCCGAAACCCACTGCAAGCTGCGAAGCAGCGCAGCTGTGGGTATAAGCAAACCTCCCATCTCCCAATAGGTTCCGCGTAGCGGGACCGACCCTCTGAACCCCACTGCAAGCTGCGAAACAGCGCAGCTGTGGGCTAAGCCAAAACTCCCTTGTGTCCGATTCCTTATTACTGCACGAATCGGACAGTAAATATTGTCTGAAACTTGGGCAAATATAGGATTTATATGGGATTTGTGAGATTTTTACCCTGCCTAAATTTACAAAAACTTGAGAAAAACATGTAAAATGTTGCAGAAAAACGTTCAAACGGTAAAAAAATCATAGAAATTTACGATTTGATTAATTTTTATGCTATATTCACAAAAGATTTCCGAAAATTTGATGTACCTTTGCAATATCCAAAATAAAAAAGGACAATGACGCTAAACACAAAGTCGTAACGATAACACAACGACGACGCTAAACTAAGACGCTTAAACGACGCAAAACTAAAAAACCGACTATCTATAACGTATATAATAAGGTTTAGAAGACGACTTAACACAACAGTACAGCCCCACAACCCCACTTATTACATTATTAGATAAGATACGTATTTTCACGGAACATTTAAAAAACGAACTAAATAGAATAATAATATGGCTAAACACGTAACATACAGATTGAGACTGCTCATCGTAGCTATGCTCGTGGCTGTATCGGCTAACGCCCAGCAACTGGGACTCAAGACCAACTTACTCTACTGGGCTACCACAACCCCGAACGTCGGTCTCGAACTTCAGACCGGCAGAAAGCACTCCGTTCAGGCCTTCTATGGCATCAACCCCTGGAAATTCAATGACAATAAGAGCGTACGCCACTGGGTGGTACAACCCGAATACCGCTACTGGTTCTGCCAGACGTTCAACGGATGGTTCCTCGGAGCACACGCTATGGGAGGACAGTTCAACGCTGGTGGCATCGAACTGCCGTTCGGAATGTTCAAGGAGTTTAAGGACCATAGATATGAAGGATGGTTCGTAGGAGGCGGTCTGACTGCCGGCTACCAATGGCCGCTCTCAAAGCACTGGAACCTCGAGACTTCCCTCGGAGTGGGTTACGACTACATCCACTATAAGAAATTCGAATGTAAGACGTGCGGTAACAAGAAGGGTGAGGGACATCACAATTATGTAGGTCCTACAAAGGCAGCCGTGGAGCTGATCTACGTATTCTAAATATAAAAAGAAGACAGCCCACTATTCACCACACATTTTCACTAACAATAAGATCCACCATTATGAAATACTACATTATACTATCAGCAGCCCTCGCCATCAGCGCCGTCAACGCGTCGGCACAGACGAAGAGGTCGACCAAGATTCTTGACCGTCAGGTGGCGGTGGAGAACATCAAGGCGACAAGAGCTGACGACCAGTTCTTCGTAGGAATGGACCTCCGCCTTGACTCGCTACGTATGCCTGCCAACAGACGCATTGTCCTTACGCCGGTTATCGCGTCGGGAGAGAACAGCGTGGCTCTGCAGCCCATCGTCATCAACGGCAAGAGACAGAAGGTTATGTACGACAGAAGGGACGCCAAGCAATATCCCGGTGCTTATGACGTAACAAGGAAGAACGGTAAGGAGCAGGTGTTCGCTTACCAGACCCAGACCGAGTTTGCCGAATGGATGCGCTCAGCAGACGTCGTAATAAAGGAAGACCTCTGCGGATGCGGCAAGATTGACGACCAGGAGCAGGAGACCGTAAAGAAGATGAGACAGCCCAAGGTGGCGTTCATACAGCCCGTCGCAGTGGAGCAGAAGACATACGAGATGTCAGGAAGAGCCTTCATCGACTTCCCCGTAGACCGCACAGAGCTGCATCCCAACTACCGCAACAACCCGCGTGAGCTGGCGAAGATCGTCGACACCATCAACGTGATAAAGAAGGACGCCAATATGACAATCACCAAGATTGAGATTCATGGCTATGCCTCACCGGAGGCTCCTTACGCCCACAACGAATACCTCGCCACTAACCGTGCTGCTACGCTGAAGAACTACGTGCGCCAGCTCGTTCATCTGGACGACCGCCTCTTCACCGTAAACGCTACGCCGGAGGACTGGGAAGGTCTCTGCAAGTATATCAAGGAGAGCAACCTCGACAACCGAAGCGCCATCCTCAAGATAGCGGAGGACAACTCTATAGAACCCGACCGCCGCGAATGGCTCATCAAGTCGCAGTATCCTGAGGAGTATCGCACAATGCTCGCCTCATGGTATCCGGCTCTCCGCCATTCTGACTACGTCATCACCTGCAACGTGCGCCCGTTCTCAGTGGAGGAGGCTAAGGAGCTTATCAAGACCAAGCCGCAGCTACTCTCGCAGAACGAGATGTATATGGTGGCTCAGACTTACGAGCCGGGATCGAAGGAGTTTAACGAGGTGTTCGCCATCGCAGCCCTCATGTATCCCAACGACGAGACTGCCAATCTGAACGCTGCCTGCGCCGACATCAACGAGGACAGATTCGCTGAGGCGCTCCGCAAGCTGGACAAGGCTGGCGACTCCGCAGAGGCTGACAACGCAAGGGGCATCTGCTACTGGCACATCGGCAACGACGAGAAAGCCATCGAGTGCTTCAAGAACGCTGCCGACAAGGGATGCGAGATTGCCAAGCAGAACTACGAAGACCTACAATAAAAAAGACATAAACAACGACACACATACAACACAAAAACTAAACTCGGCTTCACAAACACAAAGACAAGCCAAACACAGAAACTCTTTAAAAAAGAAATAAACACAAAAATTATTAATCACTTAAACTTCACAAGTATGAACAACTTTAAATTATTCCCATTGGCACTTGCTGCCTTTGCATTCAGCGCTTGTACATCAGAAGACGCTGTAGAGAACAATCCTAACGTGGAAGGCGTTAAGAGTTATGTAGCCGTAAACATCAACAATGTTGGTGCTGGTGGAACACGTGCTGACGTTTACGAGGACGGTTCTGCAAAAGAGAACGCCATCCAGAACGTACGCTTCTACTTCTTCACAAAGGACGGAAAGCCTTACAAGGTGTCTGGCGGTACTACTAACTACAAGGATGTCGATGTTACCGGAAATAACCCTTCTGGTACTGAAAACGTTGAGCGCATCACTGATGCTGTGCTCGTTATTGATGGTGTTAACAAGAGCTATCCTTACTCTATGATGGCAGTTGTCAATCCTAAAACTATCGAAGAAGGTGTGCTTAAAGAATTCATGAGTGAGGAAGATGTACAGGCTGCTATTGCAACTCAGAACTTCAAGGGTCAGAAAGCAGATGCTACCAACTTCGTTATGACAAGCTCTGTATACGCAAATGATAAGGGTGAGAAGGTTTGGACATCGAACATCTCAGGTCATGTTGCAATGTCAGAAGCTGAAGCTTTGAATTCTCCTGTTGACATCTATGTAGAGCGTGTTGCTGCTAAGATTACATCTACAGCAAAGGGTGAAACTAACCATACGTTCCAGGTTGGTGAAACTTCAACAGGTACTCCGGTCTACGCAAGAATCGAGGGTTGGGGTATTGATAACGAGAAATCTGATGCTTATCTCGTTAAGTCAATTGATGGCGCATCTTCTTGGACCGATCTCGGCTTCGTCTGGAACAATCCTGCTTTCAATCGTTGCTACTGGGAGAAGACAAATACACCTTCACCAGCCGAGCACAAGTCATGGGCTGAATATACCATCCAGCTTGGTGAGAATTGGTACACCGTTCCTAATGCTGGTGTTAATACCACAAGACCTCTCTACGTAGTTGCTGCTACACTCGTTGATGCAAACAACCATCCTATTGAGCTCTGTACATATAAGACCGTTGAGTACCTCTCTGAGGACGACGTTAAGGCCACTATCGCTTCTGAGAATAAGAAGTACATGAAGGATATGGGCAATGGTGTTTACAAGAGCATTGAAAAGGAAGACCTTCAGTTTGTAGCTGCCGATAATAAGTATGACGTTAAGGCTCAGTTGAAGGATGGCGTAAATGTTTTCGTAAAGACAGGAGAAGAATATGTGGCTGCAAATCAGCTTGCTAACGATGCTCTCGGAGCTTCAAATGCACGTATCTACAAGTCTGGTATGACTTATTACTCTACAGCAATTAAGCACCTCGGTGAAGCTGGTAAGGACGGTGAGATCGGTATGGTACGTAACCACTTCTATAAGGTTAACATTACCAATATTACAGGTTTCGGTACTCCGGTATACGACAAGGATACAGACTTCGTTCCTGTCGTTCCAGAAGACGATCCTTTCACATATCTCGCAGCTCGTATCAACGTTCTCTCTTGGAGAGTTGTTGCTAACGACGTAAATCTTGGTAAGTAATCTTACCTCACAACGACATCACTGACACATAATATTGTGACACCTGTTCCGGCTGATGCCGGACACTCTAAATAGAAATATGAGGGGGAGGCTGTCGGCTCACCCGATAAGCTCTCCCTCATATTTTTTCTCAGACAAAAGACGCTCCGCACAATGAGGGCGTACTGCTGATTATTGTTCCCTATAGGGGAGGTATCGAGCCGACAGATACAAAAGAGAGGTCGGCATGGCGAGACACTGAACAAGGTGATAAGCCCACTAAAAGAAGACTTAATAACGACTACATATACATTATATATATAAGAGACCATCTCACAATATCACGAATAGAAAACAAAAGCTAAGCAATATGAAACACTACAAGCGCCAAATAATAAGCGACCTCAAGGCCATCGCAGCTGTGATGGCAATGATGTTCACCGTTACCTCGTGCGGAATGATGGAGGACGACCAGTCGGACTGTCCACAGGCGCTGCGCGTCAACTTCAAGTACGACATGAACATGAAGTTCGCGGACGCTTTTCCTAACGAGGTGAAGACCGTTACGCTCTACGCTTTCGACGAAAACGGACGTCTGGCCCTCGAAAAGCAGGACCGCGTGGAGGACATTAAGAAGCGTGGCGGGTATATGAACGTGGACGAGCTGAAGCCCGGCGACTATACGCTCAAGGTATGGGCGGAAGGCGAGGAGAGATACACAGGTTCGTATGTCTTCGGAAAACCCGAGACGGCGACTCGTGCTGACGACATCAGCGTGCTCACAAGCCGCATCAACCGAACCAGCCGCACCTTGGACCACGACATCAACGGCCTTTATCACGGACTCGTGAAGAAGGCTGACCTCAATCTGGAGGGATTCGGCATAAAGACTGCCACAGTGGACTTGATGAAGAACACAAACGTCATACGCGTGGTGCTCCAGAACACATCGGGCAAGCAGATTAAAGCCGACGACTTCGACTTCTACATCGACGACGACAACAGTTACCTCGGATTCGACAACGCCGCGCTCAAACGTGCTGCGATGGCAGACAACGAGGAGCTGCCGGAAGACTCAATACGCTACGTGCCATGGTCGAAGTATGACGGCATCGTCGGACAGAACCGCACCGTAACACGCGCTGAAGGAACCACACAGGCTTCGGCAGTGGTGGCAGAGATGACCGTCAACCGACTCTTTACAGGCAAGAACCCCCAGCTCTGCGTTCTGAAGCATGAGACGGGAGAGAAGGTTTTCCAGATTCCGCTTATCGACTACGTGCTCCTCGTAAAGGGCAAATACAACAGGGCGATGTCAAATCAGGAATATCTTGACCGCCAGGACGAATACAGCTTCATCTTTTTCCTGGACGCCAACAACAACTGGCTGTCATCACACATATTCATCAACTCCTGGAGAGTGGTGCTGAACGACACAGAGCTACACTAAGCTCCAAGCGCCACATCCCCGAAAGGGAGAGAGACTTAATAACACAAAAACTAAAAACCAAAAGAAACTGACTATGCTTAGAATAAACCGCAATACCTCAGCGCTGACAGTTTCGCTCCTGTTTGGTCTGCTGTCCACAACGTCGTGCGGCTTCGATGACGGCTACGACAAGGAGGACACGGGCGACGATAATGTGAAGGTGGCATTCAGGATGGCCTTCGTCAACGACAACACAAGAGCTGTAAACGACGGCTGGGAGGACTACAATCCGACTGATCCGGGCGATACCTACGAAAACGCCATCAACGCTGACCAGCTGCAGATTAAGGTCTGCGACAAGGACGGAAACATCATTGGCGATGTGCAGGACGTGAGAGTGATAGACGATCAGATCACCGGAACATGGGAAAAGGCTGGCGCGCTTCTGAAGAAGGCCAATAAGATTATGGTGTTCGCCAACTGCGGAACCGACAACGTCACGCTGGACAACATCTCATCGCTTGCCTTCCGCGTGGACCAAACCAAGCAGTATATTCCCATGTGGGGCGTAACAACGCTGACCAAAGACCTCGTTGTCGGAAAGCAGAACAATCTCGGCACCATCGACTTGCTCCGCTCTCTCGCTAAGGTGAAGGTGAAGATGGCTGACGGCATGAAAGCCAGAGGCTATGCCTTGGGCAGCATCACCTTCAACAACTACAACACCGAGGGCTATACGCTGCCGCTGACCTACAACACGTCAAAGAACACAAAGGAGATATTGTTCAGCGGTTCGCTTAACGCAAAGCCTTCGTGGAGCCAGTCCGTAACGATGACCAACACCACGACAGACGAAGAGAGCATCATGCTTTACATTCCTGAGTATGACAACAAAACAGCCGCTGCTGACAAGAAGGCAAGCATAACCTTAAACCTCAAGTGCGACGGCACGGACGACGGAACTTACACATTGCAGTTCTGTAACTACGTGGACGGTGTGGCAGATCCTTCCACACTCTACAACATACAGCGCAACCACTACTACGAATACACGGTGAACAAGGACGACAGACTGAACGTCACACTGAAGGTGCAGAAGTGGAACAAGCGCAAACACTCTGAGATTATAATGTAACAACATAGAGTATTTACACAAAAACTAAAATAGCGATGACTCACGCCAAGAACATTTTCACATACATGCTTGCGCTTTTCTCAACGCTCGCCATCGTAGGATGCAGCTTTGAGGAAGATCACGCCGATTGCCAAGGGAATGGTGAGGGCGAGAAGATGCAGGTGGAGCTAAGGCTCACCGCTTCGGCTAACTCGCTGACACGTTCCTACAGCACCTCCGACGGCGTAACGAGAGCGTCATGGGTGGACACAAACGCTGCCCGAGAAGGAGAGATGATGCACAATTGCTTTGTTGTCATCGTCCAGAACGGCAAGATACAGGACATAGTGGTGAAGAACGACTTCACGGAGGAAGTAGAGCAGACCAGTCTCAAGGCGAAAGCCGAATTGGGCAACGCCACGTTCTATTCGTTTGCCAATATCACGCCCGCAGAACTCGGAATAACAATGACGACAACGCCCGCTGAGATAGAAAGCAAATACTATAAGGTGGAGGGCAATACCCAAACGCTCAGCACCAAAGGCATTCCGATGAGCAACAAGCAGACCGTCAACATCACCAGCAAGAAACAGCAGGTGGACCTGGAGGTTATCCGTATGATGGCAAAGGTGGAGCTTAACTTCACCAACGACACGGGCTATGATCTGAGCATCAAGAGCGTCAAGCTGACCGACATCACCGACAACGCTGCTAACAACGTAAGCCTGCTGCCTATGAAGGACGCCTCAGGCAATGTGGTGCCGAACATCAATGCTTCTGCCACATACAAGGATTACACAGTAAACATCGGCGGCACGTCAGGCACTCAGGTGAAGAACGGCGGCAAGCTCCAGACCACGTTCTACGTGAACGAGAGCGTCGCCCGCAATCCTAAGTACTTCGTCCTCAGCATCAACACCGACAAGGGAACAGTGACTAACCGCATCGCCATGACAGAATGGAGCAAGATAGCGCGAAACGACTACTTGGTTATCCCAGTTAAGTTAGTTGATTATCGCATCGAGCTGGAGCCGCAGGTATTCACCGGTATCGGCGTAATCCCCGAACTCAACTATGATGGTGACCGCATCACAGCCACATTCAAGTCGTACGGCGAGTTCCATCTGAAGCTGCACGTCATTAAGCGCAGCGACAACACGGAGCTGAACAACTGGACCTTCAAGAGCATAAGAACGCTTGAGGCTGATCCGGCAGGAGGAGAAGGCACATCCATCTACGACGAAGAGCCTTACTTCGAGAAGCGCACCAAGACTTTCGAAGGATATATCAGCCCGCGTAAGGGATACGCCATCCACGAAATCAACGTCGAAATCAACGGCGTAACAATCCCATATCGCTTGCAGATAAACAAGGAATAACATTTAATAATAGGTGGGTATGGCATTCCTGCCATACCCACTTTTAGATTTAACAAGTACGAACATAACACCTTTTGAGATATGAAAAGTCGCAAAAACAACATAAACAGACTCGCACCGTCAAGAAGACTGCTACTGCAGCTCCTTGCGATGATGGCACTTACCGCAGCGCCAAGCAGTGTGTATGCGCAGAGCTTAGGCTTCCACAAGGAGGGCCAAAGTGGATTGCCGCTTGACAGCCGCGGCATGCAGCAGACTGCAGAATGGCATTACAACTACTATATGCCGGCAAATAGCAACACAATGGAGCTTGAGTTGCCTTTTGATGGATGGGAGAAAAGCTCAACCAATGACCTTGAGCCTTACGGATGGATTCGTTGGTATGACTATAATACAGACCTAAAGTCGGACAAACTGACAGTATATTCAAGATATAATACAAGTTTGAAGAGTTTGAAGGACTACAACAGCAAAAAGGATATAGGACTTATTGCCGGTACTCTCAAAAATTCTGCAAGAGATTATGCAGGAGTCAAATACAATAAACCGACGGGAGCAGATGCAGAAGATTGGGCTGGAGAAACTATCGCTTGTGATGTAAGCCGATACAATGATTATAGTATATATACAAATTATGTTGAAAAGGAACCAACCCTCTCCATCCGATACATCTTCCACATCAAGTCTGCAGCATATCTGGCAAAGCGAATCAAGGATGCTTTATGTGATCACAGCAGGGCTGCTGACCTGACTCTTGAGGACAACAAGCGTATCGTGTTCGGTGCAAAGGACGAACGCGCAAATATGACGCTGCGTACAAATATGAAGAATTCTGGTGGACAAAGCTATTGGTTCTATCCTTTGAGAACTACCGTAGGTAAGACGGTTTATCCAACTACAGAGAGTCAGAAGATAACGGCAGCAGACTTCAATACCACTATGAAGCAGGCTGACAAGATAGTGTGGGCGGTCTACAATGAGGACAAGACAAAGTATTGCCAACTTTCATCCAAGACTCAGTTCTGTGACTTGACTATAAATGCACTCAAGAACGCGACTTGGTATAATGTATCTAATTACGCTACAACTACAAAACCTACAGATATAGGCTTCGAACATACTGTTTATGTAGTGGCATGGGCAGTAAACGGCACGACCGATATGTGTCCCGTTGCTAACTTTGAGGTGTTCATTCATAAGGGATATCCTAAGACAAAGGACGAGCTGACTGCTGACGGCGACGTAGACCGTACGATCTCATATTTTGAGGAAAAGAAGTATGAGCAGCAGATGGACATCTCGTTCGATGACGACAATCCTGGTCTGACATTGGATGCGCCGACAACGCCATTGAACAACATGAGTCTTAAGCCGTCCGACTTCAAATCACGTGCATACGGATTCACCTATGCGGAACTTGAAAGTTTTGATTATTATTATGATCGTAGCACACCACACCACAGCAAGTCACCTATCCACGGTGATTATGGTCTCTATAAATCGGGTAACCTACGTGGCATTTCGTATGATAATGAAAACGGATACCAATGGTGGGCAGCCGGTTCTCCTACTATCTACGATCGTACCCACGCAAAAACCAGCGGCAAGCAGTACGGACACTTCCTGTATGTGGACGCTTCGAACGAGAGCCGTCAGATTGCATCTGCCGACTTTAAGGCTAACCTCTGTACAGGTTCACAGCTGATTTTTAGTGGAGCCGTTGCCGAGTATACCGCAGCATACAACGCAACTGCACCGCAGGTGATGTTCCGCCTTTATGGTATCAATAAGGACGAAAACGGCAACGTGACCGACCAGAAGCTTATCCAGTCGTTCTCGTCAGGCGACTTTAAGACTAATACAAAGACACACGAATACGGCAAGTGGTATCAGATTTACAGTAAGCAGGTGCTTCAGAAGTCTGCTGCTGCCGACAACTACACCGACTTCCGCATTGTGCTTGACAATATGTGTCAGAATACAAAGGGTGCCGACTACTGTATTGACGACCTTTGCCTCTACACCCAGACCACAAAGCTGGACGTGCTGCAGAACAGGCCGCTCTGTCCTAACGAGACTGGTTATGAGACAGCTCCCGAGTATATTACGCTGAAGCTCCGCGGCATCTACGAGACTTTCCAGGCGATGGTGAATCAGAAGGAGTCGAAACTCTTCTATCGTATCTGCGACGCTACAGGAAAACCGGTGGACAACATCGACTATGACGGCGACAGACAGCCCGACGAGTATGGCATAGCAAGCATTCCTGCTTCTTACAATGCGGGATTAGTTCTTCCTCCGGCAGCAGCTGACGGCAAGACTGTTCCGATGTTCGAGAACGACAACAGCGGCAACCGATGCTTGGTAATCGCCAACCGCAACTTCAACATCGTACCGGGCAAGGACTACTACTTCTCCATCGCTTATCCGAGCGACGACAATCCTGATGTACCAGGCGAATGGGGTAAGAGCACAGACGTCTGCTCTACGTATAGTGGAATATTCCAGGTGGTGGAGCAGAACATCAAGCTGACCGACAAGAACAGTAACGTGCTCACAGCTCTGAGAGTGGACTGTAACTCCAACACTCCGACCGTAGAGGTGATAGCCAAGATTGAGACGGCTGACCCCGTGAACGGCGGTAAGGTGACCATCGACAATGTCAAGTTCGACTGGTTCCTCTCAAAGCCTAACGCAGAGAACGAGCTTTACTCTACATCAGGACTGTTGGAGGCATTACACGCTTATCGTGCCAAGTATCCTTCATACAATGGATTGAGTACTTATTTCCGTAGTGATAGCCCTACGCAGTACGCTCTCTTGAAGCAGTACGTGGACAGCAAGCAGCTGATTCTGAACGCCAGCAACTCAATGGGCAACCGTAAGTTTGAAGCCAAAGAGACGGGTCTTTATAAGATTGCTGTAATCCCAGTGCAAGCCAAAGCTACCATCAACGGTCAGGTATACGAAATTTGTGCTGCCCCGATGTTAGTGGATCTGCGCGTGGTGACCGACGGACCGAACATCAACTTCGGCTTCCCTAACGTCATCTATCCGAACGACGCACGCACAGTACGTGTCGGTCTGCCGCAGATAAAGGCGATAGCCGAAAAGAATGGCGCTCTGAATCTGCCGATGACAGGCATAGAGGGAGCCAAAAGCGTAGAGATGATAGACGAAGCTCAGGTGTCTATCTCTAACACCAACGACCCGGACTTCAACTCCACAGAGCAGATGATCGGCGTGGTGACAGCAAACACCATCAAGAATTCCGATAATACTGTAGGCATCCGCTTTAACAGCAATGCCGTCAAAACCCTGAAGGAAGGCTACTGGTATGAGATACACTTCAGATATGCCAACGCAGACGGTTCTATGGCAAGCTGTCCGGGCGAGACATTCATCAAGATGTGCATCGTGCCCGAATATGCCACATGGAACTCGTCGCCAAGAACTGCCAGCACAAACTGGAACGACGACAATAACTGGCTGCGCTCTACAAAGGCTGAGATCTTCAAGGACTCATACACTGACTATAACACCACCACGGCATTCATGCCGATGAAGTTCACGAAGGTGACCGTGGCTAATCAGAAGGACAAGGGTAAGGTTTATCCTAACCTCGACGAGATAAGCTACAGAAGCAACGGCATCGCTTCCTCAACGAAGATGAAGAGCTTTGCTTACGACTTCGTGGCGAAGTGGAGCAACACGACAGCAGACGGTTCGGACAACGGCAACGGCACCTTCTCTTGCGAGAAATGGGCAGGCAACTTCTGCGACCAGATCTACTTCAAGCCGGAGGCAGAGCTTCTCTACGCCAACTATCTGACATACAACAAGGCTTACGTGGAGAAGGAGCTGACGCCTAATACGTGGAGCATAATGTCTTCACCGCTGCAGCAGACCTACGCCGGCGACCTCTACGTTCCGAAGAACAACGGACAGGAGCAGTCGGAGGCATTCAAGCCGATGACATACGACGAGAATGTGAACGACCGCAGCGCTTATCCCGTTTATCAGCGTAGCTGGGACGGCAACGCTCAAGAGGTGAAGGACAACGTCACCAATTACAGCGCCAACCACGACGGCACCGTGGACGTAACCACAGACAACGAACTGTCAATCAACTCTGGCTACTGGTCGCACGTATATAACAAGGTGGACGAGCTGTACACTAAGGGACAGGCATTCGCAGTAAAGGCGGGCGATAAGTACACCGCAGGTGCACAGGGCGCCAACGCTACAGCCGTAATCCGTCTGCCGAAGGCTGACACCCAGTTCAGCTACTACGACAGCGATAGCAACAAGCCGGTGAATGTAACGGTCAACCGCGACGCTAATAGCTACCGAATGCTGCTCGGCGACGTTGCCGGCGACAAGACAATGGCAATGACTCAGCCGCTGAAGGAGAACCTGCACCGCGACAACAGCTACCATCTGGTAGGCAATCCTTACACCTCATCGTTGAGTATGTATCGCTTCCTCAAGGCTAACACAGCCTTCGAGAACAGCATCTGGACTCTCGACAACGGCGTTATGAAGACCCACAGCGTACCAGTGGATCTGGACTACGACAAGAAGACAGACGTAATAGTGAATCCCACTCAGGCGTTCTTTGTAAAGGTGAAGGAGGGCGAGACCGCTCCTGCCAACGTAACATTCAATGCAACGATGCTCATCAACAAGGATGTTACTCCAGGCGAGAAGGCTCTCATCATCCGTCCGACCGTAACGCTGACCACCGTCAACGGCGAGACCGCCGACTGGGATAAGGATCAGGCATGGTGGTGCCTGACCGATGCCACCGGCGAGATGACCACCGTGGGCGTGGCAGACATTGCGCTGCACGATGGCGACAGCTATGCCTTTATCTACACGAAGTAAGGAGCCTGTGCACATCCGGGTGCTGCGGCTGGTGCTCAGCGGCCTGATGGGGGCACTGCTGGTGG
>ENA-ORMS01002447-ORMS01002447.1-human-gut-metagenome-genome-assembly--contig:-NODE-2447-length-13311-cov-5.426675_pt1 | contig 13311 bp, 9 predicted proteins | sample MGYA00242104_ERZ508997 | MGnify/ENA primary metagenome ERZ508997 (study PRJEB26280, sample SAMEA2338704) | human gut metagenome | biome: human gut; feature: human-associated habitat; material: faeces... | reverse complement strand
GTGCTGCTGCTGGGCCACGGCGAAAGCGAAAGTCCCGTGCTGGAACCGCTGGCGCAGCGGCTGCGGGAAAAGCTCTCCATGCCCGTGAGGATTTATGACGAGCGGAATCTTTGAAAAAACGGACTTGACAGACGGGGCGGGCGGTGCTATAATCGCAATGTTGAAGAAGAAGCGCCCGCTTCTCACCCGCGCCGCCATGCAGCCGGGTTCGAAAATGCAAGCACATGCAGCATACGCAGTAGGCTTTCAAAGCGGGTGGATTCTGTCCAACCCGCTTTCATTTTGTCTGCGGGAATATAAAAAGCCCACGATCCTGACGCTCTTGTGCATGGTCGGCGAGGTCGCGATTGAAGTGCTGATCCCGTTTTTCACCGCCAACCTCGTCAACGTGTGCCTGAACTATGTGCTGACATTGATGGTGCTTTGCTTCGGGCCCTTTATCGTGCTGTTTACCGTGATCTTCCGCAAGTTCAGCCGCCGGGCTTTCCGCCGGGTAAAGGATGGCACTACGGATATAAATACCTTCCTTTCTGAAAATCTTTCCGGCATCAAGATCATTCAGATATTCAACCGGGAACAGCGGAAGCAGGAGGAGTTTGACGAAAAGAACGAGAAACTCAAAAAGGCCAAGCAGAATCAGATCTTCGTATTCGGTATTTTCCGGCCCATGGTATATATGCTGTATATCTCCTCGGTGCTGTGCCTGCTGTATATAGGCGGCAAGGGGTATATAGATGGGGCCAGCTTCCTGGGGCAGACCATTACTGCCGGCACCATTGTTACATTTTATATGTATGTGTCCAAGTTCTTTGATCCCATCCAGAGCCTGGCAGAGCAGTTCAACTGGCTTCAGAGTGCTTTTGCTTCGGCAGAGAAGATCTTCAAGCTTCTGGCAGCGGAAGAGCCTGCCGATGGTGACCGCGTGCCCGGAGAGAATACGACTCTGAAGCTTGAGCATGTCACCTTTGGCTACGAGAAGGACCGCACCATCCTGAACGATGTCTCCTTTACCATTCCGCAGGGCAGCTTTGTCTCGCTGGTGGGTGAGAGCGGCTGCGGCAAAAGCACCATTGCGGCGCTGCTGTCCGGCAGCCGCACCGGCTATACCGGCAGCGTGACGCTGGGCGGCGTGCCGGTGCAGGAGCTGCAGCAGGAACAGCGTCTGCGCACCCTGACACTGGTGCCCCACAACGCCGCCATCTTCAAGGGTACGGTGGAGAGCAACCTGCGCATGGCAAAGCCGGACGCGGACGAGGCACAGCTCTGGGCGGCATTGGAACAGGTGAATCTGGCCGATTTCTGCCGCAGCCAGAACGGCCTGCAGACCGCTCTGCATGAGGGCGGCAGCAATCTTTCCGGCGGTCAGCGCCAGCGCCTTGCCATGGCGCGGGCCCTGCTGCATGATACGCCCATCTACCTCTTCGACGAGGCTACCTCCAACGTGGATGCCGAGAGCGAGAACGACATCATGCAGGCCATTCACAGTCTGGCCGGAAAAAAGACGATCATCCTGATCTCCCACCGTCTGGCAAACGTGGTGCACAGCGACTGCATCTATGCAATGAGCAATGGCCGGGTGATCGAGCAGGGCACACACGCCGTGCTGCTGGCCCGGCAGGGGGCTTACAGCCGCCTGTATCTGGCACAGCGGCAGCTGGAAACACTGGAAGAGGAGGATGCCTGAGCATGAACAAGAGCAATCATCGCAGCCCCTTTGCCATTGTGGGACGGCTGATCGTACTGGTAAAGCCCATGCTGCCCGTTATGCTGGCAGCGATCGTGATGGGGGTGGCAGGCCACTTCTGCGCCACCTTCATTACCATCTTCGGCGGCTTTGGCATCCTGCGTGCGCTGGGGCTTGCAAGCCCGGTGAGGACCGTGGGCACAGCCTTTGCATGTATTCTGGTGTTTGCGCTGCTGCGCGGCGTTCTGCGTTACGCAGAGCAGGCATCAAACCACTATATCGCCTTTAAGCTGCTGGCCCTGATCCGCGATAAGGTGTTCGGTGCCTTGCGCCGTCTGACCCCTGCAAAGCTGGAAGGCCGTGACCGCGGCGACCTGATCTCGCTCATCACGGCTGACATCGAGGCGCTGGAGGTGTTCTATGCCCACACCATTTCGCCCATCTGCATCGCGTTCATCTGCGTCATCGGCATGACGGGCTTTGTGGGCAGCTGGCACATCCTGCCTGCGCTGGTGCTGCTGGCGGGCTATCTGCTGGTGGGCGTGGCCCTGCCGGTGTGGAGCGCAAAGCGCGGCGACCGTGCCGCCCGGGAGTACCGTCAGGCACTGGCCGATACCAACAGCTATGTGCTGGAAAGCCTGCGCGGCCTGAAGGATACCCTGCAGTATCAGGACACCGCAGCCCGCGCCGAGGGCATCACGGCCCACAGTGAGATGATGGGCGAAAAGCAGAAGGCGATGAAATACCGCGAGGGCCTGACCGTGGCCATCACGAACACCTTGATCCTGCTTACGGTGCTGGCCGTGCTGGGTGTGAGCCTGAACCTTTACCAGAGCGGTAAAATGGGCGTGGAGGGCGTACTGGTGTGCACCCTTTCGGCCCTCAGCTCCTTTGGCCCGGTGGTGGCGCTGGCAAACCTTGGTGCCAGCCTGACGCAGGTGTTCGCCAGCGCAGACCGCGTGCTGGACCTGCTGGACGAACAGCCCGTCACCGCCGATGTGACCGACGGCACAGACACCGCATTTGCAGGTGCTGCGGCAGAGCATGTGAACTTTGCCTATGCCAATGAGGAGGTGCTGCATGACCTGAGCCTGACCATTCCGGAAAAGAAGATCGTGGGCATCACCGGCCGCTCCGGCAGCGGAAAGTCTACCTTCCTGCGGCTGCTGATGCGCTTCTGGGATGTATCCAGCGGCAGCATCCGCTTTGGCGCAGAGGATATCCGCCGCGTGAACACCGCCGCCCTGCGCGAACAGGAAAGCCTTGTGACGCAGGAGACCGAGCTGTTCGACGATACCATTGAGAACAACATCCGCATTGCAAAGCGGGATGCCACCCGGGAAGAGGTGGAAGCAGCCTGCAAAAAGGCTGCGCTGGACGGCTTTATCCACAGCCTGCCCAAGGGCTATGATACCCCGGTGGGTGAGCTGGGCGGTGCACTTTCCGGCGGCGAGCGCCAGCGCATCGGTGTGGCGCGTGCCTTCCTGCATGATGCACCTTTCCTGCTGCTGGACGAGCCTACCTCCAATCTGGACAGCCTGAATGAGGGCGTGATCCTCAAGGCTGTGCGGGCAGAGTGCAAAGACAAAACGGTGCTGTTGGTCTCCCACCGCAAGTCTACCATGGCTGCGGCAGATATCAGCTTTTCGGTGGAAAGCGGCCGGCTGAGCTGAAAACAGAACAGCGCAAACAAAAAAAGCCTGTCTCGCAAAAATGAGACAGGCTTTTTTGATGGAAAGCTCACTTCAGAGCATTCAAAATCTGGTTTGCAATGTACTGGTGGCCCTTAACGGTGGGGTGGCCGTCGGCAGCGGTCTGCGCACGGGGAATGTCCACATAGATCAAGCCTTCCTGTGCGGCAAGGTCTTTGGCAAAGCGGTTCAATTTGCTGAAATAGCGGTTCCATGCGGGCAGCAGAGGCACGGGGTTGGTGTAACCCAGCAGCACGATTTTGGCATCCGGGTTCAGTGCGCGGATACCGGCCACGATCTGCGGCAGGCTGGCGGTCACATTGGTATAGGCCTGATCGCAGATCTCATCCATGCCGCGGAACAGCAGGCGGTTGGTGGCGCGGCTCTCGTCAAAGGTAAGGGTCATACGGTTCAGCGCTTCGAGGAAGAGCCCCAGCTTCTGGAAGTTGAAATCACGCAGGGCACCGCTGACCATCAGTGCGGCAAGCTGCTCGCTCTTCCAGTTGGTGGCCTCGCCCAGACCCACAATGCAGGGCACCAGCGCGTCGTTGGAGCCGATCTGGATGGAAATGATATCGGCCTTGCGCAGATACTCCTGATATTCCGGGTAGACGTAATATGCGCCGGAAGCCTGATTCATCTTGGGCATGGCGCTGTTCTGCACCATATCCAGCATGTCAGGGCTCATCAGGCCGGGCAGGCCCAGATTGATGGCGTGCTGGCGGTCCAGCCCAAGGCCCTTGCCCACAAGGGCGGTGTAGCATTGGGAAGGGTAGCCCTCAAAGTTCGGCTGCAGATCGTAGCCGATCTGGGCGATGTTGTATTTCATATCGGCAAGGCCGACACCGGAGGTGATGCTGTCGCCCAGCGCCACATAGGTGAGCTGCTGCTCCGGTTCGCCGGCTGTCTGGGCATCGGCGGGCAGGGCGGTCTCCTGCTCGGCAGGCGCTGCGGTCTGCTCCTGCTGCACCTCTGCTGCTTCGGCGGCAGGCAGCTCCGTCTGTTCGTCGGCAGCAAATGCAGGCATGGCCAGCAGCACAAGCGCTGCCGCTGCGGCCAGAAAGCTGGCAAACTTCTTGTTTTTCATTGTAATTCCTTCTTTCTGGAATGACTGCACCTGTGCGGCACAGCTGTTGTCTCTATGATAAAATGGAAAGTAAAAATTGTCAACTGACAAAATTCAAAAAATTGCGGCCATCGCTGCGTCCGTATTCTGCGGTTCCTTCCATACAAAAAAGCTCTCCCTTTCGGGAGAGCTCAGTGTCTGAAAAATTACAGGGTGAAGTTCAGGATCAGTAATCGCGGGGAGTGATCTCTTCTTCCAGCTTGCGGTAGTCCACCTTGCCAACAGGGGTAAAGGGCATTTCGGAGATGAACTTGTAGCCCACCGGCTGCACATACTCCGGCAGCTCTTCCTTGCACAGCTGGCGCAGTTCCCGCACGATCTGGCGCTTTTTCTTGTCGCCTTCCGGGTCCAGCACCACGTAGACAAAGGGCAGGCGGCCCTGCACATGGTCCTTATCGGTGCAGCCCACCACCGAGCACTGATGCACGGCCGGGTGGCGGCTGATGACGTTCTCGATCATGGACGGGAACACCTTGAAGCCATCGTGACGGATGATCATGCGCTTGATGCGGGAATCCAGATACACAAAGCCGTCCTCGTCCATGTAGCCGACATCGCCGGTGTGTGCCCAGATCTGGCCGTCTGCATGGCGGCGCAGGATCATATCGGTCTCCTCGGGCTTATTGTAGTAGCCCTTCATGACGGTGGGGGTGCAGATGCAGATCTCGCCGCGCTCCCCGATGGGCAGTTCGGTCTCGGTGCCAGGCTCAAAAATGGACACCACCGTGTTCAGCATGGGAATGCCCACGCTGCCGGGCTTGGTCACGTTGCCGGCGGCAACGGTAGCGGCAGAGGCGACCTCGGTCATGCCGTAGCCCTTGGCCAGCGGATATTCCACGTTGTGCGCCTTCAGGAACTCGTTCACAGTCAGCTCAGCGCCCAGCGGCAGCGAGTCGCCGCCGGCGGCATAGTTGCGGATGAAGGAGAGATCCTTCTTCTTCTTGAGCAGCGGAGAAGCTGCCATCTGCTGGTAGTGGGCCGGAACGCCGAACATGTGCTCGGGCTTGTGCTTCCAGATCAGTGCGCCCAGCTTGTCGGGGTCCAGATTGGGGATGATGACGACGTGCAGGCCCATGACCAGCGGCATGTGCACGCCGCAGGCATAGCCGTAGGCAATGAACGGAGGCATGACGTTCATCAGCTTCTGGCCGCGGCAGAACAGGTTGCTCTGGGCGATGAATTCGTGGGCCAGAGAGTTAAAGCAGTCGTCGGTCAGCATAACGCCCTTGGGCGAACCGGTGGTGCCGCCGGTGTGCACCACCACGCAGGCGTGCTGCGGGTCGTAGGGTTCGGCGTTCATGCTCTGATCCTTGCCCTGTGCAATAAAGTCCTTCCAGTGGATCACATTGGACTTGTAGCGGTTCTTATCGGGGTTGGTCAGCTTGTAGCCGACGGCCAGATGCAGCGGCAGAGAGTCTGCAGGGCTGATGACCAGAACGCGCTCCACATTGGTGCGCTTTTCTGCCTTGTGGCAGCGCTCATAGGTCACATTCAGGCAGATCAGCAGGCGGGAATCCACCTCCTCGATGTACTCGTGGATGCCCTCAACGCTGTAGCGTGGGTCCACCAGATTCAGCGTTGCGCCGATCATATCGACAGCGTAGAAGGCATAGATCACCTCGGGGGTCATCACACTGACAACGGTGATGATGTCGCCCTTCTTCACGCCGAGAGCACGGAAGGCGGCCGCGGTTTTCTTGACATTCACAAAGAGGTCTGCAAAGGTGAATTTGCGGCCATAATACTCCAGAGCGGTCTCGCTCAGATGGTTCTTGTTCTGATGGCAGAGATACTCAAAGGCGCTGCACTTGGGCAGGGGCATGTCGATGTATTTCTGGTCATAGTACTTCAGCCAGGGCTTCGCAGTGGACGCATAGAGCGGTTCACGCTGTTCAGTAGTCATAGAATAAAGTCCTCTTTTCTTTCTTCTTCTTTTCATTGCCAAAAGCCGACAACTTTGCAAAGAAGATGAAAGCCGCCGGTCAGAACACGCTAATAACTCAAAAATCAGAATCAATGATGCAGATTCTATTGTAGTGGAGCTGCCGGAGAATGTCAAGAAATAAACTTTGAATGTTGCGTAAAAGAGCCGTAAAACAACGATTCAGCCCGAAATGTTGGGGGTCAGCGCGGCAGCCACTGCTCGGCTTCGGCAGCGCTGCACAGTACAAAATGCTCAGGCCGCAGTTCGCGCCACTGGGGGGCCTCTCTGGAGTAGTCGTGCATGGCGGGGTCGTACACCAGCAGCTTTTTCTGCCGCTCCCGGCGGGGGTCCGGCATGGGAATGGCGGAAAGCAGGCTGCGGGTATAGGGGTGGATGGCGTGGGCTGTCAACTCTTCGGCCCCGGCCAGCTCCACGATGCGGCCCTTGTGGATGACGGCGATGCGGTCGGAGATGTAGCGCATCACGGAAAGATCGTGGGCGATGAACAGGTAGGTGATGCCGCGTTCCTTCTGCAGGCGGCGCAGCAGGTTCAGCACCTGTGCACGGATGGACATATCCAGTGCGCTGATGGGCTCATCGGCAACGATGAACTCCGGCTCCACGATCAGGGCCCGGGCAATGCCGATGCGCTGGCGCTGTCCGCCGGAAAATTCGTGCGGGAAGCGGGAGGCAAATTCCGGCAGCAGACCCACGTCCAGCAGAGCCTGACGCACCTTTTCCTCCTGCTGGGCGGTGGAAAGATCAGGCCGGACGTTCTGCAGGCCTTCGCCCACGATGTAGCTCACCTTGGCGCGCTCGTTCAGCGAGGACTGAGGGTCCTGAAAGATCATCTGGATCTCTTTGATGATCTGCCTGTCCAGCTGGCGGGAAATTCTGCCGTTGATCTTCTGGCCTTTATAAAGGATCTCGCCGCCCGAGGTGGGCAGAATGCGCAGGATGGCCCGGCCAATGGTAGTTTTGCCGCTGCCGCTTTCGCCTACAAGGCCGAAGGTCTCGCCCTTATAAATTTTAAAGTTGGCATCCTGCACAGCTTCATATGCTTTTTTGCCGGAGCCGTAGGTTACGTTCAGGTGGTTCACTTCCAAAAGAACTTCGCGTTCATTTTCCATCTTACAGCCCCTCCTCTCGCAGCATTTTTACCGCAGCAGGCGGCTCGATCTTGGGCGCCCGGGGGTCCAGCAGCCATGTTTTAGCCTTGTGGGTGGGCGTTACCTTAAAGTAAGGCGGGCGCTTGACAAAATCGATCTTCAGCGCCTGCGGGTTGCGGGGTGCAAAAGCATCGCCGCGAATTTCCGCAAACAGGTTTGGCGGTGTGCCCACGATGTTGAACAGGTCCTCGCCCTTCACGCCCATCTGCGGCATACTGGAAAGCAGTGCCCATGTGTAGGGGTGGCGGGGATCGTAATAAATTTCGTCAGCAGTGCCAATCTCTACAATGTCGCCTGCGTACATCACAGCTACGCGGTCTGCAATGTTTGCCACAACGCCCAGATCGTGGGTGATCATGACGATGGTCAGATCGTACTTGAACCGCATTTCCTTCAAAAGCTGCAAAATCTGGGCTTGAATGGTCACGTCCAGTGCGGTGGTAGGCTCGTCGCAGATCAGGATCTTGGGGCTGCAGGCCACCGCAATGGCAATGACCACACGCTGGCGCATGCCGCCGGAGAACTCGTGCGGGTACTGCTTAAAGCGCTTTTCCGGGTCAGAGATGCCCACATCCCGCAGGTATTCCAGCGTTTTTTCCTTGGCGGCAGCACCCTTTAAGCCCTGATGCAGGGCAACGGCTTCCATGATCTGTGCCCCGATGGTCTTCAGCGGGTTCAGGCTGGTCATGGGGTCCTGCATGACCATGGCGATCTCTCGGCCGCGTACCCGCAGCCAGTCCTTTTCGGTTCTGAGGTCAGAAAGGCGCAGCGGCTTGCCGTCCGCCATGCCGTAGTAATCAATGGTGCCGCTGGTAATGGAGCCGTTGGCATCCAGCAGGCCCATGAAGCTCTTGGTAAAAACGCTCTTGCCGGAGCCGCTCTCGCCTACGATGGCAAGCACCTCGCCCTGATAGAGGTCAAGATCGATGCCACGGATGGCATGCAGCACTTTTCCACGCAGGTTGAACTGGATGTTGACATCTTTTGCGGAGAGAATGAGCTGGTTGTGTTCCATGATATCCCCTCCTTACTGCAGATGGTTCTTCGGATCGGCAGCATCCGAGAAGGCGTTGCCGATCAGATAGAACGCAATGGTGACAAAGCTCAGGATGAGGGTGGGGTACAGCAGCTGGTAGCGCAGCCCGGCCTGCATCATCACCTTGCGGCCGTCGTTGACCAGGTTGCCCAGCGAGGGGGTCTCCACGGACAGGCCCAGACCGATGTAGGTGATGAACACCTCGTTGCCAATGGCTTCCGGGATGGTGAGGGCCATGCGCAGCATGATGACCGAGACGAGGTAGGGCAGCAGGTTGCGCAACACGATGCGCACAGTGGGCGTGCCGAGGCAGCGGGAAGCCACATTATAATCCCGGTCGCGGATGATGAGGATCTGGTTGCGGATGAAGCGTGCCATTTCGATCCAGCCCTTGATGGCCATGCCAAGGACCATGGTCCAGATGCTGGGGGTGGCTACATAGGAAATGAGGATCAGCACGATGGCGGTGGGAATGTTATCAAAGATGTTGTACAGCTCGGTGAACACAAAGTCCAGCCCGCGCACATAGCCCCACAGCACACCGGCGGTAATGCCCACCACAGCTTCGATGAGGGCCACGAAGAAGGCGATAGTCAGACTGGTGCGTGCACCGGCCCAGATGCGTGCCCACAGGTCCTGACCGATGGAGTTGGAACCCCAGATAAAGCCGTCCTGCCCGGGGGCGATGTTGCGGTACTGGATGCCGGTCACAGGGTCCACGGCGCACAGGTTCGGGTCTGCCTGACCGGGCAGGTGGGGCTGGATGAAGGCAAAGGCAACCACGACCACCAGCGCGATCAGCAGGGCCACGGCGAACTTGTTCTTGAAAAAGGCACGGAAGGTGCTGCCCCAGTAGCTGTAGTTGGAGCTGGCGGTGGCTTCGGCCTGCTCCTCACTGAACCCGGCGGGGGTGAACAGCTCATCCTCCGGCAGATTTTCCCAGCCGGTGCGGCGCTGTGCCTGAGCAGCATTCAGCTGATCCTCCAGCTGCTTCGATTTTTCGCGTTTCAGAAAAGAGAGCATCAGCGTCCACCTTCTTTCTTGCCAAAGTTGATGCGGGGGTCAATGAGCACCATGAGCACATCGCCCAAAATCAGGCCGATGATACCCACGCAGGCGTACAGCAGCACGATGCCCTGCACCATGGTGTTGTCGTGGCGCTGCACACAGGTGACCAGCAGGCCGCCCATGCCCGGGATGCTGTACAGGCTTTCGATGTAGATGGAGCCGACGACGGTGTTCAGGAATGCGGAGGGAATGTACTGCACCAGCGGCACCATGGCGTTGCGGAATACGTGGTGCAGGGCGATATTGTTCTCGCTCACGCCCTTGGCGCGGGCCAGCTTGACGTAGTCCTTGTTGCTCTCGTCCACCATATAGCGGCGCAGCCACATGGCGTAGAACGCAAGGTTTGCAAGGCTCATGCTGCACACCGGCAGCACCCAATAGCGCCAGTTGGCGGCATCGAACAGCAGGCCCACGCCCATGGCGGTGGTGCCGTACATCTGGATATACAAAAAGTACACTGCCGCAGGCACCGCCTGAATGAGCACGATGAATGCCGTGCCCAGCTTATCCGGCCAGCGGCCCTTATAACGGCCCATGACAAGGCCCAGCGGGATGCCCAGCACAAGGCTCAGCAGCATGGCCAGCACACCCATTTCGATGGAAATGGGCAGCTTCTGGGCAAGGATCCTGGTCACGGGAGCGTTGAGCTTATAAATGTGGCTCACGCCCAGATCACCGTGCAGCGCATCCCGCCAGAAATGGCCGATCTGCACCGGCAGCGGGTCCAGCAGGCCCATGGACTGCAGCCCGGCCTGAATCTGTGCCTCGGTCATTTTTTCGTAGTTTGCAAAGTAGCCTTCCACCGGCATGAGCCGCAGCAGGCAGAACACCAGCGTCACAATGACGAACAGGGTCAGAATGGAGCGCCCGATGCGTTTTGCGAGATATTGCACCATAGCCGTGCACCTCTCTTTTCTTTATAAATACAGATAAGTATAGAATAACGCAAAATCTTACGTTTGGAAAGTGATTTGTGAGTTTTTGCGGGAAAAATGAGGAGCAAACAAAAACTCCCTCAGCCTTTGCTGCGCAAAGCCAGCTCCCTCGGGGAGGGAGCCCTTGGCATGACGGGAAAGTTTCCGGTTTCGCCAGAGGCCCCATCCCAGAGGGGGCTGTCTGCGCAGCAGACTGGGGGAGTTTCCGATTCAGTTTTTACCGCGCATCCCGGTTGGCGTTGTACTCCTCCATGGAAACGTAATGGTCGAGGATGTGCACGCCCTTCAGTCGGTTGGTGGAAAGCCCTGTGGGCGCGTACTGGCCCTCCCACAGGTTCAGGCGGGTGGCAATGTAGGGCGGCACCGGCATCCCCAGCGGGATGACCAGTGCGTTCTCAATGAGGAAGGCTTCGGCATCCGCAAAGGCTTCGTACCGGGCATCCAGATCCTCGGTGATGGTCTTGGCGTTCTCCACCATGGACATGTACTGCATCACGAGGTCGGCGGTCTCGCCGGTCACGATGCCGTCCTCCACGCCGGTGCGCAGGAAGCTGTAGCAGGTGCCGCGGTCGCCGGCTTCCTGATAGAAGGGGTACACCTCGGTCTCGGGGTCGGAGTAATCGGCACCCCAGTAGTAGGACATCAGCTGGTAGGCACCCACCCGGCGCACCGCATTCAGGAAGTTGTCGGACGGACCCTGCGTGATGATGATGCTGATGAAGTCGAAGCCGTCGTTCAGCACGGCTTCCACCTGCTGCTTGAACACCTGACACTGCTTGTCCCAGTCCACCACAGCGGGGTTGTACGGATACTGGATCTTGATGGGGAAGGTGACACCGGCGGCGGTCAGCTCTTCCACAGCGGCATCACGGTACTCTTTGGCCTTGGCTTCGTCAAAGAAGTCGGAGAGGTTTGCAAGGCCGCCGCACTCAGTATAATCCACGCCTTTGCTGTTGGCACAGAAGGACGGCGGAGTGATGGTGTGCAGCTTGTAGTTATCGTAGCCTTCCGGCGCGGTGACGGCCAGCGTCACAGACGGATTGATGGCATACAGGAAAGCCCTGCGGAAGTTGGTGGAGTTGATGGCCTTGGCCCAATTGTCCGGCTCGTACTGGGCATCCACGCCGGTCACGGTCCAGTTTGAGAACTCGTGGCGGTAGGGCAGGAAGTTGAAGATGTAGAAGTAGCTCTTGCCGGTTTCCGGGCGCTCCATGGAAACCATGTCCTTGGTGGTGTCGTCGGCCAGCCAGCTGTCCAGAATGTCGGAGCTGATGGTAGCCTGATCGATCTCGCCGCGCTTGACCATCTCCGGGCCGCTGATCAGCTCTTCCTGATTGTAGATGTAGCGCACCGTGTCGATGTAAACGCTGTCGGCATCGTAGTTTTCGGGGTTCTTCTTCATCACCCAGTTTTCCAGCGGGGTGTACTCGGCCAGATAGAACGCGCCGCAGCTGCAGGCGGTCTCGGCACTGGTGCAGAACTGGTCGGCAAACTCCTCCAGCAGTGGGCCGTAGGCAGGCTCGTAGGGAGCGTAGCTCAACAGGCTGAGGAAGCCAGGAAAGTCGAAGTTCAACGTGTAGGTCAGGGTGTGGTCGTCCACAGCCTTCACGCCCACGGTGGAAAAATCCACAGCCGGGTATTCGGTGGTGGTGCCGTCGGCGGCAGCGGCGGTCACGGTGCCGTTGGCATCAATGGCGTAGGTGGTGCCGTCCTCGGCCACGGTGCCGTTATTGGCGTTGTTGCGGTAAACGCAGTAGTTATAGTAGTCGTCCGCACCGGCCACATAGGGGGTGACAAGGCTTGCAGTGGAGGAAGCGTAGTCCGGGTTCAGCACATAGGCCAGCGCATCCACAAAGTCCTGCGCGGTCACAGGGCCAAGCACCTCGCCGTTGCAGTCCACCCAGTTCTCATCCCGCAGGTGGAACGTCCAGGTCAGGCTGTCGGCATCCCACTCCCAAGCAGTGGCAAGGCCCTCCCGGATCTTGCCGCGGTTGTCGTACTCCACCAGCGTGTCGATGCACTGAGTGCCGTGGTAAAGGTCCGGGTCAGCTGAGCAGACCAGATAGTTCAGGGTGGCGGGCTGACGGGAATACAGCACGGTGTAGGTGGAGCTGCTGCCGGCAGCGCCGGTGCTGCCGCCATTGGAAGTGGAAGAGCCGCCGCAGCTGCTCAGCAGACCAGCCGCTGCTACAGAAAGGGCGGCTGCGCCGCTGCCTTGCAGGAACTGGCGGCGGGAGATGGAATGAGCCATAGTAAAATCCTTCTTTCGTAAGATCTTGGCAAAAGCTTGCTTCGTGCTTTGGGATAAGAAAGGGGTAACGGAAATAGCTCCGTTACCCCTTTGTAACAGTCGGTGGCCACGGTGCGTGGTCTTATGGTCAGTATAGCATTGAATCTGTGCGCCGTCAATCGTTTTTCGGTGTGTCGGGCACATCCTTTTCTGCGGTGTTTTCCGGTGCGGCAGCAGGGGTTTCGTCCAGCGCGGCGGGGACTGCTTTTTCCGGGGTCAGTGCTGTGATCACGGAACCGGCCGCAGCAGGCACGGCAGCGGCCGCAGCGGTTTCTGCGGGGGCGGCAGCCATCTGTACAGCTGTCTCAGCAGCGTCGGCACCGGCTTCGGCTGCTGCCTTGGCGGCTTCCTCTGCAGCCTTTTTGGCTTCGCGTTCCTCACGCAGCTG
>ENA-ORMS01002444-ORMS01002444.1-human-gut-metagenome-genome-assembly--contig:-NODE-2444-length-13313-cov-34.132448_pt1 | contig 13313 bp, 21 predicted proteins | sample MGYA00242104_ERZ508997 | MGnify/ENA primary metagenome ERZ508997 (study PRJEB26280, sample SAMEA2338704) | human gut metagenome | biome: human gut; feature: human-associated habitat; material: faeces... | reverse complement strand
GAGTTCAGATATTCATATATTCCGATTTCGTTCATTATCTTTTCACCCAGTTGCAGTGCATTCATCTGAGAAGACATCACGATATAATTATCAATCATGTTGCAGAAGTTTTTTAATTTAACCACTGTATTCTTCTTAATATCAAGTCCATATCCATCGGGGTTGCAAGCAATCTGATACATCGGTAGGTTATTGATTATTGCCTTAGCTTTAATCTTTTCTATCGTTGAACTGCCTATTCCTCTTGCAGGATAGTTGATAATTCGCTTGAATGCTTCATCATCGAAGCAGTTGCAGACAAGGCGGAAGTATGCCATCACATCTTTTACCTCCTTACGTTGAAAGAAGCTGATTCCACCGTGAATTTGATAGGGCATATCAGCTTTGAGTAGCGCTTCTTCTATACATCTGCTTTGGGCATTATTTCTATATAACACCGTGAAGTCTGAGAAATTGCATTTATTTTGTATTTTTAATCTTTTTATCTCATTTATCACATAATTAGCTTCTTCTCTATCAGTAGCGAGATTGTTAAATACAACCTTGTTTCCTTCTTGTGCCTTTGAGAAAACATTTTTCGGAATCTGCCCGACATTATGATGTATCAGCGAGTTTGCAGCAGCAACAATATTTTGTGTGCTTCGGTAATTCTGTTCAAGTTTGAAAACACTGGCATGAGGAAAGTATGTTTTGAAGTAAAGGATATTGTTTATATTTGCTCCTCTGAATCCATAAATACTTTGGGCATCGTCTCCAACCGCGTACAAGTTTTGTTTGTGCCAACATAGCTGCAATAAGATTTGCATCTGTGCAATATTCGTATCCTGGAACTCATCAACAAGGACGTAATCATATTCCTGCTCATAGTGTTCTCTAATAGCAGGATGGTCATTGAACATCTTATACGTGTTGAAAAGCAAGTCATCAAAATCCATTGCATTCGCTTTCAACAGTCTTTTTTGGTATTCTTCGTAAATATCTCCTAAACGTTGAAGTTTTGCTTTAGTGTTCTCCTCAAATATCTGCTTATCAGCAATATACATTTGTGGGTTAATTAATTTGTTTTTTGCCATGGAGATTTTTGCATGTACTGTTCCTACCTTGTAATTATCATTATCAAGGTTCATCTCTTTGATAATGTCCTTCAGCAAATTTCTACTGTCTGTTTCATCATATATCGAAAACTGGGAGCTCATTCCCAAGGCAAAAGCTTCGTATTTAAGAATACGAGCAAAAACAGAATGAAAGGTACCCATTCTGATTTTGTTTGCTTCTTCATATCCAATCAAGTTGGCAATACGTTCCTTCATTTCCTTTGCAGCTTTGTTTGTGAAAGTTAAGGCCATGATTCGGTTAGGCAGTGTTCCAAGGTCTTGGATGAGATATGCTATCTTGTAGGTGAGCACTCTTGTTTTTCCACTTCCTGCTCCTGCCACGATGAGTGATGCACCATCGTTAGCAAAGACTGCATTCTGTTGTACTGGGTTTAATTCTTCCATAATCTTATCTGTTTAAAAAGGAGTTTCCAAAATCTCCTCGATGTAGAGAGGTAGGGAGACTTCTTTGTTTATTACTTTCTTATAGATTTCTACTTGTCTTCTGACAAGATTTATATATGTTTCGAGTTTCTTTCTTTCTGCTTGTATCTGTAACTGATTATGCTTTTTCCATCTGTTACTATTTTTGTTTAACTGGTCAACTGTGTATTCGTCCTTTTGGTATTGCATCCAGTTTTCGGCAGTTGCAGAATCTTGCATTTTATTTTGTTCTTCTTTTTCTCGCCTTATCTTGATTTCTTTCAGAGTTGTGCGAATGAATGGATTTTCCGAATCCGGCAAATACCAGTCTTGGTGTTCTGTATTGATGTCGTGGGCGACTTCAATACATGCCTTTCGCATTTCATCAGAAAGACGAGGATCATTTGCTCTTTTCATCAATCTATTCATGATAAGCTTTTCCGTTCTTGTTGCATCCTCATTCTCTGTTACTCGCTGCGGTTTATAATTATGTCGCAAGAATTTAGTATTAAACAACTGAAATTTATGGCAACGATTTGTTCTTTGCTTTACTTTGTTTCCATTTTTGTTTTTGTACCATTCAGCACGTACAAAGGAAAAAAGCCACTCCGCACAAGTGTAGAATGTATATGCCCTATTCTGAACAGACTGAAAAGCGCATAGATCAAGGTCAATTCTCTTGCCTTCACAAATATCTACCCAGTGCCTTCCTTCTGTTGAAATGGAAAACTCGACCCTCCAAACATCAATCGGTTTTGCTTCCTCGATTGGGATTTCTGTTTTAACGGCAGTTCCGGGAGCAACACATATTTGCTTGCTACGTACCTCATGTGTTTTGTTTTTGCTATCATAATAATCGTATGTGACTTTTTGGAGGTCGCAGATACCGGACTTTACCCAAGCGTCTTTGATGTAGTATTTTCCTGCATTGTTTTGGAGTTCCAGTGTCTTATTGTACAACTTTGTTGAAATTGGAGATCTCGGTGAACCCCATTTTAGGGAGTTCCACGACCTGCCTTGTTTTGATTCTTTGCCAAATGCGCCAAGCTCCATCTTTACTCTCCAAGTATCGTCTCCGTCCATGGTGTGAGCAAAGATTTTGGATTGATGCACTTTCCATACTCTGTCGGCCATGTAGTCATTAGCTAATTTTTGAGGGCTCATTTCATTATCAAATTTGACGAAATCGCAGCAAATATCAATACGAGATATACCTTTGTATTCGTATTTATATTTAGCAATAAAATCCTGCAATAACTGGACTGCATTATATTGATAACAAGTTCTATTGGATAATCTGATATGGCAGCTACCTTTTTCGAAGATACCTCCATTCTGCCTTAAAGAGTAGGGGTTTCTCTCAATTTCGAGAAATACGTGTTTGCCGTTCATCAGCTTGAATTTCTCTGCATAGATAGTAGTGCCGTAAGGCTGACATTCAACCGTCCACCCTAATTTCTTGTAGTATTCCGCATCCATAACAACCCCATTAGGTTCAATGCAATATACACTGAGCCAGTCCAAGTTGATGCACTTGGTAATGATGTTGTTATGGATTTCGGAATCTGTCATTTTAAATTTTTACCTTGATGGTATTATTTAATTTTGATTTTTTGTACACATAGATAACTTGGTCGATAAACAATGATATTATACGCAATTGGTTCATATTTTCTCGGTGTTTAAGCCATACTTCTATAAATCCCATTTCTTGCGAGTTGTCATAGCTAACGAGGTGGTATCCATCTTTAATGTACTCTCTGATTAAGTTGTTCACCAATCTTTCAGTTTTAATTTCAATCAGAGTTTGCTTCAAATCTATTGTGCTCTTAGTAATCATATTTTTCTATTTGGTAAATTGATTAAATGCTTTATTTATTAGCACAATAGCAGGGATGATTACTTATTCTTCTTTTTTCCTGGGGCAATATTCTGAGTAGTTGCGGTTTGTTGGGCTTGTGGTTCCTGACTTTCTTCTTTCTTGGATCCACATAATTCAATTTCCCAAACAGACAAGTTTACTGCACATTCAACTTGATGGCTTTTGGCTGAATTGAATGTGCCAAAGGAAACAGAACCTCGAACAAATACCTTTGTGCCTTTTTTAAGGTAAGGTAGCAATTTGCCTCCATCGCCATTTATGGCACATGATACCCACTGGGTAGTTACTTGCGCTTGTTGGGTTTGGCTATCGACCCATTTGTCTGTGTGCGCAATTCTGAAACTTACGAATTTTCTACCGTTGACCTCCTTGATTTCTGCATCAGCGCCAAGGTTGCCAATAACTTCTAATCTCATCATAATCTTATCTGATTTACTTGATTAATAAATTGCCTGCATTCAATTGCGTGGACTTGGCCGATTTGAGAAGCTCTTTTCAATGTATTTACAATATCGAGTATATTGCCATGAATGTGACCATCATAATCAGTCTGAGAGCCCAACAATATGAGTGCTGACGTGATATTATATTTTTGCAAGATGTTCATGATTTCAATGTTTGCTTGCTGATAATTGTTTCTTGCCATATCTTTTGTGCATATTTTCTTGTTTGTTTGTGTCAACTTTGCGAAAGATTATTAAATCGTCTCGCCAGGGAGGAGTACAAGCACCGACACACAAAGGGCATTTCCTCCTTTTACCATTGAAGTAACAACCTCTACATTTATCTATAGCTTTTATTACTTGTAATCGGACACCATTATATAAAATGATAGTTCCGATAGGATAATTTTTAATTTCCAATTTCTTAAAATCTTTAAGTTTTTACTCTTCAGCTTTAGGTTTACTACGAGGGGCAACAAAGCAGAAGCTATTGGAGCAAATCATCAGCGACAATGGAATAATATTTGGTATCCCCAAACCAGTAGTTATCATCGGAATGTAGCATACCTTTCTTTTCCATTTTAACGAGATTTCTGCGAATAGTATATATTTTCTCTCCGCATAAACCTGCAACGTCCTTGGCGCAAAATTGAGCGCCTTTGCCAGCCTTACTTATAGTACGCACGGCATTCATTACATTTATATTTATCATATTCACTAAAAACTAATTATCATAACTTCGCACATTTTCCTTTTATATGTAAGCAACATTATACTGAATAGCAACAATACAATATTAATCATAAAAAAGAAAAAAGGTGGCAAGCGGTTTCCCTACATGCCACCTTCTAACAGATTCCCTGCTATTGTGCACAATCAGCCGTTCAGTGTCGCTCCTCAGCGTTGCACCTTATCCTCTGATTGCGTTGCGAAGTTAGCATTTTATCTTGAATTTACCAAATATTTTTTGTATTATTTTTGTCCTGCTGACAACAAGGCAGAAGAAAAAGCCCAAAAGCGCCATAATGACATACCAAAACCAATTATTTTTGGATTCTATAATCTTTTCTTTTTGTTTTTTCTTATTCTCGCTAATCTTAGATTTGTTTTGCTTTTCAACAGATTTAGATAACTTATCGTTTGATTTTTCGATTTTAAGAAAACCAAAGTTTGGCATTTTATTCATTATCTTCTTTGCAGCTTCATTTGTTCCGGAATTTTTTGAAGTTCCGGAATCATCAGCAATTGGAATCCATAGAAATGGATTTTCTTTGAGCTTAAAAGAAGAATCTGGGAAATACCACATTATAGTTGTAGTTTCAGTTTCTTTTTGTTTATTGATGCTTATTGCGGAATCCTTTATGACTTCTTTACTTTGTTCAGAAGAAAAAGTAGAACTCCTTGAGCTTTGGCAATTCAGCAACAAAACCATGAAGGCTAATGGTAGTAATTGTAGGATATGTTTAATCATTTGGCTATATAGTTGAAATTGAAATGATGTCTTGGAGTTTTTGCCCTTGACCACTGGACGTGCAACCAAACAGATGTTTTAGAATGTTCGCAAAGAACAGTGTCCACTGAAGGCAATTTTTTAAGAAGGTCAAACTTGATTTTAGCGTCTGCAATATCTTTAACCCTAATATCAGCTGCGTTGCCCTCCTGGTGCCAGGAGTTCGGAACACCACCAACTGCTTTATTCAATTGTTTGCATCTGTATCCACTACCTATAATAATAGGCGCTCCATAAAGTCTGCGCAAAGGATCCAAAACCATGTCGCAACCATACTGTAAGTTTTCAATTACTTCAGCAGGAGGAGTATTATCAATATTCAGTCTTTTTGCAGTAGCCGATTTAGTAAACTCGGCTAAAGTGAAGAACTCACTCTCTATCTTTACATTTACTTTCGCCATACGAACCTAATTTGTAATTGAGATGAAAAACGCTTGCAGAAAAAAGAAGGAGCTGCGCGATAAAAATCAAAACACCGCTTTCAATCGTGTTTGTTTTGGAAATGCTCATTGCGGAAACACCGCATGAGCAAGCCACGACAAGACACATAACTGCACTTGCATACTCAATTTTGTCTTTATTTTCTTTGCTCATATATAAAAAAGGGCTTGACTTAGTATTAAGCCAAGCCCAATATTTTACCGTATTAACAAATGAGATTAATGCAATTCATAATCGCCATCACCGTCCAAGTTACCGCTTGAAGAGCCACCGCCAGTGGTACCGCTATTATCTTGCCCACTGATGACTGCCGAGAAGGTGGTTGTAGCAGCAGCAGTTTTTTCTGTTGCAGCAACGGAAACAGTGATAACTGCGGTACCGTTACCTACTGCGGTTACTTCACCAGTGTTTTCATTAACCGTCGCAATAGTAGCGTTAGATGTTGAGTAAGTTACCTTTGCACTCTCAGGAGCACCGGTCAACTGAGGTGCTGCAATCTTACCGCCCTTTGTGCTGATTGATACAGATTTTGCAGCGAGAGTAAGCTTAGGAACTGGTAAAGCGATTACTGCTGGCTTAGACTGCATCTGAGCACCGTTGAGGATCAAAGCGTCTTGTACCGGGTAAGTAGCAAACTGAGCGCCAACACTTACACCTTCAAGGATTTGGCGATTACCTACCATGTGAGAATCAGAACGCAACCATGTGCCACTGGCATTACGAGACAAGATAGCAGTACCGAAATTACACTCAGTAGTAGCAAGTGTAAGAGTATTCTCAGATGCAGTTACGTTGATGTCAAGTCCTGCAATATTGCTTTCAATGGAGAAAGCGTCGTGTGGTGTCGAAACAGTACCAGTTTTGTCTGCTTTCAAACGGATGATAGAAAGCTGATTTGGTGTATAAGAGAAGACTCCATCAACCAAAGAGCTTTCGCCCTTGACGGTTACGAAAGTAATCATATCACCATACTTGATACCGAGAGCTGCATAGATTTTCTCTGCGGTCGTTACATCAGTAGCAGGAGCGGAAATGTAAATCTGATTTTGAGCGTTGACCGCATAAGGGAGCTCATCCAAAGAGCCCTTTGAAAGAATGAAAGCAACTGGATTGATAAGACTATCCTTGTATGAATTGAGTGCAACGACAGAAGCGTCATTACGAGAAGCTTCTTTGAATTTGTTCAAGTTCAAGCGGTTGAACTCAGACATACATTTCTGACCAACAGTCTTTCCCTCAAAAGAATGATCTGCAATAGGTTTGAGATAACGGTAGGCAGCGCCTACGGTTGTCATCAACATACGTTGACGCATCTGAGCCTCCGTGCGTGGGTTCTTAACGTCAATTACTCTCTCCTTTGTAATCTGTTTACCATCGAGAGTGCTAAAAGTAAAGTTCTTGGTGCTACCTTTGCGCAGCCCGAAAAATCCATTAGATTTTGCCATAATAACCAATAATTTTAATATATAACAATGTTTATCCCGGGTGCAGCAGGCTGCCATCCAGGGTGATGAGGTAGCCTATAGGGGTGGCTCCAATATCACGGTCGCAAAGATAGCAAATATGTTTTAAGGCGACCTATCCCCGAACAACCCCGAACATACCTGCACAATACCCCCTAATTTTGTAGTATTGTTTTACATTTTAACATTTCATATTTAACGTGTTTTATGTTTGGTTAACCCCTATTATACTATTAAAAAGCCCCCTTCACCGACAAAGGTCGGTGGAGGGGGTGGGGGGTGGGCAAGTGAGTATGGCTGCGAAAGCAGCCATAACTATAGTGCATGAGCTTCAAGCCATTCCTGGATGGCGGTGTTTATTACTTCATTTCGTTTTCTCAACCCTGCGGAATCCTCGCAAAATTGGTCGATACGTGCCAAGGAATCTTTGTAAATTCTTAGCGATATAGGTTTTTGATTTACTGCCATATCTCAATTAGTTTAATGATTAGTATTATGATGATACATATACCGCCACAAGTGGCGATATATGCTGGCTTGAATCTATTATCCATATTTATTATCTTGGAATTTCATAAGTTCGTGAAATGTATGTTTGTTCAATACCATTAAAGATATAGTATCGTCCTTCGTCCTCATCATTATGGAATCCTTCTTCAAAAGGTTCAAGAAATCTAACCACATATCTAATATAGCCGATTGCAGCTATTTCATTCTCGGTTTCGAATACCATCTTATCATCCTTGTTTCTTTTGACCATTAGAAAGACCTTATATTTTTTCATGATTTTCCGCTTAGCCGTGATGCGGTAGGGCTTAGAGTGAGGGGTTGTTAGCCCCTCGTTTCCTAACTTATTTTCCAAGTACTTTCTGTATATTATTAACTTGTTTCTGCTCGATTTCGCCTAAACCTTCTATAAGCTTTGCAGCAACATTCAAAAAGGCTATAGCTTCTTTGTTTGTAGCTCCATAAATTTTAGAATTAAAGTCTCCACAAAAATAATAAGTGCTATTAACATCTTCCAGGCTCGCATAATAGGTATGATTATATTCTTCTTCATACCTTTTGATTCCGAGAAATTCACGACAAAATCCACTGGTAGATTTAGCCTTTATAGTACGTACAACAATATTATCAACTCCGATTTCTCCATTATCGAAATCATCATCATCAACAATATCCAGTTCATCCATTTTCTGACGGATACGCTTTGCAACCTCTTCTGTTTTCTCTTTGAGCGCTGCGGTCATACGTTTGTAATCGTCACGTGCCAAAATCTGATTTAAATCTAATTTCATAAAAATGCGCTTAACCGTGATGCGCTTAGGGCTGAATTGGTTATTTATTCGCAAAACTCCTTAAACTCCTGCTCTGTAATATACTCAAATACGTCTCTCTGCTCATCTGCAAAGAATGGAGATGTGCGCTTGATATATCGTTTATTGCCTTCTTCGTCAACAAACATGAATGCATTCTCATACTCTTGTGTAGGGTAGTCCTGCGGTGTGTGAAGAGGTGCTTCATACACTTTTCCATAGATAATATTAGCGTCCGTCACACATATCTCATCTGTATTGATACCATGTTCAACGTCAATAAATGACCGCTTGATGTCTGATGGAATATCCGACAATTTACGAACAGATATTGTATCAAAATCAAAATCACTATCCATATATATTGTGTCGTTATCCTCGTCACCTGGTTGAACTCTCTCGTATAAATCATCGAAATAAGCCTCATTGTAAATAATCTGTTCATTAGGCTGCATAAGTAAGCCGTTATCCCCCTTAATAAGGATGTCATAATCACACATATCATTACCAAATATACCTTGATATATGTCTGATTGCTTGCATAGCAACAAATTATCGTCTATTTCGATAAGAGTATCAAAAAACTTTGAAAGTGATAAATTATTAATCATAAGTTTCCGCTTAGCCGTGATGCGGTAGGGCTGAATGATTTATGATTTACGTTGTACACAAAGATGTTTCATGCCTGCTTTTTCCATCCATTCATTGTAGTGAGTGATTGCAGCTTCACCTTTCAATCCTTTTGCAATCCTATCTACAAGTTCTGCTTGTGTAATAGCTTCTTCTGCTAATAGTTCCTCATTAAATTTTATGAGCCTATTCAAGCAATCTTCTACTTTCTTATCTAACAATTTCTTCATATTCCTATATATTTCTTATTATAAGCTACCTGCCGAAAGTGTAACATCATATCATGTCGTAATACTATATAATAGCTTATTTCTGCTATATCCAATTTCATGATACATATATCATCAGCAATATTGTACTTTAACCAATTATGGTTGTTACAGATGTTCCACCAGGATTGACTTATTGAGGTTGGTTTCGGGATATGTTCCTTTAACCAATTCACGATATTTCTTTCAGCATGAGGATAATAGCCTATACTACGGATTTCTATTGAGGTGCAAGCCAACAAGCGCAAGCGATTTCTCAAAATGTCAACTGGATGGCAAAAGGTCTTTTTGTTTATTCGGTCTTCTCCGAAAACTAAAACCTTTCGGGTCTTAGAAGTCAACTCCAGTAGAGTTGACTTCAAGGCATTTCTTAGATTAAGTTTCATTTTTACCATAACACTTACCATTTAGCAAAGTGAAACATTAAAGCAATAATTGTCCAATACATAGCGTGAACAAAGAAACGGTCAAGGAAATGGAGAAACCATTCTTCCTTTTGATTAGGTATTTTTTCCATATGCACAATAGTTTGTGAGGAGGTGGTTAGATTCCTCGTTACCTTCTTATTATGAGGGATGAGGGGGCGAAAGCCCCTCATAAACTCATTAAATCTCATCCGTCTATACTTCTATATTTGGTTTTGGCTACCTTTAACCAAAGTTCATAGAGTTCATTAAATTCCTGCTGCGACTGGATATTATAGATACCATATCCAAAGTATGCACCACCCTTATTTGAGTGATTGGCTAACTCATAGAGTATATCATTTATTATGTTATACTCTTGTTCTGTTAGTTCCATTTTTATCATAGTTTAAATGGTTTGTGAGGAGGTGGTTAGATTCCTCGTTACCTTCTTATGTTAAGGGATGAGGGGCGGTGCCCCTCATAAGCCCTTTAGATTTCATGGTCTAACTGGATGATTTGCAAATAGTAATCTTCTCCTCTATAGGCTGCGCTGCCATCGATTAAAGTAAAATTTGAATAGAAATCGCTATTTTCATCCTCGCTAATGGCTTCCTTAATCCATTCTCCGAACTCCTTAGCACTATCTTCATTACTAAACCATGCGAACAAGTAGCACCCATTCAAAGGCAAAACCTCATAATATTCTTTCAAGCGTTCATCCTCTTTGTCAAGTACTTCAAAATTGATTTGGTCTCCTAACACTTGATTATCAAATGTGTAAATCTCCCATGTAGGGGCATTTACTCTTGCAATACTAATTGCTTCAAAAACGACTGATGTCTTCATACGGAAATCTGTTAAGTGTGGGTCGGACTATCCTCCCCTTCTACTGATGCAAAGATACGACTTTTTTACGACATACGCAAGTTCTTGACTACCTTTGTATATACATTTTATGCCAATTCGTCTTTATTTTCTCCCATTTCGTCGATAAAATCGGGGTGTTTATTTTTGCCCTCATATTATGATGATGATTTCCTTCAGCAAGAATGTGAAAATCATCATCATAATATGAGGTAAGGGGGTTTGGGGGAATCCCCCCAGTCGGGCATGGGGAATCCCCCCAGTCGGGCATGGGGAATCCTCTCCAGTCGGGCATGGGGAATCCTCCTCAGTCGGGCATGGAGAATCCTCTCCAGTCGGGCATGGGGAATCCTCCCCAGGCGGAGGGGGACAACCGCTAAGAACAAACAAAGCGGACGGCTTTGCCGACACCGCATAAGAAAGATAGGCTTTCAAGCCTACCGCTCTCCCGAGCTGCCGGGGCGGTACGCACCGACAAGCGAGCCCCCTCGAGGGGCAGGGCGGCTTTGCCGACCTGGGGGGGAGACAGACGCAGCCGCGAGGACGGGCGGCTTTGCCGCCACCCGGAGCGGGGCGGCTGGCGGAACTAAGGAGCGCGAAGACCACGTTCAAGCGACCGCCCGAAAGGACCGCCCCTAAAAGGGGCGAGGACTGACGGGCGATGACTGCTATTACGAGTACGTATGTTATCAATGCATATAATGCTTACACGAGTGCTGAAAGTTAACTCATATAGCAAGAAAAGCACATCAAAGCAAGCTGCATTTGAGCAAGAGCAAGGCAAGCAGGCGAGGGTAATGTCGGAGAATCGAAAGACCTTTCGATTATCGACCCATATAGCAATTACACATTCCGTAGGCGCATTCGATGCAGGGTTTTCATATCGTAAGCACAAGTGGCGACCTCGTAGTCGCCCTGCTTACGATATGAAGTTCCTGCAGCGCAAAGGTAACTATAATGCCACGAACAAACAAGCTATATTCTGTTGTTTATTGCCCATGCAATGGGCAAATGGTGCCACAAAAATAGCAAGGAGACAAGGGGTATCTGTTATCGGTTTTTCCGAATTGAGGGGAGCGGCACGCCCCCTCACTGAGGGAAACCGAATTAAGGGAGGGTAACAGCGGCAGAGGGGCTTTGCCCCGACAAGCGCACCCGACCGACCTTTTTTAAGCAGGTTAGGTGATGTTTTGCAGTAAGGAGCAAGCAGGGAGCAAGTAAGGCGGAGGGCTTTGCCCACACCGCACAAATACGCTTGGCTCTGCCTTGGCAGTGCCAAACACCGCTCTATCGGTCAACCGACCGAGGGGGCACAGAAGAGAGGGCGAAAGCGGAGGAGGGCGGATGCGTAGTGAAGGTCTGATGGTGTTCAGTGTTGGAGCGAAGCGGAACACTGAACACCATCAGACCGAAACGGAGTGCCGCCCTGCGTAGCTTGTAGCCCGAACGTATGTGCTCCCGACCGAGGGCGACACCCACGAACAAGCAGGGAGCAAGCAAGGCGGAGGGCTTTGCCCACACCGCACAAGTAAGGACCCAACCGCTTAAAGGGGTGGTGGTCGGGGTAGGCATCGGGCGTGGTCTTGGCTCTCCTGGCTCTGCCAGATTAGAGCCAAGGACACGTCTGATGCCGAAGCGGTGGAATTTTGGATACATACATTCTGTTATCCATTTCTCCTTTAGGATCATATTTTCCCATGAGATTCTTATTTTTCATTCTTATCATTATATCACTTCATACACCCTAATTTTGGTCTCATTTGGGGTATTGATAGTGGGTGCAAAAACATCAAAAAACGCATACCCCCCAAAATATGCTTTAATTTGTTGGTTTTCAAGGAGATACAAGATTTTGCAATGGCACTCCGACGGTGGTACTACTGTACCACCGATTGCCAGCGCATTTTCCCTCATAACTATCCAAAGGTTTTGTATTATCTACTTTTGTATCTTTGGCTTTAGGTTTTTTACGAGGGCAACAAAGTAGTAGCAAAAATAATAAGGTGACATTACAATTGCAATGCCACCTTATAGTTTTCGGTATATATATGATAATTAGTTTCACACGAACATCCTTGCTATTGTTGAGTAATCATCATTAGAGCGATAATCTGTTAGGTCTTCAATATATTTATCATCTATCTCCTGAATAAACTGACTTGGCTTATTCTTTTGGAGTTCACCATATTGCCACCTCTGCTTTGCACAAGTCAAATAGCAATTTCTCTCAGCTCTTGTTATTGCTACATATAGTAATCTTCTTTCCTCCTCCAATTCCTGTAGGCTTGCTGATGTTCTGTTACTTGGGAAGATACCTTCTTCAAGTGCAATGATGAAGACTGTTTGAAACTCCAATCCCTTAGAAGCGTGGATTGTCATTAGGTTGATTTTGTCCTCCTGGTTCTCTTCTACTTGATCAGCCAGTAATGCGACATCTTGCAAGTAGTTGATGAGCAAAGCTTCATCTTCTCTATTCTCATTCTTCCTCATCGTAATAAACGAATCAAGAGAAGAGATTATTTCATCTAAATTGTTTATTTTGCTAATATCTTCATCTTTACCGGAGTTCAG
>ENA-ORMS01002441-ORMS01002441.1-human-gut-metagenome-genome-assembly--contig:-NODE-2441-length-13322-cov-2.623276_pt1 | contig 13322 bp, 8 predicted proteins | sample MGYA00242104_ERZ508997 | MGnify/ENA primary metagenome ERZ508997 (study PRJEB26280, sample SAMEA2338704) | human gut metagenome | biome: human gut; feature: human-associated habitat; material: faeces... | reverse complement strand
AGCGAAGAAGATATGAAAAAGCTGGGCATGAAGAAAGAACTTATGGCTGCCGAACCTGAAAAATACGCCCACGGCGATTACGAGGGCAACGAACGGCAGGCACCTGCATTCTTCTATCTTGACAAAGATATGACGGTTATTGAGGCACACTATGCAAAAACAATCGCAGATATGCCTTTGGCAGAAGAAGCTCTTGCAAAAATCAAATAATTTTAAAATTTTCGGCAAAACCCCTCTTTGCAGGGGTTTTGTTTTTGTGCCGAAGAAATAATCTTAAATCTGTGACCGCATAATGAAAGAATTTCTGAAACAGTATCAAGGTCTTTTTGATACTCTGCTAATAAAGCATCTAACTCAGCATTTGATAAACTCTTACCATCTTTAAGGGCTAAAGTTTGTATAAATTTATCTATATCTGAGAATTCGTCTCCATTACCTTCATGTCCCATATTTGATATAAATGTAGGCAATTTAGGAATAGTAGGAACTTCTGGCTTTCTTCTTTTATCTGCTTGAATTAAATCCCAGTTTCTGTTTTGAAGATACTGAACTTCAGTATTACCTGAAAGACCTGCCTTCATTCCTTCTATAATATATTGCTTAGCTTTATTTTTATCAGCATCTGTAAATCCTTCTTTACCAATATCTGTATTACTGAGAATATCTTCAACTTGACTTCTTAATTCAGGAATACTATCTGCCACATCATTCATGAAGTCCTGCATTTGTTTAGAATCAGGACCATATTGTTTAGTAATCCTATAATACTGTCCTCCTAAAGTATTAGCTAAAGCTTCTCCTTCTGGAACATCCCTAAGTGTTTTAGAGAAAGCCTCTGCAAGTGCTTTACCTCTACCATAAAGCTCACTCCCACTTACATAGTAAGTCTCTGGAGATTTACCATTCATGTAACTTGATACTGACTGATAATAAGGATTAGCATTAGTCATAAGAGATTTATCTCTCTCCAATAACTTATCCCAATTCTTTCTAGCTTCAGCTCTAGCTTCTGTAGCTACTTTAATTGGAGCTATATCAGAACCAAACCTTCTTCTAAGATTCTGTAAAGTCTTTCTATTTTCAGAAGACAATCCTTTGGAAGAAAGAGTGGCAGCTGCTGAATTTAATTCCTGCATATAAGGATTATATACAGTATCCATTAAATCCTTGTCAAGAGTATCATCTAATTGAGAACCTATCAATCCTGCATTCTCAGCATAAGTATTATATAACTCTTCCCTCTTATCAAACTCTTGCTTATATGTTTGATATGGTACAAGCATTTCAGCAAGAGTATATGGTTGAAATTTACTTCCTATTGTTGTATATGCTGTAGCCATTATTTTCCCCTCCTACTTCTTTTAGTTAGCATTCCACCATTTTTCTTCCAACCTCTTTTCATAAGCTCACTAAGAGTTCCAAATAAATCAGAGTCTATCATTGCTTGAAGCATATTAGTATCTCTATTTTCTCTTCCTATTGCTCCTAAGTTATCAAAGAAGTTTGTAAGATTAGCACTTCTTGAAGTAGCTAATGCAGTGTCTGCTAATTCTCTCATATTAGCTGCTGTAGTAGTTCCTGATAATCTCATATTATCTCTTGCTTGAGCTAACTGTGCATTTTGTGCAGCAGCTTGCATAAGTGCTCCAGAATTATACTGGCTAGTTCCTCTGTTAAACTGTGCTATATTTTGCTTAAGTTGCTCATTATACATATCAGCTTTAAATAAGGCATCTGCAATTCCTTGCTGAGCACCATAATCTGCTGCAAGTAAACCAGCCATTCTTTGTCCAGAATTAAGTCCTGAGTTCATTACTGCTCTTCTTGTAGCTCCTGCTTGTCCCTTAAGCTGATTTAAGTAATAATTTCTATCAATAGGTTTATAACTTAAATAATCACTAAGTAGTGTTGGAGAAACTTTATTTCTTGATAAATTATTAACAACATCAAGAATTAAATCTGAGTTGGTATAATCAGGTTTTTGAAATATACTTTGAACTGCTCCTATTGCAGAACCTACTGCTGGAGCATATCTGGAATAAGTATCTTTAGTTCCTGCAAACTTCCTACCTCCAAATGCCATCATTTGTTGAGTACCTGTTTTTCCTTTCTTCATTCTTTGTTCTTCTTGAAGTGAAGCCAACTTACCTAATGAAGCTTCAAGTCCTCTTTTACTGATAGGGTCATTAGGTCTTTCTGCTGATTCTTTACTCATATCTTCTGCAATAAGAGCAAAGGTATGTCCTTTATACTTCTTAGGAAGATTAGATTCCTTTAGTTCTTTGTCAGTAGGATGAAGTCTATTAGAAAACACATAATCATTATATAAGACCTCTCCTTCTTCTACTAAATTAGGTTGCCCATCTGGAGCTACTCCCATAGGAACACCTTCAAAAGGATTTTGTTCATGAGTTCCTCCATTATTTATAAATGTAACTCCATTACTGAAATCCCCTCCATGTGTTTGAGATTCTAACAAACTGTCATACATATTATCTCTATCCTTTATATATCCTCCTAAAGCATGTTTCCAACCAGCTGCATTTCTAGCAAAGTTAGCTCTCTTTACAAGAGTAGAAGAATATTTATCTTTATTGGCTAATATATGTCTTGCATATTCCTGTACTCCCATACCTGCTCTACTAGCAGATTCTGTGAATTTTCCTCTGTTTTTCTTTTTTATATTAATAGGTCCTCCATCAGCAGCATAGGCATATTGCATAGCATTTCTAGCATTGTCCTGTATAGTATCATCTACTTGGAAATCATAGTTATCTATTGCCATATTATTGGCAGCTTCTGCTGCTTGATTTAAAAACCTTGCTTTTCTTTTTGCTTTATTTTTACCTGCAAATATTCCTCCAACACTTCCTCCTAATCCAGCTGCTGCTCCTACTATAGCTCCTATCCATCCTCCTACAGAAGCTCCAGCCATAGCTCCAGAACCTGTTGCAGATAAAGTATTTCCAAATAGTTCACTATTAGATACTCCTCTTACATCTTTCCAAGAGTAATCATCTTTTAGAAAGTTAAGATTGTTGTAAGAATTCATAAGAGAATTACTGTCAGTAGCTCCAGAAAAATCAGTATCTCTTAAATCTTTTATATTACTTTCTATTCCAGTAGTATCTGCAATCCTGGCATTCTTTAATGAAGAATCTATTATTGAAGTTACTCCACTAACTACATTACCTGCTTTGCCCATAAAGTTAGAAAAATCAAATCCTGAACTTTGGGTTTGACTAGGTTGGGCAAGTCCTGATTGTTTAAGTGCTCTAGCTTTATCCTGTAAAGCAGGATTAAAATCTATTTTTTCAATAGTAGCTCCAAAATTATGTTCTCCATCAAATATATTACCAACAGTTGGCTTATTTCTTTTTTGTAGAGATAAGTCAAGTGTTTTACTATGTCTTCTTTTAATATTATATTTAGCCATAACATAATTATTTGTTGCAAAGGTAACAAAATTAATTGATTTAAACAATAAGGTATGTAAAATAATAAAAGAGTAGTAAGTGATTTACTTACTACTCTCTTAACTATTCAAAATATCTTACTGCCAAATCATGGAATTCCATTCTTTCATTAGGAAGAGTTGGAGTCTTGGACAGTTTAAGATATATCCAAGGGTTTCTTATTCTATTCAATCCATGAGGATTATCAGGACCTTTCTTATCTCTTGGAATATCCATTCTCCATATTCTGAACTTCCTTCTTACATCAGGATATTTATCTCTTGCCTTAAAAGGATATAGAGGAGAAGTAGAGTCACCTATAGAAATCTTGTTTCCCTGATATTCATTCCATACTTCAAGAGTATCAAAGGTATCTCCTGTAAGTTTTCCCTCACCAGGCATATAAGGATTATAATCTGGGTCACTCATATCAAACATGTCAGCTCTATATTCAAGACTGCTGAATGTTTTGTCTCCATAAGGGTCAGGAGTAATTCTGTATAACATATGATAGCCTTGCAGACTTCCAAACAGATTATTAAACTCTCCTTTACCTTGTATCCATAATTTATTTACTCCCTTGTTATCCTCTCTGAATGCTATAAATTTATCCTGAACATTAACCATCATTGGAACTTCTCCATAGCTGAAGAATGATGTAAATTGATTAAGCATTTCATTATAGCATAGTACATCCTGCTGTTTCTCTTCATTCCCTCTAAGGAAGTAAACATCATCATTCACCCTATCCCAGTAAGCAACAAAGTTATTGAAGTCCACAGGATTCCATAAATCAGTAGAATTGTTTCTTCCTATCCAATCCTTGAACCCCTTCTCATCAGAGAGAGATTTCACAGTTCCTGTGAACAGACTGAGTGAACTGTTGATATTATCTATGAAGTAGATACCATTCTTGGTTTCAACTATGGACCACTTGTTGATACATCCAGCCTTGTCAGTAATATACCTCTTTCCATCAACCTTACCTGAGTTGGCAATCTCAATAGGTACTCCTTGCTGAGTTCCAATCTGAGTTCTTGAATTAAAGAGTATCTCAGCAATACCTTTATCCTGGAATGCTATAAGTGAGTTCTGGAACCTTCTTATAGCTCTAAGTGGTCCCTTATCACCATCAAGAGTTTCAATTTCAGATAAAGTAATATTAGTCCAAGTATCTATATCTTCTCCTGGAGTTTTGTCCTTAGTCCAAGTAAATTGAGTAGGATAAGAAGTAATAGTATCAGAGCTGTCAAGTACAACAGAAGTATTGAATGAATCCTGTCTGGTATAAGCTTTATTAATGCTATTAAAGGTTTCTGTGTTTATGAGAGTATAATCAGAAGTAGACATATTCTTATCAGTCTTTCCATTAAGATTGATTCTACTTTCAATCATTCCAGAAAAGATTTCAATAATACTGTTGTCTTTACCTTTTGAATATGGTATAGTTTTAAGGACATCATATCTCTGATAATAAGAATCTCCTTCTACTCCATAAAGAATATTAGATTCAGTAATGTCAGTAACAGCACCACAATCTACAAAAGTATTCTTCTTTAAAGCATCTTCCTTTACTCCTCCATATCTATAATCATCTTCAGAATAATCTTCAATATCTCTATAAAGCTCTCCTACAAAGAGTAAAGAGGTATCAAAAGTATCTATATTTATTTTGCCAGTTGTTTTATCATATGTATCCAGAGGAATAGATAAGTTATCTGGCTTGATTATAATTTCATTTAGAAGTACTTCACTTAAGACATTATTCTCTTTTACATATTTATAAGATGTTCCTTTGTAATCTTTTAAATATATAACTTCAAGTTCTGGTTTTAATCCAGTATCTGCTTTTATGCTTACTCCCTTGTTTATATCCTCAACTGTTAGAGCTGTAGTAGAATTAAGCTTAAATACAGCAGATTGATTTATTCTGTTAGAAGAATATCCTGCAAATAAAGGACTATAAGTAGCTCTTATTCTAAAAGAATAATTATCAGAATCTGCTTTTATGACTGATATATAATTAGCTATCATTTTAGCAGTTTTTTCTTCAACTCCTTCAGAATTTATATATACCAATTCATAAGTTCCAGTTTCATCTCCAGTAGAAACATTTACCTTATACTTAGTAATAACCCCACTTTCTATAATAGGAGTTACAGATACTGTAAATCCTGGATAAACATTCTTTTTATATTCTACTTTCTCTCCTAAATAAGTTGCAGAACCTCCAGACTCTTCTTTAATAAAGGCAATAGCCAACTCATTAGAATAGGCTTCTTGTGCATTTTTAAAGTCCTTATCAAAAGAGCTAAAAGCATCTACAGTGGAAGTATTATCAATCTCTATTACATATATAGACCCTGAATTGGATAATCTATCTGGAATATAATAAGAGTAATTTCCCACTATAAGAACATCATTCATTGGAGCATTATCAACATAAGTTTCCCAAGGAAGATAATAATCAGGAAGATTAATATCTTGAGTATTAGCATTTACTGAAGGTAATATGATTGTTTCATTTCCCACAGTATTAAAAGACAAAATACAATTCTTTTTACTTTTTGCTGCTATATTTACAGGAGCTGTAGAAGCTTCTTCAATAGCTGTCCAATTAGCAGTATTTGATAAAAAGTCTAATCCTTCTGTATATTGTTTATCTCCAGTAGTGTACTCTTTATATTTTTCTGAGAATTTCTCATCAGAACTAACACTTAAAACAAAATCATAATTATTATAGTAAAGCCTCTCATCCCTGATATTCAGAAATACATTGTCTATAGATTCATCAGCTATATTTATATTACTGATTCCTCCTTTAGGCTCCCAAGCCATCTTCATATAATAATTGTAATCTTCAGTATTAGTTATATCTAAATCTGTTCTATATTTATTAAGCCAACAGTAATTAGTAAATAAACTATATTTAAGATTAGCAAGTATCTTATCTTTAACTACATATTCTTCAACATCATCTTTTTTAAACAGAGCACCTGTTTTATGCCAAGGATATATTATATAAGGAGCTACTTTAGCACTCTTATCTTTCTGTAAAGTGTTTCCACAGAAGAATGGTAAAGTAGGAGCTTGTTCTGGATATTGAGAAATATTCTCTTTATTTAAATTATCTGGCAAGAAACTACTTTCAGAGTTGTCTTTTTCAGGATTCATATAGAAATCAGTAGTTCCTGCTGTAAGTGGAGAATAACCTATAATTCTAAATTTGAAATCATCTGGAAGAGTTTGATATTCACCAAACTCAATATCTGGAGAATTAAGAGTTACTATAGACTCATCTATATAGAACCTATTACCTAAAGTCTTACTATATAAAAGCCCATTGTTTGCTAATACTCCTCCTACATTTGTTTTTCCTCTTTGCAGGGGAGCAGAGGTTCTTTTACTATAAGCATAATGAGAATCCACATAATCAGCATGGAGAGCTTCTTTCATCTCCTCTGTAGGTTCAGGAGGGAAATACCCAGCATACTTTGGATAATGAGCTAATAATCTTGGATATAAGTCTTTCCTATAAGACCTACTGAATTCCTGCCATATTTTATCAAATCCTGCTGCTGCATAAGCTTCTCTCCATTTAGAACTGATATTTATAGTTGTTCCTGGAATTAATCCAATATCATCATCTACTTCCTTTTTTCCCTCATTATTGAAGAACTCCAATACTGCTTTAGCTTCTGCACCTACTACTCCATAAAATCCTTTATGGTTATCCTTATAATAAGCCTTAACAGTCCATCTAAGCCAAACTGGTCTGTTGCTTATCTCTATATCATTCTGAGAAAAGTAAGGTGGTTTAGTTATTTCCTTACCTTTCTCATCATAATCTCCATTGACATTTTGTATTTCTGCTGAAGTACTCTTATTTGCAGGTATCTGTGAGAAGTGGATATTAGTAATAGTAGAGCTGTTCTTTGGTCTGAAAAACCAAGAAGACATTGCATAAGGGGAATTCAATACTCTTTGAGTTGCATTGAATACAGTAGGATTAACAAAACCCTGAGCTATGACAGACCTATCAGATTCTGACATAAGTGCTCTTACTAAAATAGCTCTTTTATAAGGGGTATTTTTAGAAATATAAGAGGCTACTTCTTGAGGTATTGTGCATTTAGCTACTGCCTTATATGTTCTGATAGAATTTGATTTTGGATATAAAGTATTAACCTTATCTCCTATCCAATATACTGAACTTCTCCTTCCTGTGCTTGTCAAGAAAACTAGTCCAAATCTATATTTTTCTCCACCCTTAAAGAACAGATATTTATCAGAACCTAAATTAAGTTGCTGGTCTTCATAATATACAGTTCCCAAACTGTTGTTCTGAAATACATACTTATCAGAATATTCAAATTCAACCATAGAACTTTCTCCAGTAAAATCTCCACTTGGAGTCTTTCCTATAGTATTATCTATAAGAGTCTTGAGTTCTGCATCAACTGAATCTGTTTGAAGTTCTATATTACCTAAGAATAAAGTATTATCTTTTTGAGCAAGAGTCTCTGCATGAATCTCTGTTCCTCCTATATAAAGAAGAGTAGTTGGGTCTATTGATATAGTATAAGAGCCTGTATCTACATAGGAAACTTCATCTGTAATAGGTAAAGTTGCTACTTTATTACAAGATAAAGTAGAGGTAGTAATAATAGAATAGATGTTTACACTATCAAATCTTTTATCTAAGTCTTTCAAACCTATTTTAAAAGCACAAGAAGCTGTAGAATCAGCAGAAGTTGCCCTTTCTTGGTCACTGAGATTGTATATATTACTTTTACCAACTATATTAGTTTCTTGTCCAAAATTATTTGAATAAGTGAAGAAGTATTGTATAGTCCCACTGCTGAATGAAGAAGTTCCCAAAAATGTTTTGGTTATTTCAATATCAAGATTAGGATTAAATTCTGTCACAAAATCAAATTGACTAGGATTATTATTGTTATAGTCAGTCTTTACTATATTAATAAATCTTGGTTGATTTATTCCATCTACCCAATAGACTTTTTGTACAGCTTCTGTTTCATAATTGGCAAGAGTTTCTATTGGATGTTTAGAATCAAATCCTAAATTTCCATCAAACAGTGATAAGCTTCTCCAATTCTCTTCATCAACATACTCTATTCTATAAATATGGTCTATCTTAGTATCCTCTTCATGAGTAAATAGAACCATATAATTATTTAATACACTGTGCCCTATTAAAGTTCCCTTTAAAGTTATTGGAGCTTCTGTTGGAAAATCGGTGCTTTCACTTAAAAGTTCCTCATCATTATTATCATGATAGATAACATTTATAGGATGATAGGTATGATTCTCCAATATATATCCTAAGTCTGCTTTTAAATACTCTACTTCTGAAATAGGGCTTGTCAAAGAATCCCCCTCTTTAAATATCCATCTTCTAGAGGTATAAGTATATACCATGCTTCCCGTTTCTCCAGATTTGAGCCTCCAAAGAAGAGTCAATGAATTAGTATAACTCTTAATTTTAGAATCAACTTCAAAATCCCCATCAGCATAATACTTTATTACATAAGCAGTACTTTTAGTAAAAGGTTGCCCTTTAAGCTCTATTTCTTTATTACCTCTTTCATTTGTAACAGAAAGGAGGGTATCATGGTCTCTAGCTATTATTCTGACATTGAAGTTCTCATAAGCAAGTTCATTATTAGCCTTACTTATTGAGAGGTCTCTTGTCATTCCTCTATTTTGAAATAATGCAATCTTCTGTTCCATATTATGGCTGTATAGTTAGATACTCCTTTGCTCCATTATTAACAAAGCCATGCCTATGCTCACTATCCCTTATAAGGAGAGTTCTCCAAGAGTTGAACAGAGACTCAGCCTTATCAAGAGTAAGCCTGTTAAATTCAGTTTCACAGTCTCCTACTGCCCAAGCATATTCCTGCTGAGCATTCTGTAGAATGGCAGGCTGTAGTTTCCCTAAATCAAACAGTATAGTGAACTGCTGTTTCTTGACATAGGCTTCAAGGGCTCTAAGGAAGGAAGGATTGTCAGGTAATAAAGGATAACCTTCATCATCAGTTGCTATGGCATTATAGGCTATCTCTATATCTGTATCCTTGGTTGAGGTATATATAACATATCCTTGAACCTTGTATGTAAGGTCAGTCCCATATCTTCCTACATCAGGTTTCTCATTGCTCATATGAAATGAGTCAGTAGAATACCTGTAGGATATATGAGACCTATGGTTAGGTTCTATGCCATCAACTTTCTTGGCTGTCCTTACCTGTATCATAGACACATAATCACAAGGCAGCATACATCTGTAATTCTCTACATGAAGTAAAGCAGTCTTCTCTTCAAAGAGAGAAGGGACTCCTACTATCTGTAAGAAATCTACAGTGTAATCAAGAATAGTTTCAAAGGGCACATCTCTGAGAAGCGGATGTCTCATTATTCTGTCAGCAACCCTTCTTATGTTAGTTGTCTTCTCCATGCCTAATTCTATATAACATAAGGGAATCTATTTCCCCATTTTTTATTTTATGCTTAAGTCCTTTCTTAATTTCCCTGTTGATGTGGAATTGATAGAAAGATTTATTTGGATAGTCTGCTCTATATTTATTATAGAAGACTTTGAATACTTCTTTAGTTTCCTGTCTTACAAGCCTCTTATCCTTATAAGACTGTTCATCCTCATACCACAGTTTTAGAGTAGAGTCCCAATCTACTGGAAGATTGGTCCTAAGTTTACCTTCCTTAAATTCTACTATAGTTGGTCTTTTCCTAAGCTCCAATTTTCCCATCTTCTCAGGCAATACAATTTCTTCTCCTTGTATAATAAGCTGCCTTAGAATATCATTGGTCTTTCTTATGATACTTAGGAACTCACACTCAGTAAGCACATATTCAGACTCCTTTGGTCTTGTCTTTCTATAGTAGTGAAAGGCATCTTTCACTCCCCAGGAATTTCTTACTTTATGAACTCTCTTCCCTTTAGCCTTCTTAGCAGAAGACATAAACTCCCTTATTCCCATTATTCTTCTCCTGTTTTAGTAGATTTAGTAGTTTTAGGATTAATCTTCATCATTCCACTCATATCATCTGAAGCATTATTTTGCTTATCTGTAGGCAGATATCTTGCTCCACTTAACTCCTGTACCATCATCTGTATAAGAGGTGATATGAGAGTATCCTCAAGAGGAAACTCAGAATCAAGTATATCACAATTACCTTCAGATTGAGCAGAACATGCAAATGCTGCTACCTCTTGTGCATTCTGAAAGACTGCATCTATCCTGAGTTTCTTCAGGTAAAGGAACTGAGGATTAGATGACTTTAGATAAAGATAGTCATCTGGTCCTTTAGTAACATATATAATGTTTGACAGCCATTTGTTGTTTCCCACATAAGGCATTCTCTCAAGAGGTATATAGGATATATGTTCTGAGGTGAAGTAATCTACTGGATATATATGCTTTATTCCTATGTTCATTACTGATGGCATCTTTTTGGTACTCCTAAGATACACACCAGCACAAGATGTCCCTGGTATGGCAGGCACCTCTATAAGGTCAAGACATATCTCCTGATAATTACTTCTGGTAACTTCTCCTTTTCTTGCATCCCTGTATCTCCTATCAAGAAGAAGTGCCCTATAGTTATCTGCAAGAAAGATAAGATGTTCTGGGGTATAAGTGGCATCATTTGAGATAAGTTTTAACTCATCTAAAGCCATATATACTACTTCTCTATATGTTGCCATAATTCTACTTATATTAACTAAATTAGACTATTGCACAAATGTAAGGAAAAATAGTCATTCATGCAATAGTCTAATCAAATTTGTTTATGCCCTATAAACTTAATTATCCCAATAGTTTGTCTTATATTCAGTAGCTCTCACCCTAGAATCTTGTTCAGTAAATCTTAATATATCTTCCTCTGTACCTTTATAAGGTTGCATTCCTCCAGGCTTTGGAAGAATAGTACCTAACTGAGGTATTTCTTTATAGAATTGAGGATAAGGCATAAGGCAATTACTTCCATACAAACAATATAAAAATTTTGCCATTATGTTGTAGTCTTCCTCAGTTACATAGGTATTTAGGTCAGTATTAAGAAAAGAATCTACTAATAATAATCCTAATATTTTTACAACTGTATCATATCTTAGATAGCCTGTTTGACCAAGATTAGTAAAATATTCATTGAGGGCATCAAGAGCTTGTTGAGCTGTTTTTCCTGCATACATATTATTTACATCTACAAGGAGGGTTAAACTTCACATTCTCTTCTGCAAACCACTCTTTGAACTTATCATTTGCCAAAGTATATTGAGCAGTTCTAATAGCAAGTTCAAATGCTTTGAATCTAAGTATATAATCTATGAAGTCTTTAGGCAATTCACAACAGCCATTAACTACTTGCTTCATATGATTTATACCTTTTTGATATATAGATTGCCAATTCAATACTACTCCTAAAGTATACTCAGTGTCCATTGCACAAGGAGTATCAATAGAAGGAGTGCCAGCTATAGATACATATACATAAAATATATGATTATTAAATGATGATAACTTAAGTTTATCTGGTGAGAGATTTATACTGTATTCTTTTACAGTTGTATCTTTATTTTCTACAACTGCATTAGAATTTGGCTTTCCTGTAGGAGAAAATGTTTCTTCTGTATCAATACTTATTGAAGATATATACATATTTTCAAAGTATTTGTATGGGGCTACCTTAACATCTATAAAAAGATTTTGACCATCAGGAGTTATTCTTAAATCATTAAAAATTACCATACTAATTCAGTTGAAAATTAAACAATAAAAGGGACCTTTTTAGGTCCCTTTAGTTTATGCAAGTTCCTTAAGGAATTCACTTGTCTCAGCTGGGACAATAGCCTTAATAGCTGCGATAAGAGCATTAATGTTTGTATAATCCTTTTCTCCTGGTCTAGGAACTACAATCTGAATATCCTTCTCAGACTTCTGTACTGAGATTCCATCACCCTGATAGAAGTAATGGATGTTGATAACATCATACTCCTTAGATGGGTCAACCAGATACTTGGTAGGAATAACATTAGGCCATCCCATATTCCTGTACTGGTCTCCTCTCTCACCCATGCAGAAGTACTCAAGGTCTGCAATGAGCTGTCCTTCTGGAAGATAAACCTGAGGGTCATAAGACTCAACTTTTCCCCAAATTCTGTGGTCTCCATCTACAAGAACATCTACTGGCTGAACTTCAAAAGGAATTACTGCCTGAGGCATTAATCCAAGATGCCAAGGCTGAACTGCCTCTACAAATCTAATTGCTGTATAAGTTCCAGTATAGGTTTTATCAAAAGCCTTCCAACTCATTGCCCCTACCTTAGTTTCATTAGAGCCATCATAGAGGTAAACATCTACAAGAGCTGTTACATCCTTTGAAAGATTAATTACTAAGGAGTGTGCCATCTTTTTGTAAAAATCTGATGCTGAAAGTCCAGAGAATGCATGAACCATACCATACTTGAAGTACTGGTCTGCTTCTGACATACCAATATACTCTCTGAATGCAAGTCTAAGCAGATAGTCCTGCCCAGCCACTGGCTGACCACCATTTACCTCAGGGTCAAGAGTAAGAGTATATCCCTTGAGCTTAGGAGCTATATCCTCAGCTTTAGTAGCTGTGAGACTGGTAATATTCTCAATCTTGATAAGGTCACTTCTCATCTTATCAAGAAGTGCTCCCATGTACTGGAAATAGATAGCACTGTCTTTAGCTTCCTTTACTACAGTGATATCTCCAGCATCCTTAAGAGCTGCAAGATTCTCTTTGTAGGCATTAGCAACATAAAGCTGCCTTACCTGATGCACTGAAAAAGCT
>ENA-ORMS01002439-ORMS01002439.1-human-gut-metagenome-genome-assembly--contig:-NODE-2439-length-13329-cov-3.972503_pt1 | contig 13329 bp, 12 predicted proteins | sample MGYA00242104_ERZ508997 | MGnify/ENA primary metagenome ERZ508997 (study PRJEB26280, sample SAMEA2338704) | human gut metagenome | biome: human gut; feature: human-associated habitat; material: faeces... | reverse complement strand
AATTCGGTTGATATATAAAATCAAAGCGACCTTGAAGAAAATTTATGGCATTCTGTATGTTCTGAGGCATTGATACTGCCTTTGTGCGATATATCATCAAGTTCATTGTCAAAATAGCGTTGTTTTCATCGAGATATTGTTCTATCTTATCCATCGACTTACCTACTCTCCATAATCTGTTGCGTATAATTATTCGCATCAAAATATATCACCGCATTTGTCACCATTGTACCAATGTGCAAAGCATAAAGGAAAAGATAAAGGTCAAAAGAAAACGACTATTCACAAACAACTTCGATTTTGTATCGGTCATTTTTCAAGCGCGTTCTATGTATCGGAATTCCTTTTTCCTTGGCGATATCAGCGACTAATTGATAATTCTCATTTGTAATATTGATGCCTGTTATAATTCTACTTGCAATTGGAAGTCTAACCAGTCGTTCCGAACTGTTTTTAGAGCCTGTTGACACTATTTTAGCCACATGAAGACGCACGCGATTTGAACGAACGACAGGAAGATAACATCGAGTTTATCATATCTTGTACACACTCTGCGAAACGCTTTTAGCCATCGAAACAGTCTTTCGATAATATTCCTTCGCTTATATAGTTCATGATCATATTCCCACGGATTTATGCGATTTTTCTTTGGTGGGACAACCGGTTTGTGTCCGAAAGACTGGCAGAGTTCTCTTGTTTTATCACCCTCATAAGCTCTATCCATTAAGTACGGAATTCCCGAATAGCTATCTCCTATGTTTTCAATTGAGATTCTTCCTTGTGGGGCGTCGTGACAGTTTCCACCGGATAAGTGCATTTCGACAATGACCTTGTCATTTGCGGATACCACGTGAAGCTTGGTATTCCATCCGCCCTTTGATTTCCCGATACATTGTTGTCCGTGTTTTTTAAAGCGCCATGTGCGTCAGGGTGCAATTTACAAGAGGTACTGTCCAAAGCCAGCACTTCTACTTTGATCGCAATAATTTTTTCCTGCTGCAGCGCATTAAAAATACGCTGTATTACGCCATTTTCACACCATCTTTTAAATCTTTGGTAAATGCTATTCCATTTGCCGTATTTCTCTGGAAGTGCCCTCCACTTGCACCCATTTTCGGCAATATACAAGATAGCGTTGATAAATGTGTAATTGTCGATTTTTACATTCCCACGCTGAACCGGAAAATACTTTTCGATTCTTGCGTACTGCGCTTTTGTGATATTCATGTATTTATTATATCATATTTTGACCTTAGTGTCAACATGCTCTAATTCTTTCAATTCGCTCTTGACACTTTCCTCGTTTAACTGTATAATGGGTTTGGACATGTTCGAATCTCCTTTCGAATGTTTGTGTGGTAACTTCATTCTACCAGAGTTTTTTGAGCATGTCTACCTTTTTGCTCTTTTTTCCTTTTTGCGAAAAATATTATACCTTATCTGTCTTCGCGTACCATTCGACCACAACCTCTTTCGGAATATGGTACCTCCCGCCGAATCTGACGGCAAAGAGTTCTCCCGTTTGCAGCCAACGCAGAATCCTTTTCTCGCAGATTCCCGTCAGGCTGACCACCTGTGCGACACTGAGATCGTCCGGCAGGACCGCCCATTCTTCTTCCAAACACAGCATATAATCATCTGTTTCTTCCTCCCGCAGTTCTCTCTGCGGGAGGTTTTCACATTTTCTATGGTTCTTGACCGAGTGTGCGTTAAACTGTCCGGTCGGAAGTTCGCGTTGCCGCTCCGCGTCGGGACGGGCGAGGTAAATGCGCACATCCTCCATCCGGATGAGATAGGTGTGCGTTTTCGTACCGCGGTTCTGACATGGAATGATGCCCTCATCCAGCATCCATTTTGCCTTGCGCTTGGAGATATGGAGCAGTTTATAAAGTTGTTCCTTGGTGATGATCTCGGGATCCATTTTCCATTTCCTCCGCTTTGTTTTTTCCGAGTAACGATGCCATGGTTTCTCCAAGTTCAACTTTGGCGGAGTCATCCAGGTGCCCATAGGTGTCCATTGTAGTTGTGATGCTGCTATGCCCCATCCACATCTGTACCTGCTTCATACCCGCCTTGTGCGCAATCAGCATGGAGGCACAGGAATGGCGCAGGTCGTGAAAGCGGATGCGCGGCAATCCGTTCTTCTTCAGCATTTTCGGGAAGCGTTCGCTGATATAGTTTGGACGGATGAGGTTGCCGAGCGGATCGACGCAGACCATATCGAGGTATTCCTTGGTGTAATCCCGACGGTAAAGGCGGCGATAAGTATCCTGCAGTTCCCGGTGTTCCCGTAGGATGCTTTCCACCTCCGGCAGGAGCGGAAGCGCACGCTTGGAGGATTCGGTTTTCATTTCATCGGTGATAACGGTCTGCAATTTTCCGTTTTCCTTGACTTCACTTGCCTTGTTGCGGATATAAATCCGCTTATTTTCAAAATCAATGTTGCTCCACCTCAGCCCCACAACCTCGCTTCGCCGCAGACCGTAATAAGCGGCAAGGATGACCGGGAGGAAGAGGCGCTCGCCTTTGGCGGCTTCCATCAACAGTTGCACTTGCTCCGGGGTGTAGTAGCAGGCACTGTATTTTTTCGGCTTGGGACGGTCCACCTTATCAAACGGATTGGATAATAAGATCTCCTGCCGCACCGCCCATCCGCAGGCATCGTGCAGGAGATTGTGATACTCCAGCACCGTCTTTTCCTTGCACCCGTCAGCGCGGATGGAGGCGTAAAATTCCTGAATCCGCACCGGGGTGATGTCCTTCAGCGTCAGCTTATCTCCGAAAAAGTCGCGTATCCGCCGTTCGATCAGCTCCTCATAGCCGTCGTAGGTCGATTTCTGCACATTCGGTTTCTTGACATTGACAAGCCAGCTTTGCAGAAATTCAAGAAAGGGACAATCCTCGGGGGAAAGGATGCCGCGACATTCCTTTTCGTATTGCTCCGTAAAGGCGGCGATCGCATCCCGCAGTGCTGCCTTCACGACGGATTTTTTCGCATCCGGTGTAAGATTCAATCCGATCCACTTGTATTTTCTCTTTTTTGTGATCGGATCCCCGTGCCCGATCACGGCGTAAAGCTTTCCGTTCTTCTCCTGCACACTGCCTGAGAGCGCCGTTTCTTTTTTCATTCAGCATACCTCCTTTGCCATGTCAGAACACAACATATCACTTTTCTTGTCACAAGTCCAGCCCTTAGGGTTCGAAGTTACAGAACCAACACACTTTTTGTAACCGCCGGGTGTGCGTCGATCCATGATATATTCCATCACGGTGGTTTTGGCAACGCGGTATTCGCGCCCGACCTTTACCCCGTAAATACTGCCCTCCCGCACAAGGCGGGAGGCAAGCTTTGTACTGATGCCGAGGGCGTTTGCCACATCGCGCAGTGTCATGGAGTCAGGATAGTTCGCAAAAATATTTCTGTTTCCGGTCATTCAGCATCCTCTCTTTCTTACATAAACAGCCCAAAGGTGTTTTCTTTGCTTTCTGTTTCGTCGGAATTCTCGTCGCAATCGGGATCAAGTGCAGATAAAAGACCGATGACGGAGCCGACGACCGCACCGATCGCATTGCCGTTCTCACGGGCTTCCCGTTCGCGTTTTTCTTCTTCGCTTTCCTCGGAATCCCCGTCGTTCAGAATCGAAACAGCGGAAGCAAGCCCTGCAAGATCACCAATACCAGAATCAGCAGGCTTGGCAGGGCGAACAAAATGTTGAGCACCCATCGGGTGATGAGATCCCGGCGATTGAATTTTTCTATCTGCAAAGAAGTCCGGTCGAGCAGATTCCCAACCTGTTGTTCTTTGTCTCGGAGCAGTGTTTTCATCTCCTTCTGCAAATTTTCTATCGTCTGCCAATCCTTCCGGTTCCGGACTTCCATCTCTTTGAGTGCCTCCTGCATCTGCGCTGTCTGACGGGCGAGAGCCGAAGCCGTAATCTGCATCTGCAAAACCGTTTCCCGCAGGCTGTCGATCTGCTCGTTCCCGGGTACCGTTTCTTCCGGAAGCGGCACCGGCATATTCCGTTTCATCAGCTCTTCGGGCGAGAGCCTTGCACAGGTTCTGTCGGATGATGAATTCATATTCCATGTTCTCCTTTAAGAATTTTTCGTCGTGTAATCTGTTGTCGCGGCATTTGCGGTAACTGCCATCCTTGCATTTTCCGTCGCGGTAACAGGTGTAGGTAATCTGTTTTCTGCCGTCCTCCCACCGCACGCCGTAGCCCTGCAGACGCATGGCTTCGATAAAATCTTCGCGTGACAGACTGCGCGCCATGGCAAGTGTGATCGCACCGCAGAGACGAAACTTCCAGCTCTCCCCTCGGATTGCCTTGCGATATTCCCCGTTACCGATGCCGTGAACTTTTGTTTTCCGATAGGGCGGCAGTGTAGCGATTCCGTGGGAGCGGCAGATTTCGTCGCTGATGGCGCGGAGCTTTTTCAGATTGTCCGGAGATTCATGCAGTTTCTTTCCCGTGTCCGGATGCACCGTGTTCACGATCATATGCGAGTGAATGTGCGCTCGGTCGACATGGGTGGCAATCAGAACTTCATAGCCCGCCCAGGCTTTTGCGGCAAACTCTCCGGCAATTTCATTTGCCTGCAACGGAGAAATATTTTCGTCCGGCGAAAAGGATTGCACATAGTGGCGGAAAAGAAGTCCGTCCGTTTTCCCCCATGACGCCTTGGCTGCCATAAACTGATTGTAGGCGATTGCGGGAACGCAGTTCTGCCCCGCGACAGAAAAAATCTCTTCTCGGATCTTGGTTTTGGATGGTTGCAGACAATATTCCATGACATTGCGCATGACGGACGGGCGAAAATCGGTGCCGCTTTTATACCGGATCAGCTTCAGAATCGGCAATGGCATTCTCCTTTCGATGCAGGGCGATTCGCATCAGTGCCACATGAATCTCGCCCAGTGCCTCGGTGAGATCCTGCAGTCCGATCACACGAGTGGCGCCTGCGTTTGCAAGTTTTGTGAGTTGGTTGACATTGTTTCCGATCCGGCGCAGTTCGGTAAGGATCGGCTTCAGATCTTCCATCAGCGTAATTTCCTTACCGAGTGCGGCAGTAACCAAAAAATCCGTGCGGGAAAGTTTTGCTTTTGCCGCCTTGCGGTCGATGATTTCAAGTTCCTTTTCCGTTACACGGATGGGAATATTCTTGTTTCGGATTCTCAAAGAATCACTCCTTTCCTGTTGCTTTTTTGATAGGGGTGCGGGCTTAGCCCGCATAAAATGTGCGGGGCGGAAAGCCACGCGCTCTGCTCGCCACGGCAAAAGCCGTGAAAAAGCGGAAAGCCGTTCATGTGTCAGGGACGCAAGGGACGGAAGGAACGCAGGTTTCACACACCGTGTTTGGTGCGTCACTTACGGCACTTTGCGTCACATCGGGTAATGCGGAAGGAAGGTACTGTACGAATAAGTAGCGTTGTCCGTTGCTTCGTTTGCTCTGAAACTTCACACCGTGCTCGGCAAGGAGGCGCTGGCTGCGATTCATCATCTGCTTGAGCGCCTTGGGAGACAGATGGGTTCCGGCATAGGTATTGTAGCGTTCGGCAAACTCCGAGTTGTCGCCGCGGTATTCTTTTTCTGCTCTCATAAATTCCGACAGCAAAGAAAGTTCGGGCGGGAGCAGAATTTCCGGTGCGTCAAGGCTGTCCTTCATCAGCGACCAGATGCAGGTTTTGGAATCGAAATGCAGTTCGATCCTCCGCGAGGGGATGTCCCTCCCTGTGCATTCCAGAACGCCGTCGGCTTGTCCCCTCTGTGCATGATCCAAAACGAACACTGCGTCCACCGCACCCGAAATGCCGGTTGAGCCGGAGATCTTGTTCAGCGGATCGCTGTCTCCCATTTTGCGCAGATGGTGAATCAGCAAAATCGTCAGATTCAACTCGTCGGCAAGACGCTTGACCTGTCGTACTTCCTCGTAGTCGCTTGCATACGAGGTATCGTTTCCCGGCTTGCGGATGATCTGAAAGGTGTCGATGATAATAAGCGCGAGGTCGGGGTGCTCTTTTTTGAAGTTCATCAGCTGCGGAATCAGCCCGTCATTCAACGAATCGGCTTCAAAGGACAGAAAAAGATTTCCCGCACCTTCGTCGGTGATGGCGTTCAGGCGGTCGTGGATGCGCCCGTTGCCGTCTTCCAGGCAGAGATAGAGAACTGTGCCCGGATGGACTTTCAGTCCCCACAGCGCCTCTCCTTTGGCGACATGCAGGGCAAGGTCGAGTGCCATCCACGACTTGCCGATCTTGGGCGCCCCGGCTAACATACATAACCCCTGCGGGAGCAGCGTTTCCACGCAGAATCTGCGCTCCCTGAATTCGGAGTTCATTAGGGTTTCGCTGTCGATGACAGCAAGAGGTTTTACATTCTTCATGTTTTTCCTTTCGTTTTTCACCGTTGGTACCATTTTGATACCAACGGTGAATCTGGTTTTCTTACCGTTGTTCTCATTTTGAAAACAACGGTAGCGGTTCTCTTTTTTGCGTACTGCGGAGTATCTCGCAGGATCTGTTCCGTGTCTGTTTACAAGGAACCGAGAGTCACAAATGCATTCGTGGGTATCAATTCCAACCCAAAACGAAACCACATTTTCTGCCTGCCGGCAGACCGCACCGAATGCGGGAGTATCATTGTTCGCTCCGATCCTGTCATCGCCGCTCCCGCCATCCTGTTTCCGGCAGGATCCGAAGCCGTGATGAATCGCTCGGCGGCAAGAGGCGTCGACTTTCCTTTTGCCGTGTCGTGGCGCTCACATTCGGGGGCTTGCCCTTTCGGGCGGACCGGGGAGTTCCCTCGGCAGTACGCTATTCGGTTGTCAAGGAGCGGAGGAGGAAAATATGCCTTCACTTCTATTGGCAAAATAATCGGTGCTTCTGAACCGGCCTGGAGAAGATCTCGCAAAAATTCCCCTCACCCTGTATTCCACACTTTTTTTGCGTTTGACCACCTCAAAATCGCATTGTTTACAAAATCGTTACAATTGCGTACGGCTTATCATGCAAGAAAAAAGAATGAGCGTGATATTCGGTTGCCAAAAGCACGGATGCCAAGCGTCGTTTTCCGTCGTCCCTCACTTAATAGCCACAGGAAAAGCGAAAGTGCACCCCCTTACTTCTACTGGCAAAAAAATCGGTGTTTCCACAACCGTTTTGAAATTTTCTTCGAAAAACTTTTCTCTACACTCCTGTAGCCAATAAAGTCGGCGTTTTGATTACTGGTTTCGAAAAGTCCCGTGAATTTCCCCCTCACCCTGTATTCCACACTTTTTTCGCGTTTGAGTGTACCAAAAACGCATTGTTTTCAAATTCGTTACAATTGAACATCGGTCAGTATCGCAAACGGCAACAAGAAAAGCGCCCAACCGAGATTGGTTGAGCGCAAATTGCTTATGATACTTGTATTTTGTCAAGTTTATATGTACTTACGACTCCGCTACCATGGACATTTTCAAAAATCCCGCTTTGAAAGCATCCGGGAAAATGAATGTCTTTTCTCCGGCATTAAAGTTTACACGGATGTGTTTCCCTGTCTTGTCGATCCATGTGATGGTGCCGGTTCCGAAAATCTTATGTACAACAGCGTCCCCTTTATGAACATCCGGAGCGACATACGGTTCTTCTTTCGGTGCTTGCGACGGTGTTGGCTTTGCGACAGGATTTGTCGCGGGCTTCACTTCGTATTGCTCGGTGACAAGGGACGGCGTTTTCCTTACGGTAGCAAAAGACACGGGTACAGCGGGAGATTGATCTTCCTCCGGTTCGCTATCATCCGGCAGTGCTTCCGGCGGACGGTCATTTTCCATCGTCGCCTGCTGATTGTAGAACAGCTTTGCATATTCTTCACGGCGGATAACGGTATCCCAACCGCCGATATCCCTGCCTTGATGCTTGTCAATACCGGTATAGGACAGGCTGGAATCCTCGTATCGCTTGAATTTGAAAATCGCATCATTCATCAGACTTGCATTGAAAACGCCGAGCGAACAGAGCAGTTCAAAGTCTTTGACATCCAAACCGGTTACCTTTTTGAAAAGCCCTGGTTCCAGTTGCGTGATCACATCGCGGAGCGACCGCTCTCTGTAATCGGTCAGATACATGAAAACCGGTACACGCGTTGCGAATTTGATGAGTTTTTCCTGAATCTGCTTGCGCATGGATTTGTATTCTTTTTCTTCGGCGGAAATTTCCTTCTTTTCCTTCGGCGTGAGTTTTTCTTCGCCTTCTTTTTTTGCCTTTTTCACCGCTTCGGATTTGTTGATGATGGTCTGAATATCGCTGTTCAGGGAGCGGAAGCCCTCTATGTTCATCAGCGCATCAAGTGCCTCTTTGCTTGCCAAAAGGCGGCTCAGCGTGCCGTTGTCCACATTGACAAGCAGTGCAGACTCCCAACGCTTGGCAAGCAGCGTTGCACTGGTACCCGCCATTGCGATATCCAACACATCCTGCGCGTTGATCTGCCGCATGGTGCTGCCGTCATAGGCAAGAACGGGCAGGAAACCGATGAATTCCGCCACCTTCTTTTCGGGATTGGATTCATTGACGTCCAATCGGCAAGAGTAATCGGAAATCTGACGGAGCGCACGGTCAAGCGCAAAGTCAAAAACGTAGCACTCCTGCTTCATAATGGTTTTGTTGCCCGCCTCGTCGGTGATTTCCCACGGGGACTGCACACGGAATGCGGTCTGAAAATAGGTTTCGGGGGATTTGAGATTGCGGAGCATAAAAACGCCCGTCCACGGCTTGACCGTGACCCCTGTCGTCAGTTTTCCGCAAGAGAGTGTGATGGTTTTGGTTTTCAGCGGATCACCCATTGACTTCAGCACAGGCGCAAGCGCATCCAATCCGATCCCCGCGCGTGTTCCGGAGCAGACATTTATTCTGTAATCGTGATAAAATGCGTTCTGCTTCTGCATGAGCAGATTGTACATAGCAAAGCAGGCGGCAACATTCGGCAAAAACCACAGCGTGTGCGACAGAACATTCAGAAGGCGCGTATCGGAATACGGCATCGGCGGACGCCGATCCTGACCAAGCTTCATATCGTCTACATTGGAGGGCAGGTAGGATCCGCGAATGAGATCCAACCACTTCTGCACCTCGTTTTCGTAAACAAACCGTGCGTCCTCCCCCTTGCCTTTGGCAGAGAAGAAAACATTCAGGTCAAATTCATTGAATTCCCCCTGCATGGCAATCTGACGGATGCTGTCGGGGATGCGGTAGGTCAGCATGACCATGCGCGGCAGGGACAGATACGGATTGCCAGAGCCCACCCAAGTTTCCTTGGCGCGTTGCTCGTCGGAATAAGTCCAGTTGAAAATCTGATCTTCGATGAATTCGCCCGAATTGATAGCGCGGAAAGGCGTACCCGAGAGAAACAGGTAATAGCTTGTTGTAATGGGCAAAAAGGTTTCATTATAGGCATTGCCCGCTTCTTCCATACTGTATTTTTCGGCATCGAAATCGGCAGACTCCTCTTCATCCGGATTTTCAAAGAGTTTCTTTGCGTTCTCACGCCACGCGCCGAAATGATACTCGTCAAAAATCACCAGATCCCAATTGGTGGTATGGATGAATTCGTTTTTTGCCTTGATACCGCCCGCCTCGTTAGTGCCGAGCAGATCCTGAAAAGAGCCAAACACCACAATGGGATGGGACTTGTCCGCCATTTCATATTGACGGTCTATGTTCATGTCGCCCATATGTGCGTCCTTGTTGGAGACAAACTGCCAGCCGTCAAAGTCCACATGGGTCACAAGATCCTCGCGCCATGCCGACTCGACTGCGGGTTTGAAGGTCAGAACAAGGATTCTGGAGAGTCCCATTTTCTTTGCCAGCTCGTAGGAAGCAAATGTCTTGCCAAAACGCATTTTGGCGTTCCAGAGAAATTTCGGGACTCGCCCCGGCTCGTCCGACCGGGCTTTTCTGAAATAAGCCGCAGTGCGCTCCACGGCACGCACCTGTTCGGGGCGCATACGGAAGGTCGCCGTGCGCTCACCGTCTGACCGGATTCCGGTTTTCAGCTCGGTTATCGCCGCCCTGACATCCTCAACCTTGCAGTTAAACCACTCGTTGCGGTCATTTCCTGCGTTCAGCCGACGGAATCCGCGGCGCTCCAGAATACGGTGGATATCGTGATCGGTAAAACAGGAACCGTCGGGACACATGGCAGACTCACGCAGGAGAATCTGCGCCTTCACCCCACTCGTGTGCGTCTGCTCATAAATGCGTTTTTCTACATCCCGTTCGGTGTATCCGACCTTGATGTAACCGGTATGGGATGCAACTCCGGGAAGCGTGTAGACATAAATTGTCGGTGTGACTGCGGGGCGTTGGATGAAGAAATCAGTTGACATGGTCGTCCTCCCGCGGGATCAGCTCCCAACCGCGCACGCCCTTTGAAGTATCCAAACGATATTTTTTGCTACAAGCATCGCAAGCAATGTACACATCGTGATCCCGAAATCCCGGGATATTGTCGTGTTCCTCAATGATCTTTCCTTTGCCACAGGGACATTCATATTCATATCGTTCAGTATCACCACTCCCGGCGCCATAGCCGATATGATCTTCTTGGCTTGAACAGATTAACTTGGTGCGCATGATCAGTCCTCCTTGATGTTCGTAGAATCCATCGGTTTTATCATGGATTCGATAAAATCAATTTCTTCCTGTGTCAGGTTATATTTTGTGTAGAGTTCGGCATCGGTCCACGGCTTGGAGAAATCTTGCATGGGGACAAACTTATAAACATGTTTTGCTCCAGCTTGCGTTATTTTCACTATCGACACCATAAAGTGAAAAAATTTTGTGTTTATATAGCTCAATACATTTTCAGCTTCCACTCTTGTATCAAATGGACCTATTACTGAATATGTTTCAGTGCAAAGTGTATTTGGTTCTGCTATAATAGCATTTAGTCTATCAGAACCGGGGTCTCCACTCCCCCAAGCTCGAGGAATTAGTAACTTCCATTTGTCAATATATTGCTGGCCTTTTTTTGCCGTAGAACGATCAATATATCCGATGCCTTCGTTTCTCCATCCAAAATAGTAGAATTTTGCGGCCCCGTCAAAAGGTTTCAGTTTGAATTGAGGTTTTATTCGCAAGTAACTATTTTCGACTCGCACATCATATCCAAAAGGATCGTTTGCGCTCATAATATTGTAAAATAGAGATTCATTTTTGCTTTGTACTTTATGAAGTATGTTTATTTTATTACTATCCCGTATAAATATATCCAAACCATTTTCCAGCAAGGGACGCGTAGATGATGTAATTACTGTACCATGATGTGTAATTATTCTACAATCTCCGCTACTGTTTTTCTCCCAAAGAAAGAATGAAACGCCCCCCTTTATTTCAACCCCTGGGAAACAATCAGATGCGTCTGGAAAATCGTGAATAATCCTAATCTGTTCGTCATGGAGCATTTTATTTCGAAACTCTTCAAGTCCGCGCCCACCGGTAAACCATCGAGAAGGAGTAATCATGATTAAATATCTTGGCATCAACTTCTTGGATTGTTCTATAAATTTTTGATAAATCGGTATAGCACTTGCTCCATGCCCCCCATCGCTCAACTGATACGGCGGGTTGCCGATAATGACATCGAATTTCATTTTGAAAAGTTCCTCCGGATTTTGCGTATGAATCCATTCGTATGCGTGTGTTTCCAGCTCTGACGAACGGTCGTATTCACTCTGGGATGCACCGCAAAACACGCATTTCCCGTTTTTCCATGTGTGCGAAATGCGTTTATAGCGGATATTCCCCTGTGCATCGTCAAAGCGGCTCACCGAGAATTCGCTGTTCGGGTATTTGGAGCAGTACACGCCGCGACGGGAAAGCAGGCTTGTCAGCTCGGTAATGGCAATACCATACAGTTGTTTTTGAAAAATATGATCGACGCGTTCCTGCAAATCGGGAATCTGCGGCTCCAACCCGACGATCAGCCGTTTTGCAATCTCCCGGAGAAAAACGCCGGTTTTGCACGCAGGATCCAGAAAGGTCGTATCGGGATTGCGAAACAGTTCCTGCGGCAGCATGTCCAGCATTTTGTTGACCACATCCGGCGGGGTGAAAACTTCATCGTTCGAAAGGTTTGCAAGACAGGACAGCACATCGGGATTGTAGACATTTTCAAACAGCGCATTACTCATGGTCGGCAAGCCTCCTGTAATTTGTGATATACTGCTTCAGAAATTTTCCTTCTTCGTCAGGCTGCACCGTCTCTCCGAACAATGACAGTTGCCCGTCCTCTGCGGTTGTTTCCTTTTCGTCTTTTGCATTGACCAATTCGTCAAAGGTGTAGTCCTTGCGCTGAATCCGCACGTCATTGAACGGGAAAGTCCATTCCGAAAATACGATCGGTTCAGAAGTGTCCTTGCCGTTTTCGTCTACGCACATAAGGGACAAAGCATTGCCGCAGACAATGTTGCGGGCAAGAATGAATCTTGCCGCCGCCCGCGTATCGTCGTTGCACTCCTTTTTGCAGACCTTATGGTATTCCTCCTCCCACAGTCCGTACAGCCGCTCACGGCAGGCTTCGCAATTGTCCGCGAGGATATCCACCCCATACAGACTTCCGAGAGCGAGCAGTGAGTTGCGCTCCCAATCGTAGCTGCTTTTACGGTACTTTCTTATTTGCTCACAGGCAAGCTTACGGGTAAGAATCTCGGCAAGAAAGTTGCCGTCCCCGCAAGCAGGCTCCAAAAAGCGGGAATCAATGCGTTCGGTTTCGGGTTTGACAAGATCGCACATCGCCTTGACCTCCCGCTCGGCGGTAAAGACCTCGCCGTGATCGGCCACACGCTCTCTGGATTTTACCTGTTTCGTCATAAAATCACTCCATCAATAGCCGATTATCAGCAATCCTGAAAGCGGAATGCCGAGCCGGTTGCTTGCATACATAGCTTCAAAGAATTTGCAAACACGGTCGAAATCATTAAAATCACGATACTTGTTCCGAACAGCAATACAGAGCTTATCCACAGCGACCATCGTGCACGCCTCAAAGAAATCTTTAAGGAATTGGTAGTTCACAACGGCTCGTCCGGCTTCAACTTCAATGACATATCCCGCAGCGGATAAATAACCATCCGCTTCAAAGGCTTTTTCGATTTTTCCGTTTACGCCATACAGCACCGGAACCGCAACAAGATCATCGCTTTTCTTGCTTTTCTCGACTGCAAAGCCAATGGCCTCCAACCCCGGACGGACTGCGGTAAGCACCTCGTCACTTTTTAGCTGATGCGTATAAGAATCAATATTGGCATCGACTGCTTCAAAAGCTTCGACAATCTGAGCAGAAACCTCGTCCA
>ENA-ORMS01002431-ORMS01002431.1-human-gut-metagenome-genome-assembly--contig:-NODE-2431-length-13339-cov-2.888588_pt1 | contig 13339 bp, 9 predicted proteins | sample MGYA00242104_ERZ508997 | MGnify/ENA primary metagenome ERZ508997 (study PRJEB26280, sample SAMEA2338704) | human gut metagenome | biome: human gut; feature: human-associated habitat; material: faeces... | reverse complement strand
TCCTTACCGGACCGTTCCAGACGAACCGGTCTGACGGGATAAAACCCGGAATCGGAATAGAAAGAAAAAATTAAACCTACGTTTGTAAGTGTAAATATGTATATAACTGTCAAAATTTAATGGTGCAGGGGGGATTATATTGGACTGCTATTACTATATTTGCGTGCATTAAAAATAGTGAAGACTTACCTATGAAATCAGGATTGATATATGAATAAGGTTGGGCGGATTCAGAAAGTTATCGTTTTGTCGGGTATGGTGATGGTTGGGGTGGTTGCGTCCGTTTTCGGGCAGACGGAGGATAGTTTGGCTAATAGGCTGCCCCGTCGGTTCGTTCATGGCCTGGGAGTAGAAGCAAGACCCGAATATGTTTTTCCTACTCATCCTTTTTTGAGGGGAGAAAATCCGGAGCGGAAACTGATTCGCGGAGCTTTTTCTACTCATTTTAAATATGCGCTTCATTATCAGCCCGGAAGTATTTACGATCGGATTTATGGGAATGTTTATCAGGGAATCGGATTGGGCTGTTATTCGTTTGGAGAATCCCGGCAAATCGGTAATCCTGTTGCCTTTTATCTGTTTCAGGGAGCACGTATCGCCCGGATTTGTCCGTGGTTGTCGTTTAACTACGAATGGAATTTCGGATTGTCTGGCGGCTGGAAACCCTATGATGAACAGTATAATTCTTACAATAAGATGGTGGGATCGAAGATCAATGCTTATCTCAATGCTAATTTTTATCTGCGTTGGGCACTTTCTCCCCGTTTAAGTCTGACTTCGGGAGTCACTTTGACCCATTTTTCAAATGGAAATACAAATTTCCCCAATGCAGGGGTGAATACCCTTGGGGGAAAACTCGGTGTAGAATATAATTTTTACCGGAAAGAAGATCTGACCTCTTTACATGCAGCCGCTTCTTATCATATTCCTCCTTTTCAGCGGCATGTCAGTTATGATTTTGTATTTTTCGGTTCATGGCGGCGGGAAGGAATCTGGATGCAGGAGGGGCAATATCCGTTACCCGAGTCTTATCCGGTTTTTGGATTTAATTTTGCCCCTATGTATAACGTCGACTATAAACTTCGGCTAGGTGTTTCTTTGGATGGAGTATATGATGGAAGTGCAAATTTGTATCTTTCCGATGAGGTATATGGAGACATCGATAAGTCACAAATCAGGCGGCCTGCTCTTTATAATCAATTTGCCCTGGGCATGTCGGGGCGGGTAGAGTATGTCATGCCTTTTTTTACCGTAGGGATCGGTATGGGTACTAATTTTATCGGAAAAGGCGATCTGAGGGCTTTTTATCAAATGTTGACTTTGAAAATAGCCATGTCACGGGATACTTTTTTACATGTGGGTTATAACCTCCAGAAATTTCACGACCCCAATTTCCTGATGTTGGGAATCGGTTTCCGTTTCAACAGTAAATATGCCGCATTTTAAATTTTTACCCGGGACCATTGTTATCGCATAACTGAAAACTATCGTAAAAATTGCTCCTGATTATAGATTAGATTTTTTCTCGATAGTTAATGATGAACTAAAAAGAAATTGGCAACTTTAACAATTTTCTTTGTTTTATCACTTAACTTTGTAAGTGAAACTGGATTATTGTATCCGGACAACAATAGAAAAACATGTTGGTTTTATAATAAATCCATATCATAAAACAACTTATTATATAGAATACATGTCAATATGGAACAGGTTTATAGGACTCATAAATGCTGAGGATTCCATCAGTAATAAGAAAATATCTGTACAATATAATGCCCTACACTATGCCATAGTAGATGTTGAAATTGGTTTGGAGGATTACAAAATTCATGATATTGGGGCACTTCGCTATGATGGTGCAGTATATCATAAAGTTTCGAAAGAGGAACTTTTTGAATTTTTTAGTGACGTAGATTATATTTGTGGTCACAATATTATTCATCACGATGCTAAATATTTGTTCACGGATAAAACATGTCGTTGGCTTTTAGTTGATACACTTTACATCTCACCGCTATTATTCCCGGAACGCCCATACCATAAGCTGTTGAAAGACGACAAACTCATGAGCGAACAGATAAATAATCCGGTGAATGATTGCGAAAAAGCCAAAGATTTACTGTTGGACGAAATAGCACGCTGGAAGTCGTTTCCGGAGGGAAAATGCAGACTATTTGCCTCGCTGCTAAAGGACAAGAAAGAATTTGAAGGATTTCTCAGTATGGTAGGGGCAGAGTATCTCAATGAGGGATTGACCGAAGTAATAAGGGACCTTTACAAGGGGAAAATTTGTGGGCATGCAGACCTTGTTATGCTGGTCAAAGAATATCCTTGCGAATTGGCATACGCATTGGCTCTGATCGACACGACCGACCAACGTTCCGTTACTCCCGGATGGGTACTTCACCATTATCCTAAAGTGGAATTTGTGCTAAAACTCCTGCGTCATACCAGTTGTAAGGAAGGTTGTGATTACTGTAATACCCAACTGAACGTGCTTTATAATTTAAAAGCATTCTTTGGGTATGAACAATTCCGGACATATGAAGGAGAACCACTCCAGGAACAAGCCGCTCAGGCAGCGGTGAAAGGCATGTCGTTATTAGCGATATTTCCTACTGGTGGAGGAAAATCGCTTACTTTCCAACTGCCCGCACTCATGGCCGGCAGTTCTGTGCATGGGCTTACGGTTGTGATCTCCCCTTTGCAGTCGCTGATGAAGGACCAAGTAGATAACCTTGCCGATAGAGGTATTACCGATGCGGTAACCATTAACGGTTTGTTGGACCCCATTACCAGAGCACTGGTCATACAAAGAGTACAGGATGGGGAAGCCTCACTTCTGTATATATCTCCGGAAATGCTTCGCTCTAAAACTATCGAGAGAATATTGTTGGCACGTCATATTGTGAGATTTGTGATAGACGAAGCACATTGTTTTTCTTCATGGGGACAGGATTTCCGGGTGGATTATCTCTATATAGGAAAATTTATCCAGGAATACCAGCAAAAGAAAGGAAGTAGAAATCCGATACCGGTATCCTGTTTCACTGCTACGGCTAAACAGAAAGTAGTGCAGGACATTTGTGACTATTTCAAGCAAACGTTGAATTTGGATTTGCGGTTGTTTGCATCGACGGCCTCAAGGATCAATCTGCATTACTCTGTCATCCATGCTGAAACGGATGATGATAAATATTTAAAACTAAGGGGACTGGTGGCTGAATCTGATTGTTCGACCATCGTTTATGTATCCCGTACCAGACGTACGAAAGAACTGGCTAACAAATTAACTCGTGACGGTTATAAGGCATTGTCTTTCAATGGCAAGATGGAAACTGACGAAAAGATTGACAACCAGGATGCATTTATGAATGACCAGGTTCGCATCATTGTGGCCACATCAGCTTTTGGCATGGGAGTCGATAAGAAAGATGTCGGTTTGGTGGTGCACTACGATATTTCGGATTCTCTGGAGAATTATGTGCAGGAGGCAGGGAGAGCCGGTCGCGACCCTAACCTCAGTGCCCGTTGCTATGTGCTTTATGGTGACAATGATTTGGATAAGCATTTTATATTATTGAATCAGACAAAGCTAAGTATCAGCGAAATACAGCAGGTGTGGAAAGCTGTAAAAGACCTTACCCGGCGACGTATGAGAGTGAGTTGTTCTGCATTGGAAATAGCCCGGCAGGCAGGATGGGACGATTCGGTGGCCGACATAGAGACCCGTGTGCGGACAGCCATTGCCGCCCTGGAACAAAGCGGCTACATTGAGCGCGGCAACAACATGCCTCATGTCTATGCCACGGGCATCACCGTGCGCAACATGGACGAGGCCCGTCAGCGCATCGCCTCGTCGTCGCTCTTCGACAAAGAAGAGGTGGAGAATGCGGTGAGAATAATCAAGTCGCTCATATCGCAGAAATACATATCGCGCGCACAGGATGCCGAGGCAGAGTCGCGTATCGACTACCTCGCCGACATCCTCGGCATGAACAAGCACGAAGTGGTGTCGGCTGTAGGACGCATGAGGCAGGAAGGCATTCTTGGCGACACCAAAGACATCTCCGCCTTCATGCAGGACGTTGGCAACGAGCGCAAGGCCATGCACAAGCTCGAATGTTTTGCCAAGCTGGAACAGTATGTGCTGAGCAACATCCCCGACGACGCGCTTCGCATCTCCTACAAGCAGCTCAACGACAAGGCTGTGCACGACGGGCTGGAAGAGTCGACAGAGAAGCACATACGCACGCTTCTCTATTTCCTGGTCGTAAAAAACTATACGCGCAAGAAGGAAGACGGTATCCAAAACCTCATTATAAGCCGTCAGGCAGACATGAAGAACACGCTCGCGCGCTTCGAGAAGCGCCTCAACATCTGCCGCTTTGCCATAGGATGGCTATACGCGCGTGCTGCAAATGCAGAGGGCGAGGCAGCAAAGAACGGCGTGGTCAACTTCTCCGTTGTGGAGCTGCTCAACGACATCAATGCCGGGAACCACTCGCTGTTCTACAACGGCGAAGAGCTGAAAATAGAGGACATCGAGGAGGCTCTGCTGTATCTCTCCAAGATTGGCGCCCTAAAACTGGAGGGAGGATTTCTCGTGCTCTACAACGCCATGACCATCAACCGCAAACAGATGGACAACCGCGTGCGCTACAAACAGGACGACTACCGCATGCTCAACGAATTCTACAAGCAGAAAATACAGCAGATCCACATTGTCGGCGAATATGCCAACCTGATGGTGGAAAACTATGATGCCGCCCTGCGCTATGTGCACGATTATTTCAACATGGACTACCGCCTGTTCATTGACAAATATTTCAAGGGCGACCGCGCAAGAGAGATTGAACGCAACATCAGTCCGGCAAAGTTCCAGCAGCTGTTCAATGACCTTTCGGAAAAGCAGAAAGCCATCATCGACGACCATGCATCACGGTGCATCGTAGTGGCCGCAGGACCGGGAAGCGGCAAGACGCGCGTGCTTGTACACAAGTTGGCCTCGCTGCTGTTGCTTGAAGACGTGAAGCACGAGCAGCTGCTCATGCTCACCTTCTCGCGCGCTGCAGCCACCGAGTTCAAGCAGCGGCTCATGCAGCTCATCGGCAACGCCGCCCACTTCGTCGACATCATGACGTTCCACTCTTTTTGCTTCGAGCTGCTCGGACGCATAGGCAATCTTGACGACGTGAACAGCGTGGTGGTAAAGGCTGCCGAGATGATAGAAACAGGTGAGGTGGAGCAAAGCCATATCGGCAAGACCGTGATCGTAATAGACGAAGCGCAGGACATGAATGCAGACTCATGCCGCCTGGTGAACGCCCTCATGCACAGCAACGAAGACATGCGTGTCATTGCCGTCGGCGATGACGACCAGTGCATATTCTCTTTTGCCAACGCCAACCCACAATACATGTACAACCTAAGCAAGACAGAGGGCGGGCGTTTTGTGGAGATGACCGACAACTACCGCTGCGCAAAAAAGATTGTCAGTTCTGCCAACGAGTTTGTGAAGCTTATCAGTGGACGACTGAAGCAGTCGCCCATCGTCTCAATGAACAAACAGGAAGGCACCGTGCGCATAACCCACCACGGCTCACGCTACATGTATGACCCGTTAATGTCAGACATCACGGCGAGCAAGCTGCAAGGCTCCACATGCGTGCTTACGCAGACCAACGAGGAGGCCGTGACGGTCATGGCGTTGCTGCGCCGACAGGGAATAGTGGCCAAACTCATACAGACAATGGGCGACCTGAGGTTCTGCAATCTGGCGGAGGTGAGATATTTCGCCAAATGTCTCGCACGACACAAGACGTCGCCGGTCATCAGTGAGGAAGCGTGGACAGAGGCAAAAGACAAGACCTTTGCCAAATACAGGCGGAGCACAGCCCTCCCTTATCTCTGCAGATGTGTTGAACTGTTTGAGAAGACCAACAAGGACAAATATTACAGCGACTTCGGCGAATATCTGTTCGAATCGAAGGTGGAGGACTTCCATGACACATCCGGCAACGAGATTATCGTGTCGACCATACACAAGGCCAAGGGACGCGAGTTTGACAATGTGTTCATGCTCGTTGACGGACGGCAACAACTTACTGACGAACGGCTGCGTTGCTATTATGTGGCAATGACCCGCGCACGTCTGAACCTGTCCATACACACCAACGGCACGGCTTTCAACAGCATCACGTCGGCTACGCACGTCGCCGATACCCGTTCCTACGGAATGCCGACGGAGATCGTCATACAGATGTCACACAAGGACGTGAACCTCAGTTTCTTCCAGCATTGCCACAACGATGTGCTAACCTTGCAAAGCGGCGATCCTTTGATGTGCGACGACAACACCTTGCATACACCTTCAGGCAAAATTGTTGCCGAGTATTCGGCGGCGATGCGTGAGCGTATAGCGAAACTAAAAAAAATGGGCTATGTGCCAACAGCAGCGACAACACGGTTCATTGTGGCATGGAAACGCAAAGATGCGCCCAAAGAAGAGAAGGAGACAGCCGTGCTGCTTGCCGATCTGAAACTGGTAAGACAACAATAAAAACACCTCCCTCTAAGCGAAAAACGAGGAAACCGTATGTTCTTGGTTTCCTCGTTTTTTTCTTATTTTTTTCTTATTTTTCCATGTCTTGTTCATGCGAAGAAATGTATAAATATGCAAAAAGGAAGGAAGAAATGAATAAATATCCAAAAATGCGATTGTAAGCATTTATATCGGTTTTTCTTTCTGTTTTCAAAAATAAGGAACTTTCAACTTATTGTTTTTGTTAATAACTCTTAAAAACAGGGTGGTTTTGTCAAAGAGCCTCTTTGAGGTCGTCAAAGAGCCTTAATGAGCTCCTCAAAGAGCCTCTTTGAGGATGTCAAATGGGCACTTTCAAATCGTAAGTTGGGCCCTTTTAAAATGGCTCTGAAAAAGGCCCGAAAAATGCATAAATATGCAAAAACAGCTTTCATAAAAAAAGAGGGGGCTTTCTGCTTTTTTTCTTGTCCCGACTGTTTGATTTTACCAAAAAGTGGCGATAGAGGTGCAAAATCTATGTTTCTTTTATGAGATTTAGCACCTCTATCGCCACTTTTTATGCAATTTGACAAGAAGATATTATGCTATTGTTTGCACAAATTCGAGATAGCATACAATGGGTTAATGGCGATTCGCCTAACAGCATTGTCATCTTGGACATCTTGATATTCTAAGAGGGCAAAGTTTTCGAGCGAGCACCTATAGGCATCATTCAAATGCTTGTTGCGCATAAATAAGCGAAGACTCTTCATCTTGCCGCTCGTTCCTGCCTTACACTCTATAGGCATCACTTTCATGTTCCTAACTATTACATAATCTATCTCTGAAGAAGTTCCGTTTACTACATTCTCCCAATAATACAAGTCATGCTGCGAACGAGGATTGCTGTATTTCACAAGTTCCCAGCCCAGCATCATCTCAGCCAATCCGCCCTTGTTGACAAGGTCGTCGGCAGCACCAGCCAAAATCAACTCCGTCAAAGGTTGGGAACCACCAAAATCCATATTTAAGATGCTAAGCAGCAATCCACTGTCTAAATAGATGTACTTTCGAAACTTATCGTTGACCTCACTTCCTAAAGGGAGCCCATTTGCGGCAGTATGGCTCACACGCTTCACGATGCCTGCATCACAAAGCATCTGCAAAGCTTTTTTCACATCACCTGCTCGATAACCGCCCTCCACCTTACTATACATAAACTTTCCACCGATTTGCAAGATGACACTCTGCAGGGTGTTACGAAGCAATATAGGGTCAACTTTGTTAGCATATTTGGCGAAGTCATCATAATAGGTTTGCTGGATGTCCTCCTGTTCTGCCTGACATTGGTGATAATCCTTTGTCTCAATCCAAGCCTTGACACACTCTGGCATGCCACCTACCATAAGGTATGTTCGATATTGTTGAACCAAATCATTATGAAATGCAGCAAACAGAGGATGAGCATAATCGGCATTTTGCTTTTCCGTCAAGAGTCCGTCCTTACCTTGCGCCACAAGAAATTCGTCAAAGGACATAGGATACATGAAAAGGGAACGAATACGCCCCACCCCAAATGAAGATAGATCTTTCAGAGCGAACTCCAATAATGAACCTGCCGCCACGACGTGAAGTTCAGGGAAATCTTCCTTGAAAAACCAAAGTCTCTTAATAGCATCTGGACAAGACTGTATTTCATCCAAGAACAACAAGGTCTCACCTGGCACAATTGGCTTAGAGAATATCAGTCCTAAGCGATTAGCTATCTCATGCACATCGCTCAACTGCTCAAATATCTCCTTGAAGTCATCTCGACTCTCGAAATTGACCTCAATATAATATTTGAATGTCCTTCCTAATTGCCTAATGGCTGAAGATTTGCCTACCTGCCTTGCACCTCGCAACAAAAGAGGTTTATGCGTGGTTGCATTCTTCCACTCTAAAAGATACTTGTCTATCGTTCGTTGTAAATACATAATTCTATTATTTTATTCAAATCGCTGAAGAAAGACAGCACATCTATGTGCAAAGATACAACTTTTTGATAAAATAAAGAGGAATAGTACTCCTATTTTTGACAAAATAAAGAGGAATAAGCACTACAAAAATGATAAAATAAAGAGGAATAACGCCCCTATTTTTGACAAAATAAAGAGGAATTATGAAGAAAAGCCCCATCTATCACCTCTTATTGCGGCAAATCTGAGGGCTGCATGCCACAATGAATTATGCAGCCTTTCTTATGCAAAGATAAAAAAGTGCTTATAGCAGCCCAAAAGTACTAAAAAAAATGACTTTTGGGCTATTATAAGCACTTTTTCAGGCATTTTCTTACTTCACCACAACCTTTGCGACGGCGTTCTTGCCGTTGGCGGTGAGCTTCACGATGTAAGCACCAGCCTTGGCGGCGAAGGTGTGGGTGCCGTTCACGTCGGCGCTGTCGACGAGCTTACCGTTGGCGTTGTAGACCTGGGCAGCGGTCTCGGCAGCAGCTGTCACGGCGATGGTGCCGTTGCCGGCCTTCACCTCGGCGCCCAGCTCAGCGGCTGTGACGTTGTCGATGCCTGTGCTTGAGGGAGAATAGCCCACCTCTACCTTGGTGTATCTCAGCACCTTGAAGCTCTTGGCCTTGGCCTTGATCACGCCGTCAATGCGCAGACCGTCATACTTGAAGCCGGCATTGGGAGTGGCCTCCACGCGGATGGTGGTGTTCTTGAGCACCTTGTCACCCGACTTCACCTCGTTGTTGTCGGCATCGAAGAACCTGGTTGTGCCGTCAGGAGAGCCTATGATGGTTATGTAAGCCGTCTCACAGCCCGAAGCGTCGCCACCGGTGTTCAAGATCCAGCCCTTCGACACGGCGATGGAGCTGTCGCAGGTGTCGTAGCTTGCCCTCGTTCAGACGGAGTGTTGCGCCCTGAATGGCCTCGTCGGCAGAGATGTCGGGATACTGGGGCAGGGTGTAGAAGAAGTCGTCGAGCTCACATGCCGACATGCCGTTGTTGCTACAGTTCACCTGACGCAAGTTGCTGCATGCGCTCATGTCGAGGTGGTGCATGTAGTTGTTCTGGAACGTAACGACCATGAGCTTAGTGTTGTTGCTCAGGTCGAGCTGTGTGAGCTTGTTGGTGCCCACGCGCAGCTCTATCAGCCCTGTGTTCTTCGACACGTCGAGCTTGGTGAGCTTGTTGCCCGTGAGAAGCAGGTCGGTGAGAGCCGTGAGGTTGCTCACGTCGATGTCGGCGAGCTGGTTGTTGGTGAGGTCGAGCAACTGCAACTTATTGTTGTTGGTGAGGTTGATGTCTACAAGCTGGTTGTTCTTAGCATCCACCTTCACGAGCTCAGGACACTTGGTCAGGTCAAGCGAAGCGATCTTGTTGTTGGAGCACAGGAGCTCGGTGAGCTTGGGGTTGTTGCCCAGGTTGACGGTCTCGAGCACACCGTCGCCCACTGTCGCTACGTCAAGGTGCTCAAGGTTCACGAGGTTGGAAACGTCAATAGAGCTGAGGGGATTGCCGTAGAGAACAACCTTTGTGAGCAGCTCGTTGCCGCTCAGGTCGACAGCGCTGATCTTGTTGTCCACGTTCAGGCCAATGCCCTCGCTGTCAGGATAGCTGTCGGCAATGAGCGATGTGATGTCGCCATAGATGGTCACGTCGGTGCCGATGGCGTTCTCGTCGAAATAGTAGGTCTCGCCAGCCTTTACCACATAAAGCTCGGGCTCGCCGCTGCCCCAGCACACCGACACGGGTGTGGTGACATCTGCCTTCACGCCAAAGTTGAGCATGGTGCCCTTCTCTGTTGTCAGCTTCACCTCGCGGGGCTTCTTCTCAAACACCACCTTCACGGTAGAGTTGTCCACGGGCACGAAACGTGTGCCGTTGACAGCCTTGCCGTTCACCAGCACCTCCTTCAGGCGGTAGCCCTCGGCAGGATAAGCCACGACCCATGCAGGCACGCCGCTCTCGGCTGTGGCAGTGAGGTCAGCATGCTTTGCGTAATTGGGACCTGTCCACTGTGTGAGGTTAAACTCGCCGTTCTCTGTGGCATAGCGTGTAAGCGAATAGGTCTCGTCGGTAGACGATTCGTCGCCGAAATTGTCTTTCTTGCCGGTGTTTGTGGCGTCGACGGTGATGTTGACGTTCTTCTTGGTGGCAGAGCCGTCGCCTGTGACGTCGGCCTTCCAGTTATAGTCGGAGCTTGTGATGTCGTCGGTGTTGCACTGCTCGGCACCGGGACATCCACTGATGAAGAGCGTTGTTGTCCACGACTGTCTTGAACGTGCAGGCATGGTCTGGAACATCATGTTCAGCGACTGTGCGGTCATGTTTTTGTTGTTGCGCACGTCGAGCTTGTTTACGGCACCCAACGGGTTCAGCCCACGGAAGTCGAACGCGGCACACTGGGTGTCGGTGGCTGTAAAATCGGCCAGACCATAGGCGTTTGACAGGTCAATATAGCTTATTGGGTTGTTGCTGATGTCGAGAGAGCGCATGTAGCTCAGCGGCGTGATGTCGAGCGATGTGAGCTGGTTTCCGGCACAGTAGAGGTTCGACAGCTGCTTATTGGCTGTCACGTTGAGCTGTGGCAGCTCGTTGTTGGAGCAGTTGAGCGATATGAGGTTCTCAAGCGTGCCCACGGTGAGACGCGAGATGTGGTTGCCGCTCACGTTTACGTTCTCAAGAGCAGGATAAATGGAGAGGTTGATCGCGTAGATGTCGTTGTTAGACAGGTCAAGGTTGGTGAGCTTGGGGTAGGTGCCGTCCTCGAAGCCCATGATGTTGGCATCCTGCCAGATAGCGTTGCTGCCAAGCTCCAGAACGCGCAGAGAGGGTAGGGAGATGGCGTAGAAATGAACAATGTCGCATTTGTTCATCTTTATTTCCTTCAGGTTCTCGCTGCCGTTGGGGAAGAGCACGGTTGTGAGCTTGGGGTTGTTGTTGGCATAGAAATATTCGAGCTTCTTAAACTTTGACAGGTCATAGCTATTGAGCTGGTTATCGCTGACGTTGAGCTCTGTGAGCGTGGGCGCTGCTTCCTGAATGTTGAGGTCGCCGTAAAAGCTTATGGCGTTCTTCTGGAGCTTCAGGCTCTTCAGCTTGGGCATGTTGCTCACGGTGAACGCCGTGAGAGCGTTGTCGCTGAGGTTCAGCTCCTCCAGGTTGGGAGTCGAGGCACACTCAAAGCTTGTCACGCCGGCACCCTTGATCTCAAGGGTTCTCATGTTGCCGCTTATCTTCACCGTTTCGCCTTTCAGCGTTCCTTTGGCTGAGACGTTGGTGTTCCATAAGTTTGAAGGAAAATAGGTCTTCTCCTCGCCGTCACCCCAATCGACGGTGAGGGCATCCTTTGAATCGATGGCGTAGCCCTCAATCGTCAGTTCGGTGTCTACAGCTTTGTTTGTTTTGATTGTGATGACAGCATTCTCCACGGACGCGTCGTCCTGTGCGCTCAGGCTGAGCACAGATGCAAACATCACAAAGAATAAGAGTAAATGCTTTCTCATTGTTATGACACTTGTTGTTTTTATTAAAAAAATTAATGTTGATGTTATTTGTTCTCTTTTTAAAGTAACCCGTTGGCTGCCTTTTTGTAAAGGTCGCCGTCTTTTTTCTTTCAAAAATGTTATCTTTTCGGCAGTTAATAAAATTAAAGGTGCAAAAATAACGATTTTTGTTTAAATATGCAACAATTTTTCGCCAAATGTCGTTGGGGTAGGCACAAAAAAAAAGGACGGTACGAATCACTCGCCCCGGCCTTTCAAAGAATAATGTTATCGCACGTTGGTTTTCACTAAAGCAATAACGCTTAGGAGGGTCACAAATGCAACACCTGCCAACAATGCGGTTGTTTCAAAATCTAATAACATAATCTTTACCTTAAATCTATCAAACTACTAACCTAATGAAAAAACGTTGCATTCTCACGAACACAATGCAAAGGTAGTGTTTTAAGACAAAAATAAAGAATGTTATGCGAAAATTCTTTATATTTTTTACAAAAATTCACACTCGAGTAATGTCGTTAACTTAAACGGCAGGACATGAAAACTGAAGAAGAACGGTTCTTCGGCTATTGTTTCCTGCGGAGAATCAGTTGATTACCGACACCGTGCCGTCGGGAGCACAGGAGGCGTGGTAGCGATTGAGCTTACGCCCGTTGTCGCCCGATGCCACGTTGCCGCCCGTGTTGAGGTTATACTGGCGGTGGCAGACGGCACATGACGCCATGCCCGAGGTGGAGAGGGTCAGCTGACGCGACTTCACCGGTATGGCGTCGGGTGAGAAGCAGTTGGGACACTCGCCGTCGAAGGCATAAAACTGCTTGGGGTCGTCGAGGTTGCTCCAGCCCACTATCAGCGAGCCGTTCAGCCCCAGGAGCACGGTCGTCTGCTTGTCTTCCTGGGTGAATATCACGTTGTCGGTCAATCCCGCATTGTTTTCAAAATGATAATGTTCTGCGCCACCGATAATGGTCTTTGTGACCTTGCAGAACACTCCTGTGCCGCTGGTGGCGCCCATGAGCGCTGCCGACTGTCCGTGGCGCTGGGTGTTGAACACGAAGCGGCAAGGGTAAGAACAATACTCGTTCTCGTCTGACGAGCACGAGAGCAGCAACACGGCCATGAGGCAACAGCCCATGAGAGCTGCTGCCAAGCGGGTGGGGCGGGTAAGGCTGGCTGCACGATGTCTCGCCAAAAAGGAAGAAACCAAGGTTTTCAACATTTTTCTCTCAAGTTTCGAATATAAACAACAAGACCTCTATCAGATGGTTACAAGCTTAAACCCAAATCGGTCATTAGGCCGTTTTATGTAT
>ENA-ORMS01002430-ORMS01002430.1-human-gut-metagenome-genome-assembly--contig:-NODE-2430-length-13340-cov-2.928641_pt1 | contig 13340 bp, 14 predicted proteins | sample MGYA00242104_ERZ508997 | MGnify/ENA primary metagenome ERZ508997 (study PRJEB26280, sample SAMEA2338704) | human gut metagenome | biome: human gut; feature: human-associated habitat; material: faeces... | reverse complement strand
CCATCTGGATCTTGATCTGGCCGATACGAGCTTGGATAGCCTCCTTGTCACCAGCACCATTTACAATGGTAGTGGTATCTTTGTCTACCGTGATCTTCTCAGCGGTACCTAGCATATCCATTGTAGCACCTTCCAATTTCAAACCTTTCTCCTCAGAGATAACCGTACCGCCTGTCAATACAGCGATATCTTCCAACATAGCCTTACGACGGTCGCCGAAGCCCGGAGCCTTAACAGCGCAGATCTTCAAGGAACCACGCAGACGATTCACTACCAATGTAGCCAAAGCCTCGCTGTCGATATCCTCAGCGATGATCAAAAGAGGACGTCCGCTCTGTACGGTCGGCTCAAGGATAGGAAGAAGGTCTTTTAATACGGAGATCTTCTTGTCATAAATCAAGATATACGGATTCTCCATCTGGCACTCCATCTTCTCTGTATCCGTTACGAAGTACGGAGAGATATAACCGCGGTCGAACTGCATACCCTCAACTACGTCAACTGTAGTTTCAGTACCTTTAGCTTCCTCAACCGTGATAACACCTTCAGTCTTCACACGTTGCATAGCCTCCGCGATCAACTTACCGATAGCCTCGTCACCATTTGCGGAGATCTTCGCTACATGCTCGATCTTCTCGAACTTATCACCTACAGCCTCAGCTTGGTTAGCGATGCTCTCTACAACCTTAGCGACAGCCTTGTCGATACCACGTTTCAAATCCATCGGGTTCGCTCCGGCAGTAACGTTCTTTAAACCGACACCAATGATAGACTGAGCCAAAACCGTAGCTGTAGTCGTACCGTCACCGGCGTTATCGTTTGTCTTGGAAGCCACTTCCTTAACTAATTGAGCACCCATGTTCTCGAACGGGCAAGTCAACTCAACTTCTTTAGCAACCGTTACACCATCTTTCGTGATGTGAGGAGCTCCGAATTTCTTCTCGATAATTACGTTACGACCTTTCGGGCCTAATGTTACCTTAACAGCATTAGCCAACTCATCCACACCTTTCTTCAAAAGGTCGCGGGCATCCATATCGTATTTAATCTCTTTTGCCATGATTGTATCTCTTTTTAATATTGTTGTTTATAAAAATGAATTAGATAATAGCTAAAACGTCTGCTTGGCGCATGATCAAGTATTTCTCACCGTCTAGTTCGATTTCCGTACCTGCATACTTACCATACAATACGTTATCACCAACCTTTACAACCATCTCCTCGTCTTTCGTTCCGTTACCTACGGCTACAATCTCACCCTTTAAAGGTTTTTCCTTTGCTGAGTCAGGAATAATAATTCCACCTAATGTTTTCTCTTCCGCAGCGGCCGGCTTAATCAGCACGCGGTCTGCTAATGGTCTAATGTTCATTTTCTTGGTATTTTAAATGTTAATAATATTACGTTTTTAGTTTATGAACTTTGTGTTCACGCCTAAGTCTATGCGAATAGTGTGCCAAACGAATTCACCCGGGTTCGACTGACAATATTTCGGACGAAATGGACAAATATCCGAAGAGATAACTGACAACTTGTCTTTTTGCATCTCTCAAAAGGATTATCAATCGACCAGCAGCGTATTCATGGAATATGCTTTTACGATCGGAGTATAGACTCGATCGCCTATGCGGATGGAAAGGGAACGATCATCACTGGTCTCATTGGCGATAATCAAGGCGATACTGTTATCCGGGTTACGGAATGCCAGCAGATTCGTATAAGCTCCTTCCGTTTCTAATTTATATGCACCGGGCTGGACATAATGGCTGACATGTTTCATCACGTAGTATTCCGGAGTATATCGATAGCTCTTGGTTTGCGGATCTACGACAACCAATGAGTTTTGCGCCCATCCCCAACGACTGATCCCTCCATTTTCCAAAGATATATTCCAATACATATAGGCAGAAACGCCATTATCCAGAAAATGTCGCATCAACCCCCAAGAATACATGGCACCCTTCCAATCGTTCTTGCCATCTCCACATTCTTGCTCGGTTTGGTAAAGCTTCAACCCGGGATAACGTTTGTGGATTCCGGTGATAGCTCCCTTCCCCGCCCATTGGAAACCGACACCTTTTACATATTTACCACTAGCGGGATCTGTCAATACCGTATCAACAAGCGACTCATTCGCACGTTCCATCGTGCCGAACATAATATCCACTCCTTGAACCTGCATGGCCGGCCCGAGATAATTACCGATAAAATTAGCCAAAGAAGCCGATGTCCAACAACAACTCGGGAATATTTGCGCAGAGTTGAACTCGTTTTGGGGCATTACGGCAAAGATTGGAATTCCTTGTTTCTTATAGGCCTCGATAAATTTAGAGAAATAGAGGGCATAGGCTTTCAGGTAAAGAGAGTCTTGGATAAACATATCCGTACCTTCATGGCCGACCTTATCGGCCGACAAACCATTTCGATACTTCTCGTCATAATTCTCACCCGTATAGGCAGAGGCATAGTGTTTGTTATATTTCATCCAAGCGGGAGGGCACCACGGGGAAGCCCACAAGCGTAAGTCTGGCTGATACTTCCGAGCGTTCTTGATAAAAGGAATCAACGTTTGTTGGTCATTGGCGATGGTAAAATGTTCCATCGTGAAATCACCGTCTACCTCGTCATACGAATACCAATCACGGGAGAAATCATTTGCTCCTACAGGCATCCGGCAAATCGTGAAGTTGGCTCCGACTCCGGGGAAGAAAAGCTCTTCCATGATTTCCTCACGTACACTTGGCTCCAGCTTACTCAAGGAAAGCCAACCTAATTCATTAAAACAGGCTCCGAAACCATCAATTTGTTGTTGATGCTTTTCTGTTAGAATTGTTATATCAATATTAGGTATCGTATCCGCAAGGGCGGAGATCAGATCGGGTTGCTCAGCCCAAGGGGTATTCTCGGTTGTCGTTACCCACTCGGCCCGGGGGGTGAAAGAGCAGGAAGAAAGGTATAAAGATATTGAGAGTATAAAAACAGGTATTTTCATGGTCGTTTCATTAATTTATAAGTTTAGAACCATTTAAACACGGACTACACGGATGACACGGATAAATACTAATACCGTGTCATCCGTGTAGTCCGTGTTCCATAATCCACTATTCTCTAAAAGCGTTCTATCAGCTCCTCGATAGTCACAAGGTTTTGCTCACCCGTGAGCATATTCTTTAAGTTGATTTTATTCTCGGCCATCTCATTCTCTCCGACTATCGCGACGAACGGGATTTTCTTAGCGTCCGCATATCCCATTTGCTTTTTCATCTTAGTAGACTCAGGATATAGCTCTGTACGAATCCCCGCCTTACGAACCTTAGCGATCAGCGGCAATAAATGAATCTCCTCTTTCTGTCCGAAGTTCACGAATAGAAGCTGTGTAGTCTTCAAAGACCCTTCCGGATATAAATCCAATTGGTTCAATACATCAAAGATACGATCAGCGCCGAAAGAGAAACCGACACCAGATACGCCTTCCATGCCAAATACCCCTGTCAGGTTGTCATAGCGACCACCACCTGTGATACTACCGATCTGTACGTCCAAGGCTTTCACCTCGAAAATCGCACCTGTATAATAGTTTAAGCCACGAGCCAATGTCAGATCAAGCTCTAATTCCGCACGGATTGGCGTATGAGAGATGCGCTCCAAGATAAAATCCAATTCGGCTACACCTTTCAAACCAGTCTCAGACGCAGATAATACCTCTTTCAAGGTAGCGATCTTTTCTTGATTTGAACCCTGCAGCATAATGATCGGCTGCAAACGCTCGATCGCCTCCTCGGGTAAACCCTTGGAACGAAGCTCTTCATTCACGTTGTCCAAGCCAATCTTATCCAGCTTGTCGATAGCTACCGTAATGTCTACGATCTTATCCGCCTCGCCTATGATTTCGGCAATACCGGAAAGGATCTTACGATTGTTCATCTTGATACACACACGAATGCCAAAACGATGGAACACCTCGTCCATAATCTGGATCAGCTCCACCTCATTGATCAAGGAATCAGACCCCACAACGTCGCCATCACATTGGTAGAACTCCCGGTAACGTCCCTTTTGCGGACGATCTGCACGCCAAACCGGTTGGATCTGGTAACGTTTGAACGGAAAACTGATCTCATTACGATGTTGTACCACGTAACGGGCGAACGGAACGGTCAAATCATAACGCAAGCCTTTCTCACAAGCCTTAGCAGCAAATCTCAACGGGTTCTTTTCCATTAACTCCTCATCCGAGATACCAGCGAAACAATCACCGGAATTCAATATCTTGAAAAGGAGCTTATCCCCTTCCTCGCCATATTTACCCATCAATGTAGAAAGGTTCTCCATGGCAGGAGTCTCTATTTGCTGGAAGCCATACAAGTGAAATACTTCACGGATCGTGTTGAATATATAATTACGTTTCGCCATTTCCTCCGGCGAAAAGTCTCGGGTACCTTTGGGTATGGAAGGTTTTTGCATGATCTTATGTTTTAAATGATTATTCTGTCCGCAAAGGTAATGTTTTTGCTCGAAATAAATAAGAAAATAACAATGCCCACTGTAAGGAGCTTACAATCGCAGTTATAAGCATCTTACAATGGGCATTCTAACATCTTTATAATGGGCATTCGAGGAAAGCCTCCTCCGAGACTTATCAATCCCTGCTTCTTCCCCCCAAGAATATCATTATATAATATAATAATGTAGCAAGCGAACCTAACGCTGCGACCACGTACGTATAAGCGGCGGAACGTAAAGCGTCCTCTGCCTTATCATGCGTATAAGCATTTGTTATACCGGCATTGCTCAACCACGCTAAAGCACGTTGGCTGGCATTGATCTCGACCGGAAGCGTGATAAAGCTAAATAGCGTAGTCGTAGCGAACAAGATTATACCGAATAACAATAGCTGAGGAAACGTATGCAATAATAACATACCACCCAGCAACACCCATGTCATGATATTAGAGGCGAAACTAACAACCGGAACCAAAGCCGAACGCATTCTCAACGGAGCGTAAGCGGTAGCATGCTGCACAGCGTGACCGCACTCATGGGCGGCAACCGCAGCGGCGGCGATACTATTGCTATAATAAACCGACTCACTCAAGTTCACCGTCTGGTTAGCGGGATTGTAATGGTCCGTCAGATGTCCGGGTGTAGAAATCACCTTTACATCATAGATACCATTGTCATGCAACATCTTCTCAGCGACATCTTTTCCTGTCATGCCATTCGGCATAGGGATTTTCGAATACTTCTCAAACTTGCCCTGAAGGCGGGATGACACCAGCCAACTCAATAGCGCAAATCCAATAAATATAATCCAATACATACTCATAAATTTCTATCTTATTTAGTTTTATAAAACAACGACAAAAAGTTTGCCAAAGACAAAAATGGCAGGAGACACCCCTTGAGGAATGTGGTCTTCTGCCATTTTGTACGATTTATAACGAGTTTATTCTTCTGTATATCTGACAATCGTCTGTTCACGATCCGGTCCTACGGAAACGATCTTCACAGGCACACCCAGTTCTTCCTCCAAGAAAGAAAGGTAAGCGTTGAACTCCTCCGGGAACTCATCCTCGCTCTGCATCTTCGTCATGTCCGTCTTCCAACCCGGTAACTCCACGTATACAGGTTCGATCGTATCATCGATCTCATACGGGAACTCATTAGTCTCGACACCATTCATCTTATAAGCCACGCAAGCCTTGATCGTATCGAAGGTATCCAACACATCACTCTTCATCATGATCAATTGGCTTACACCGTTGATCATCACGGCATATTTCAAGGCTACCAAATCAATCCAGCCACAACGACGTTTACGTCCCGTAACCGCACCGAACTCATGGCCTAATTGACCGATCTTATCTCCCACCTCATCAAACAACTCGGTCGGGAACGGACCACTACCTACACGTGTACAATAAGCCTTGAAGATTCCATATACCTCACCGATATTCCGGGGAGAAACCCCCAGTCCCGTACAACATCCGGCACAGATCGTGTTAGAGGAAGTCACGAATGGATAAGAACCGAAGTCTATATCCAGCATCGTACCTTGAGCGCCTTCCGCCAAGACCGACTTACCTTCCTTCAAATAGTTATTGATGACATGCTCGCTATCAATCAATTTGAATTGTTTGAGGTAGTTCAAGGCCTCCATCCATTGAGCCTCCATCTCGGTTATATCATATTCATAGTTCAATGAACGCAAGATCGCTTCATGTTTTGCTTTAGCGGCCGCATATTTCTCTTCGAAGTTATGCAATAAATCGCCCACACGAACACCGTTACGGCTAATCTTATCCGTATAAGTCGGGCCGATACCCTTTCCTGTCGTACCGATCTTTCCGGAACCTTTTGCGGCCTCATAAGCGGCATCCAAGATCCGGTGAGTAGGTAAAATTAGGTGAGCTTTCTTAGAGATATAAAGCTGCTTGGTGATATCGTGACCACTCGCTGCCAATGATTCCGCTTCCTGCTTGAACAATAACGGGTCCAGAACGACACCGTTACCGATTACGTTTATTTTTCCACCTTGGAAAATACCGGAAGGAATCGAACGTAACACATACTTTTCCCCGTTAAACTCCAATGTATGTCCGGCATTAGGGCCTCCTTGAAAACGAGTTACCACATCGTAATTCGGAGTCAGCACATCGACAACCTTGCCTTTGCCCTCGTCGCCCCATTGCAATCCTAACAAAACGTCTACTTTCATCTTTTCTATATTTATTATAGGCTATTAATATTCTTATTTAACTGACCTTTGCTGCTTAAACTTGCATTTACTGCACAGGCCATAAATGTACAAACAATAATACTCCGGCGTAAAACGAGAGACTTTCAAGTTTCTCATATCCGCTTTCAACGCACTATTTCGCAGCTCCCGCATGGTCCCGCATCTCGTACAAACCAAATGCAAATGCGTATCAGCATAAATCCTCAACTCATATTGCACCGACTGGACGGTTATTTGATGACGCACCACCAAACCGGCATCAACCAGTACATCCAACGTATTATAGAGTGTTGCCTTACTGACATGGAAGTTGTCTTGCTCCAACCGATCCGAAAGCATACACACATCAAAATGACCGGGAAAAGCACATATCTCCTTGAATATAGCATATCTCTCCTCGGTTTTCCGCAGTTTCTTCTCCGTTAGATATTCGGTAAACAACGCACGTATTTCCGTATAAACTTTCGCTTCCATCTCCTAAAGACCGCACAAACGACAAAGTTAGCGCATTTATTTTAAACGCAAAGCCTTACCGATAATATTCAAACTCGAATTTTAATTCATTATAGATTTCTTGTAATTCCGGCGTGTTTCCCACAGCCTCCTGAAATTCCTTGAAACCGTCTAGGATCCTTTCCGCATTCCCCTCGGATTGACGCCCATAAAACTTCATGGCTTGAATAGACGCTTGTTTCTCTTTCAGCGTAGATTTAAAATCCTTAGTCTCCGCTAAGCTGCTTAAGGTTTCTACCAAAAAAGATCCTAAAACCACAGAAGATAAGCTGCCACCTCGCTTGAAATTCTCGGCCCAAGTAAGAAAGGCGACCGTGCGAGCGAACTCATTTTTCTTATCAGCAACCAGATCAGACGTGAAGTCCTCCATATAAGGCAGATGAACGAACAAGTTCCGGCAACAATGCTCCGCGATCTCTAAATAAGGAATCTCCTTGACCCAACGTTTCGCTTCCTCCAAAGGCAACTTCTCGGCGGGTTGGAGAAAGGTCGCCAATATCTTAAACTCACGAATATCTTCTTTCCATAGAGCCGCCGCCAGTTCTCCATTCGGTTTATGCTTGCGGGCGATTTCTTTTATTTCGGGGTACGGAACCCCGAAATTTAACTTATATACGATACCTTTCTCACGCATACTCGTAGAAATCACCCCGTTCATCGCCAAACGAAGTTCCTTACGGATCTCCCTTATCTCGTCTTGTAAACTTTCCATCTATTAATTATTATAAGTCGGCAAGAAAGAATAATCACGGCCATAACGAAGCATCTGATCTGTATAACCTTCCGTATAGTCCAAGACAATATCAGTAACCTCACCGTTAGAGTTCTTTACCTCTTTCATCACAGGATTGACAAAACCTTTATAGGGAGCCAAGTTTAACTTAGCATAGCGCTCCAAGACCTCCGCATGCAGTTCCGGATCTACTTTCACGCCGTATCCTTCAACAAGATTCTTTCCGGCCGCATAGTCACCCTCACTCTTGATACGTTGAATCTCAGCGAGCAATGTTCCAAACAACTCACGTAACCTCGGATAGTCATTCACAACCACATAGGTCTTGCCATCCCGTTTTTTCAGTTCGATCACATTCGCTTCCTTCCCTTTCTCGTAAGCCCACTTAGCGATCAACTGACGGTTACGCATATGTGCCTCCTCTACATTCTTGCCTAACTCGATACGAACCAACTGGGTCATCAAGCCATTCATTATATATTTATAGTATTCCGATTTATAAGCCTCGCCGTCCGGAAGCAATCCCAGTTCCACCAGCTTCGGATCTGCCAAATAATACAGGCCAAACAAATCCGCACGGGTTTCCTCCAGTGTAGAGCTATAGGCTTTCAGCGCATCCGGGTCCGTATTTTCCAGCAATTTACCGGAACCATGTCCCAGACACTCATGTAAATCCGTATGTAGATTATCCGTTAAGAAACCGTACTGCCTCATACCGTTCCGCTCCACGTCACTCCAAACAAACTCTTCGCTAAAGCCATTTCCCTGAGATGCCTTATCATAAGCCTCCGTGATATTCTCTATCGTAACAGACTTCGAGCCATGATCCCTACGAATCCAATCCGCATTTGGCAAATTGATACCGATCGGGGTAGCCGGATAGCAATCACCTCCCAACATAGATACCGTGATTACCTTAGCGCTAACTCCTTTCACCTTCTCTTTCTTGAAACGCTTATCTACCGGAGAATGATCCTCAAACCATTGCGCATTATCACTGATGATTTTCGTACGCTTAGTCGCCTCCTTATTCGTAAAATTCACGGTAGACTCCCAGCTTGCTTTCATTCCTAACGGATCCCCATAAGTCTCGATAAAGCCATTCACAAAATCCACCTCCGAAGCTGTATCCTCTACCCAAAGGATCGAATAAGCATCGAAAGTCTTCAAATCGCCCGTTTGATAATATTCGATCAATTTCCCGATGATCGCTTTCTGCGTATCATTCTCGGCGAAAGGCAAGGCTTGTCGCAATTGATCTACGATTTTTTCTATCGCGGCGGAATAAAGCCCTCCTACTTTCCAAACCTTTTCAACGACCGTACCGTTCTCTTTTACCAAACGGCTATTCAACCCGTAAGAAATCGGGGAAATGGTATCCTTTCCCATTTTCATTTGCGCATAGAAGTCCTCTACCTCTTTTTGACTGATGCCTCCCCCGTAATAATTATTAGAAGAAGCTTTGATCAGATCACCGTCACCGCTTTGTACGCTACGCTTTGGCATAACGCCCGGATCAAAGATTACCGGAGCGATCTCGATCATGAACTGATCCACGTTTTGATTCTCACGAAGAGGTAACTTCTTGGCGTCGATTTGGTGAATACAATCCATCAAGAACTCAGGAGAAAACCCCGGGGCAAACTTGTCCAACGCATAATGATGATGGATACCACTGGAGAACCACACCCGTTTCAAATAGGTTTCCAAAGCCTTGAATTGAGGGTCCTCCCGATCTCCCTTATAATTCGTATAAATAGCCTCCAGTGTCCTGCGGATCGCCAGATTATAGCGTCCATTCTGATCGAAGAATATATCACGTCCCATCAAGGCCGCTTCGGAAAGATGATATAATAGTTGCTTTTGTCGCAAGGACAGGGATTCAAAACCCGGAACTTTATAGCGAAGAATCTCCAGATCAGCGAACTGATCCACTACATAATTGAACTCCTTATCGGAATTTTGAGATGCCGTATCCGACTGTTGGCCTGTACAAGCCGTCATAACCATAGCTGTCATAAGCGATAACATTATTTTTTTCATACTTACTACGATTTGCTTTTCCTATAATATATTCACATGGAATACCTAATCTATCCATAAGTTCTTTAAACATATATGAATAACCTGCACATACTGTTTGTTGAGACAAGAAACCCCTTAATGATCTTGTCTCTAATGAACTCTTATCTAAATATTCAGGATCGTATTTAGTATTCATCATAATATAATTATATAGATACATTGCTTTTTGAGACTTAGACCATTTAGGATTTACTTTACTAAATATTTTTTCCATCTTATAATTTATTCTTCGTAGTTCTCTAATATTATACATAGAGCCTAAAAGCAAAGCTTCTCTATTTATTTCATTACATTTCATAAGTACATTGTCAGTGTAAACTGAAGATAACCTAATAAATAAATTATCCACATCACTTAAAATCTCATATCCATCTTCATCTATTGATTCAGTATTTTTAGTAATAACACAAATTGTAGCACCCGGATGAATAGTTCTATAATCATAAATAATTTCTTTTATTTGACTAGCCGTTTTCTTATTTATCTTAGTGCACTCAATACAATAAATTCCTTTTGCTTTTAATAGTTTTGCAGAATATCCACTATTCATTGTCAAAGTCCTCTTTAGTATAAATAAATGAATGTCTATTAGTAACTTTAATTCCTTTATTAACTAAGTATTTAAATAATATTTTATTATTTCTAAATTGGCTACCGGATATAGAAATACATTTCAAATTAGGTAAATAATTCAAAAAAGAAAAATCAGTTATATTGCTATCATCAATATCAATTGTATTCAAATTACTAAGACAACAAATCGCACTAACATCATCTATTTTACTACTTGTCAAAGATAAATATTCTAGTTCTTTTAAGTTACTTACAAATTCTAAATTAGATAGTGTTATATCTATTAAATATAATTTTTTTAAATGAGTTTGTTTTGATACAAATTCATAATTAGATATTCTACTTTTAATAACGCCAAATGTCTCTAATGTATAATTATCAATAAATGATATATCTTCAACTATCGAATTACTAAGAATTAACTTTTTAATTGGTAAACCTATAAAATACTCTCTATCACTTTCAGATACATAAACAAAATTTAATCTTAAAGACTCAAGATTATGAAAATCAGATAAAACATTAAGATCCATAGGCGTTGTAATATGATATTCATAGTCATAAAAATCAATTACTAGTTCATCAACAGAATTTAATTCTTCTTTAGTAAATTCTTTTTTAGTTACTAGTAATTTATCACATAAATATTCAATTAAATTGTCATTATATTTCATATTTTACCTCTAATATGTTAAGTATAGCATAAATCATACAAAATAAAAAGTGCATATTGAACTAGTCAAGTAAAAGTAGACAGTTTAAAAAAAGAGCATTTAAAACCCTGATTCAATTTTATATTGAATTGGGGTTTTATAATTTAATGCATATGATGGTCTTTCATTATTATAATAATAAATATATTCTTCAATAAGTTTTGGAACATTTTTACAATGCTTTAAATCATAATCAATTATTAATTCTTCTTTAATCCAACCATTTAATGATTCATTTACAGGGTTATCGGTTGGAGTTCCTGCTCGACTCATTGAACGAGATATGTTATAATTCTCTAGAAGCTTATTATAAGCTTTAGATGAATAAACTGAACCTTGATCTGTGTGAAGAATAATCAAATCGTCAGTTTGTTCTTTTTTTATGTGGTTTAATACTTGTTTTAATCCATCATAATACGATCTTATATCTCCCTTTCTAGATGCCAATCCATATCCAACTATTTCTTTATTCCATGCATCAAAATACATTGTTAATTCATAATAAGTTCCTTTAACATAGAAAGCAGTCATGTCAGAAACAATAACTTCAAATGGTCTAGTTAAATATTTCCATCCATTCCATATTAAATTATTATATTTTTTATTTTCTTCTTCTGGTTTCTTCCATTGATAATGCTTTCCTTGATATTTTATATCTTCATATTTGCATAATCTGTGAACATAGTTGTCTGTATAAACAATTCCATATTTGTTTCTTATAAATGTATTTATCCATCTATAGCCATGTGTTTTATGCTTATTGTGCACTTCTTTAATTAATTTTAAATCATTTTGTCTTGATATTTCTTTTATACTCGGATTTTCTTTTTTATATTTCCATTTATAATAACCTGATCTACTTACATCTAATAATTTACATAAGTAATTAATTGAATAGTATTTACTAAAATATTCAATTATTTGATATTCACATCTGATATAGAATCGTATTCCTTTTTTGCACCAACTCCTTTCACCACATAACCTTTTTTTAATCTCATCAACTCAATTTCTTTTTTTTAATAAGGCTTCTTTTAATTGTTCAATTTCAGTTCTTTTAAAATTACCTTTACCAGTTCCGTTTTTACCGGTTTTAGACTTTAACCCTTCAATACCTCTTTCACGATATAATTTAATCCATTTGGCAAATGTACTTGGATATATATCATTACTTTCTGCGAATTTTCTATATCCGACTTTTGAATCTAAATATTCTAAAACTAGTTTTTCTTTTTTTTCTGGTGTTCGCATAATATTTTTTGTACCAATAGGTCTTCCCATATCATCATCTCCTTTATTAAATTTTAGCATAGAAAAAGTAGACTGGTCTTTTTTTAGACTGTCTACTTTTATCATATCACTTCAACTTGCTTCTTTTTTTTGTTTGGAGGGATTATAGATGAATGCAAAAGAAACATTAAAATTATTATCAAAACAATGGTGCTCTGTAAATGACATTATGAAAATTTGCAATGTAGGTATGAACAAAGCAGTTGAAATTAGATCTGAATTAAAAGAAAGAATAACTAAAGAAGGATTCTTGGTTCCTAATAACTTAATACCTACTAGCGAGTTAATTAAAGCATTTAATATTAATCTAGATTATCTTGAGAGAATGTCAAAAAATGAAGAATGACATTCTTTTTTTGATGATTTTGATTTTTAAAATTTTTATGTTAATATTGGATTGGCAAAAACGTTTAGCGGATTGGCAATTCAATAAAAGGAGGAATTATATATGCCAGTAAGACAGGCCGCTAAGAAAAATGCTACTAAAGATGGAAGAAGATGGTCTTTCTATATTTATTTAACTTATACCGATGGTAGTAAAAGAAAATATCAATCGCAAAAATACATGACTAAAAAAGAAGCAGAAGATGCAGAAAAGAAAATGATTGCAGATATACAAAAGATAAAGATTGTACTGCGGTGAGCAGACAGGAGGTACAAGGGAAATACACTCCCTGCTCCTACTGCCGCCCGTAA
>ENA-ORMS01002429-ORMS01002429.1-human-gut-metagenome-genome-assembly--contig:-NODE-2429-length-13344-cov-2.213410_pt1 | contig 13344 bp, 9 predicted proteins | sample MGYA00242104_ERZ508997 | MGnify/ENA primary metagenome ERZ508997 (study PRJEB26280, sample SAMEA2338704) | human gut metagenome | biome: human gut; feature: human-associated habitat; material: faeces... | reverse complement strand
GTCGCTGTCGGGATAGAGCGAGCGGCCACCCAGACGGAACATGTTTATCGTCAGGCGGTTAGGCTCTATATCTGAGGGACGCGCACTGACCTTTATGCCGTTGGAGAGCACATACTCGGTGTAGCCGTTAGCCACCTCACGCTTCGACACGATCTTGCCCTTCTTGGGAAGCTTCTTCATGAACGTGGGGTCCACGGCACCAGCTTTGTTGTCGTCGGCATATTCTTTCTTCTGTGCTGCTTCTATCCATGTCTTAAACTGGTCGGCTGTAGGCATGGTGTAAGCCTTGCCGTCATACTGTGTCGGGCCGAACACCATGCACACCTGGTTCTCGTCGGTGATGATATCCTTCAGCGTCTTGTTTATGTCGTCGAGGGTCACGGTGGCAGAGAACTCGGCCTCCAGCGCAGCTTCATACTCGATGTTCATGCAAGGCTCGGCGTTGCAGAAGTTGGCGACGATGCTCTTGGCATACTCGGCGTTGCGTGTCTTCTCCTTGTTGTCAAGGCGGTGCTCAATGCTCACGGTGTGCTGCACCTTGGCGTGCTCCAGTTCAGCCTCGGTCACACCATAGCGGCGTGCCTTCTCCACAACGGCGACGGCAGCGTCGATGCCCTTCTGCGGGTCGTTAGGCATCAGACCGATGTTCAGCGAGAACGCTTCTTTCTCGGGTGTGATGTAGAAGTTGCCTGAGCGGCAGCTTGCCGACATGACACGCGGCTGCGCCTCATGCGAGAGCTGTGCCAGACGCTGGCGCAGGATGAACATGGCAAGACGCGACTTGTAGCCGCCGAGGAACGCCTCGCGCGTGTCGCGCTGTGAGCGTGGGTCGGCGTCGCGCTTCATGAAGAGCGACAGGTTGAGCGTGGGCTGCTCCTTGTCGGCTTGGGTGTAGACGATCATCTCCTTGTTGTCGGGCACACCATAATAGGTGCGCTCAGGCGCTCCTGCCGGCACGGTGTCGTCCTTGAACAGGTTCTTTATCTTTGCCTCCATCTCGTCAACGTTGATGTCGCCAACAACGATGATGCCTTGCAGGTCGGGGCGATACCAGCGGCGATAGTAGTCGCGCAGCACGTCATAACGGAACGTGTCGACCACCTCTATGTGTCCGATGGGCAGACAGTCGGCATACTTAGACCCTGCATAGATCACCGGCATGGCGTCTTCCATCATGCGCATGGACGCCATGCGTGAGCGACGGGTGCGCCACTCCTCACGGATGACGCCACGCTCCTGGTCGATCTCGTTGTCCTTAAGCAGCAGCGAGCCAGCCCAGTCGTGGAGGATGATGAGACAGGTGTCTGCCACGCCCGCCTTGGTTATCGGGGCGTTAGAGATGTTGTAGACCGTCTGGTCGATGGACGTGTAGGCGTTGAGGTCGGCGCCAAACTTTATGCCGTTGCGCTCACACCAGCTGCGCACGGAGCGCCGCCGTTGCCGTCGGGGAAGTGGCGTGTGCCGTTGAACGCCATGTGCTCAAGAAAGTGTGCCAGTCCGCGCTGCTGCGGCTCCTCCAAGATGGAGCCCACGCGCTGCGCGATGTAGAAGTCGGCCTGTCCCGGTGTCTGGGCGTTATGTCTAATATAATAGGTGAGACCGTTGCTGAGCGTGCCTTTGCGTATGCAGCTGTCAAGGGGCAAGGTCTGTGCCCCGGCGGCCATGAAGCCGCCAAGGCAGAAGAGGAGCGATAAGATTTTTCGCATAAATCAGAATTTTGTTCCGTTAAGATTATATTCGTTACCGTTGTTGATGATCACGACACGTCCGTTCTTTACAAACTTGCCGTTCTTTGCTGTCGCGTCAAGCCCAACGTTGTTGATGCCTGTGCCTTTGGGGTCGAGAGCGTAGGCTGTGAGACCGTCGGCAATGATGTTGCCCTCGCCAAGAGCTATGGTGCTGTTGCCGCGCAGGTTGCCGATAAACTCGGTGGTGGCGGTGGTAGACACCTTGCCCTTGTTGGTGCAGCTTGCCACCGACACCAGTCCCTTGGCGCGAGCCGTGTTGGCGATGATGCCGGCAACATAAGCATCCTGTCCGTTCACAGCAGCGCCCTTTCCACCTCAGCCACAGCTGCAGCGATACCACTCAGTATGTTGTCCTGCTTGCAGCTTATGCTGAGGCTGAAGGCGTCGCTGGTGTTGTCTCTACATGGCGGGGCGTGGTTAGGGGATGGTCACTTTCTTGTTGCCGATGACATAGACGCCCTGGGCGAGTCCGCTTACCGCCTTGTCATAACTCTGGGCACTCTTTACCAGCCGTCCGTCGAGCGTGTAGACATCTGTCTTGCCCTTCTGGCTCTCGGCTGTGGTCGTGCCGATGCCTACCGATGTGCCAGCCAGTTTGTAGCTGTAGTATATCATCGCCCAGTTCTTGTTGCCGGTGTATGAGTAGTCGGTGCCATAGAGCGTCGCGGTGTTTCTGCCTCGGTTGGCCACTACCATGTTCTCACCGTCTATGATTGGAGTGACGCCGACAGCCACTACACCATACTTGCACAGCGTGATGGGGGTACCCAGTGAGAGTGTGGCGGCATCTACAGGCACCAGCAGAGCACCACCGGTCATGTCATAGCCGAAGGCATACATCGTGGAGCCGTTGAGATAGACGCCATAGAACTTGCCTATGCCGCCATCCAAGCGTATGGCGCTCTTGACCACCTCGCCTGTGGCTGGGTCCATCTTGAGGATGTAGGCCTTGTGCTGTCCCTTGCTGTTCTCGTAGAGTCCGGTGAGTCCGCCCATAGACGAACCGGTGAAGTATACATATCCGTCTATCCACTGGCAGCCGTTGTTATGTATGGTCTTCTTGCTGCCCACGGGGGTGATGGTCTTGACATAGCTGACGCTGAGGTCGGCAGCGCTGACCGATGCCAGCAGGAGGTTCTCGCAGTCGTTGGTGACGCTTACAGCCTTGCCTCCCAGCGTCAGTTCGTTGCCTGCCTTACCCTTTATGCGTCCGCTGAAGTAGAGCTTGCCGTCGGCATAGACCATCTTGTCCAGGAACGCGCTGGCGGCGATGCCCTCTGCGGTAAGGCTCTTGACAAAGTAGCCGTCCTTGTCTAACTTGGCAAGGAAAAGGTCGCCCACCACACCCTGAGAGTCACCATCCCACTCGGTAGAGTTCTTTGCGGTGAGTGTCTCTACGGTTCCGTCGCTCTTCTTCAGATACATCTCGGTGCGGAAGTTACCGGTGAGATAGATGCCACCATCCTCGTCGACAGCCACGCCATAGACCGACATGTTGTCCTTGGTGAATCCCCTCTTGCGCTTCTCTACCTTGCCCGCGATGAGGCGCGACCACTCCAGGCTGCCGTTTTCGGCTATCTTGAGCACCAGGTAGCGGTACTCGCCGCTGACATTGCCCATGTCCTTGATGGTGGTCACATGGCCCGTGGGGTCTACATATTCTACCAGGTTGTCATAGCCAGCCTCTGCCACCCATGCGCGGGTCTTGAGCACAGCCAGCAGTCCGCCGTCCTTGGTTGGGACGATGTGCGACTTGTCGTGCGCGATGTCGCCTTTGCGCGTATAGGCGTTCCAGACGATTGAGCCTGCGTTGCTCACCTTCTGCAGAAACATGTTGCCATTTTGGCTGGTGCCCGTGTAAGGACTACCCACGATGGCGGCGCCGTCGGCGCCAGTGACCTGTTCGCCGTCAAACCAGAGGTTGACCTGTGAGGCCCCGGAGTTGGTGCCCCATGTGGTAGCCACATAGTAATCGCCGCCCGAGGCTTTGACCATACCGATGATGTTGTCGCCAGCCGATGTGGCGCCGTCTACGGTGTGTGCCCAGTTGAAGGTCACTGCAGGCTGGGTCTCTGCCAGCGATGCGGTGGCGAGCATGAAACATGCTGCCAGAAAGAGTATAATTTTCTTCATACTTGTTTGTGTTTTGGTTATTATTGTCTTTATTGTCATTGTCATTTCGTTAGAAATATATGCCCGCAGCCAGGGTCAGGCCCATGCCGTGAGCGGTCAGCGCATAGCGGCTGTAGCGCCAGTCGGCGCGCACAAAGGGGTGGAAGCGCGGGCTGGCCTTGTAGGAGGTCTCGATGGCGGCGCCGGTAGACCAGGCGGGGTGGGCGAGGGTCTCATAGGCATGCATAACCGGCGTAGCCATAGTGCCCTCGATGTGGTCGGCGAGGGCGTCGGTATGCCATGTCCGCGAGGCGGTGGTCTGGAGGCGGGTAAGCATGTGGCGAGACTCTACCGCGGCAGTGAGCGTCAGTGCCGACTGCCATGACCTTACCCGCAACTGCCGATAGGGTTCGGCATATTCCTCATGGTAGTCGCAGTAGGCGGTACCCGCCTGCAGCGCCCAGTAGCCCCGGCGGCAGGCTATGGGCAGCACGTGCTGCCAGAGCGCGTCGGCACCTATGCGCAGGGTGGTGAGGCGGTACATCTCGGCAATGGCTATCTGCGGGTAGATATTATCCTGAGCCGTGCCGAAGATGTGCTCGAAGCCCTGGCGCCGCTGCCACTCCTCGCTGAGCCGTAAGCCCAACGTGTGGCGCCCCACTGTCGACAGCCATCCCGCCGTGGCGTCCTGCCGATGCAGCCGCAGCGTGGCGAGAGGCAGTTCGTTGAGCGAAGAGATAATCTTCTCAATCTCTGTAAACTCATAGCCCGCCTGGGCGAAGGTACCACGCTGGCTGGCGCGTCGCTGGCGGTAGCTGAGCATGCCCCCTACAGAGTGGCCTTGGTAGTAGGTAGAGGTGTTGGCTCCCCTGAAACGGTAGTAGTCGTTGCCCATGCCTGTGAGGTGATAGATGGTGGGCATGCTCACCTCGTTGTAGAGCTTCACCTCGTTGGTCTGCTTGTAGCGTCGGGCGCTCACAGCCATGCCCATGACGCCGGTGCCCACCTGGGTCGAGACGCCCACCCGAGCCATCAGGTTGCCCGAGAGGTTCTTGGGGCGTGGGTCGCGGGTGCGGAACTCCATCCTGGCGGTGTATTCGCCCTCGGCAGCGATGTTCCATCGGCCCAAAGGATAGGAGAAGCCACCCATAAAGTGGTAATACTCACCATGCGTGTTGCCCCCCACGGTGTCGGCCATCAGGTAGGGGTAGAGCAGCTGGTAGTCTGTGGTCTCGCTGAAGTGTACGTTGCGCGTGGTGCCGTTGCGGTAAGCCGCATTGCCCCACAGCGTAGCTTTGCCCTTGTGCAGATAGGCGTCGATGCAGCCGTAACCCGTGCTGCTGCCCGTGCCGTCTTCGAGTCGCGCGGGGCGTGAAGCCTTGCTGTAGTCCATGCCTGCCTGCAGTCTGTTGATAGAGGCGCTGTAGCGGTAGCTCTGCATGGCTGGGGTGAGGTAGAGCGCGGCCCCGAAATCAGCCGACGGCATCTGCGTCTGCCACATGCGTGCCGACAGCGAGGTGTGGGTGCTGTCATTCTTCTGCGCCGTGAGGGTGGCGGGCGCTGCCATGAGCATGGCTGTGGCAAGGAGCGCCGTCAGGGAGGTGGTAGAGGTATCGTGTTTCATCTTCTACTGCTTGGGAGTTATGCCATCATAGGTCACTGTGGTCGCCTTGGTACCAGCGGCGTCGATGGCGGTATGCTGCAGCTCAACGATAGAGGGTATGCACTCGGTGTTGAAGTCCTCGGTCGAGTTGTTGGTGTCCTGCAGGTGCATGGTGCCGTCGGCGTTGAGATACTGGAGCTTCCGGCGCACGCTGCGGAAGTATCGGGTCTCGTCCTTGTCAATCTTGCCGCAGTGGGTCCAGCCAGCGTCGACCGACGGGGGCAGAATATTCCACAGGCGCTTGGCCTCGATGCTGCAGTTGACCCCGTCGACAATCCACGCGTTGGGCATCTTGTACGCATCCTGCTGCATGGGGAAAGTGCCGGCAGGCAGATACATCGTATAATAATAGGTATACTTGTAGTCCTTAAGGTACTGCGCCTTGTCGATAGGAATACGCGCCAGGGCGTAGGAGGTAAATCCTCGGTTGTGCAACACGTAGAACGACTCGGTATAACAATACCACTTGTCGAGATTGGGCACCGTCTCGCTGTCGATGTCCATGTGTTCGGGGTGGGTGGAAACATCGTACCACTCAAAGTCGGCGGCGCTCAGGTCAAAGGAGTTGGGGTTGGCGTTGCGGTGGTCTATGCCCGTGTCGCAGAGCAGCAGCGAGTGGCCAGGCTGCACGGGGTGGTCGGTACCGCTGCCGGGTATCACATAGAGCGACCAGATAGTCATGGTGTCCTTGCGTATGTCGGGGGTGTACTCGAAATACAGGGTAGACTTGAACCGCGACTCGCAGAAAGCCAGTCCGTCGGCATAGAGCACGTGGTCGGTGTTGTTGTAAATCTTGATGTAGCTGTCGCCATAATACTGCAGTCCAGAACTGCGCAGCGTGCCGGCGAAGAATATCTCCTCGATGATGAAGTCGTCGTTGTCGGCCGACAGAAACGTCTCTATCTGCACCTGTCGGCTGCTCCCGGTAATCTGTACGTTCTCAGCCTTGCCGGTAAGTCGGCCTTTGGCCTGCGCCGTCTCGTTGTTGGCGTTGTGGGCGGTATAGGTGATATCGGCAGAGTAGACCATGTCGTAGAGCCCCTCGGCGAGGGTGATGCCCTCGGTCGACGACAGGGTGGTGGTGACGCCGGTGGTGAGGTTGGTAATCTTTATCTGCTGGCTGGTAATTTGCATGCCGCTTATCCCCACGGGCGGCGTAACGGCAATCTGCGTGGCGGTGTGGCGGGTGCTGCCTGTCTCCAGGTCGGAGCATGCTGCCAGCACGCTCAGCGCCATGATGTAGAGTATAAGTCTTGTCTTCATATTCCTGTTTGCTGTTAGGGTTGTCTGTTATAGGCTCAAGCCCGCCTCGACTCCGAAGTAGGGCGAGGCATTGCGCCTGATGGTGCGCCCGTTGGCGGTGTAGTCGGGCAGATAGTCCAATATCTTGTTGGCGAAGAACGACAGGCGCATCATGCGGCCTATCTCCTTGGTCACCTTCAGATTGACGATGGCCGACATGGGCACCGTGAACGGTCGGAAGAGGTCGGCGTTGTAGTTGCGGGTGAGCTGGGAGAGTCGGGGGTCATTGAGGCTCTCCGTGGTGTAGGGATGCAGTTGGCCGTCGCTGGCTGCGATGTAGGCCATGGGCGTGCCGTTTTTCCACATCTGGCGGGTGTGTATCATCCACATGCACTGCACCGAGGTGGTGAATATCAGCCGCCACTCGGGTATCTGCGTATCAAAGGTCACATTGGTGTTGACGCGGTCGTTGAGCCTTCCGTCGTTCCAGTCGTAAAGCCCCACATACTGCTCGCGCACCGGCTGGTTGTCTATCACTGTGCTCACGGCGTCGAACATGGGTTGGCTGTTGGTGTAGAGCGTACGAAACCACGCTCCAGTGACATTGATACGGGTGCGCAGAGCGTGGATGCGCTGCGAGGTGAAGGCCAGTTCTATGCCCTGCTTCACCAGTCGGCTGCCGTTGCCCGCCTTCTGATAGCCGTCGAGCACCTGTCGCTCTGTGTAGGGCAGCGAGTGATAGTCGCGCCCTGCCTGCATCTGGCTCACATCGTAAGCCCTGTAGGCATAGGAACCATAGATGGCGGCATATCTGAACCCGTCGTTCATCGTCTCCCTGAAATAGTCTATCGACAGCGTATTGTCGTGCCAGCCGAGGTCTACTCTCACCTCCCACTTGTGGTTGCGGGCGGGAGAGAGGTTGTAGTTGGTGGGGTCCTGGATGTAGGTGTGTACCACAAAACGGCTGTTCTGTGCCGGTGAAGACGCGTCGTAATACGCCAGAGATATGAAATTGCTGTAGTAACGGTCGGGGTAAAGATAGTTGAGGGTAGGCATCTTGGTGGTGATGCCATATCCGGCGTTGAGGGAGATGGTCATAGGTTCGCCGCCCACCGTCAGCTTGGGCAGATGCCAGCCCATATTGATGCGCGGGTCGGCATATATGCGTCCGCTCATGTCGTATCGGCTGTCCAACCCAGGCATCATTGCCAGTCGCAGTCCTGCCATGAGGTCTATGGTGCTCCTGCCCAGGCTCCAGCGCATCTGCTCTTCGCCGAAGGCAGACAGGTTCTGCAGCGAAGGGATGTCCTTGTATCGGCGCGGGCGTGAACTCCATCCCGTGACGCTCAGCGGGCGGTGCATGTCGTAGACCTGTCCGCGGCCGAAGTTCTTGGCGATGTTCCAGTTGAGGCCCAACTTGAGGGTGTGGGTGGCTCTGCCGGTCTTGAAGCCCATCACCCCTTTGGCTTTGACATACGCGCTGAACGGTTTGCCGTCGCAGAGATAGTGGGCGACATACTCGGCAAAGACCGCTTGGGCTTCGTTCTCACCGTCGGTCCATGACAGCGGCACTATGCCATAACGCTGCGGAGCCACGAGGCGTGTCTGTCGGAGCCGATCGGTCTGAAGGCTCACCATAGAGTTGACTGCCACTTCGCTCCACACCGACTTGCGGGGTTTCAGCATGAAGTTGTTGGTCATCGCCACGCGGTTGTACGACGAGCGGTATTCGTCTATGTGTCCGTAGTTGAGGTCGGGGTCGGCCTTGGCATTGTCAAACGAGCCCTGATAGTCCAGCGCCGAGTTCCAGCTCCATGAGTATGCCTTCCTGTCGGCCTTGAGGGTGTATCTCAGCGACGCCGTCAGACGTTTGTAGTTCTCCAGGTTGTCTGTAGGGTCGGTCTTGGAGTCGAGGTAGCCTAAGTCCATGTTGAGAAGCGACGTTCCCCGCCGGTTGAGGTTGACTCCCTTGCCTGCCGAGAAGAGCTTGCTGTAGCCATCGGCCTTGAAGCGCACCGTCAGCGGCATGGCGCGTCGTATCTTGCGTATGTTTACCAGTCCGCTGGTGAGGTTGCCATACTCTGCAGAGGGTATTCCGCGCATCACCTCTACGCTCTCGATGTCGTCGGTGGAGATGGCGCGCATGTCTACACCACTGTTGGTGATGTTGCGGCTGCCCTCGGCCGATGACGATGAGGTGGAAGACTGCGTGCCGCCCAAGGGCGAGTATTGGAGGTTGGCATCGGTCATCAGCGGCACACCGTCGATGACAAACTGGGTGCCCAGCGAGGTGATGGAGTAGTTGTTGTTTCTCGTCTCCGAACCATAGGCGCCCATCGTGCCGGTCTCGCGGAGCGTGATGAGATTGGCCTGACCCATATTGGGGTCCTTGGCATATCCGCCGGGCAACAGCTCCATCAGGTCGGCAATGCTGTTGGGCTGGAGATGTCTCATGGCGTCGCGCCCGATGACAGACGAGGTCGTCTGGCCCTGTCCGGTGCGCGCCGTCACAACCACCTCGCCCAGGGTGCTTATGTCCTCGGTCATCCTGTAGACTCCCTGTCGTTTGGCGGTCACGGTGAGCGTCTTATACCCTAAAATGGTGATGCGTATCTTCGTGCCCACCACCCGCTGGGGAAGTTCAAACCGTCCGTCGGCGTCGGTGATAGTCTTCCATTTACCCTGCGCCACGGCGCTCACCACTGCCCCCACCAAGGGGTCGCCCGAGCGGCTGTCGATGACGACCGACGCTAAATTCTGCGCCCATGTCAGGGTGGCGCACATCATCCATAATAGCAGCGTGGAGTATATTCTCATGCTTGTCTTAACCTATAATATTTAACTTTATGCAAAGTTATTGCAATCAGAATACTGCGGCAATACCCAAAAATAGGTATTTTCATCGCCTCGTCCATCGTGCTGGGAAGCAGGGGTATCAGGTCGGTCGGCATGACCATTAAGCAAGCAAGAGAATGAGGATAGCAATGGTTTTTTTAAATTGTCATTATACCATCATAAAATAGCACTACCGTCCCGTTAAAGTGGACTAATAGCTCTTTGAATTAATTGAAATTTGATTAAAGTTTAACTTGTCCCGATTTTAACGGGCCACTAATGAGAACATTGTCATTATGCCGTTTTTTAAAGTCCATCAGCAACTGCATAGAAGACCTACCTATCTCCGTGTCGTCAGCCTCAACAAAATCAGAAATCTCATCATATACGTTTCCTTTGGCATCGTAGACAAAGAGTTTCCTGCCCCAAACGGAACCACAATGAAAAAAGAATGACGATTTGTCTTGCAGCCATTTGCAGTTCTCGCCACTCTCGCATTGGCCTAAATGGTAACCATCTCTCATCTTAAGACCTGGTAAATTGACAAAAATTAAACTCTCACCCCCTTTATCGAAATCACACAAATCAATATAATCGGCATCGATAAAGTTCATACGGGAAATGTTTATAATCTCCTCAGAGACATTTGTCTCACGAATGCACTTCAACCAATCGTTGAGCAGCTTCTTTATCACGCGGTCTGCATCCGAATCTGTCAACTCATCACGCCTGTCATGTATAGCCTCAAGAAGCCTGATGCTCTCGTTTCTGTTCTCAGGCAACGGATTGTATTTGTAACTGGGGCCGTAATTGTAAAGCACGGCAAGACTCCACATGCACCACAACTCAGGCTTTTCTTTACGACACTCATCAACAAGAAGCTGAGGAAGAACTGCCATTTCTTTCTCATCAGTATCACAATGTCCGAGCTTGGCTCTCCACTTTTGGTAAGCTTCGAATTCAAATACCCACAAGGCAATCAGATGTCCAGAAACGACATCAACTCCGTAATATTCAGGCATTGCCTTATACGCTTTACGATAAAACCCCTCCCGTCTCTTCTTAGATGTCTCACTATTCTTTTTCATTCTTTTTTCTTTACAATCTGTTCCACACTATTTTATCCACAACAATTAGCCACTTAGTCGGGACCATTCAACAGATAGGCTATGATGGCAACGGCTGACGCAACAACATAGCATGCCAAGCAAGCCAATGCGGGCTTAACGGTAAGACCATAAGACCCGAAAAGGTGAAGACCGAAGAGGAGGATTGACAGAGGCGCAAAGGAGAGAAAGATGAGCTGACGGAAGTAGTCGGTACGCCCCACCTATGAGCGGTCAAAATATGTGAGTAACAGATTTTTCATTATAACGGCATTCGTTTTCTCCTGCAAAGGTAGTGTTTTTTATTCATTTTGCGTCTTTTGTGCCACTTTTTGTGCTTTTGCGTCAGCTAAAAGTAGGCACACATGCGACGTGTCGTTATAAGCTGAGACAAGTTCAGCGAAGGCAATATGGTTGATGTCTACAACCCCTTCAGCCTCATCAACGCCTTGAAACAATCAAGAGTAAGGCCGTTTAAGACAGACAAACGCCAAGTCATTGGATTAGGCATTGAACTGGATGAAAACGGCAAGGGAATATTGGATTGGGAAAAGGTGGATTAAGGGAGTATCTGCTCCCCCGACTTAACGAAAACGGTCATGGACGTTTCGCATCAAGAGATTCTTATTCCAGTTCCTCTATTTCCTTTTCGTCCATTTCCCTGTCAAGTTGTCCGCGCCACAGATACTTGCGGGTCTCATGAACGATGATGCCGCTAAGACAGATGAGAGACAAAAGGTTAGGGATGGCCATGAGAGCATTCATGCAGTCGGCAAGGTTCCACACCAACGCCAGATTGACAACGCTGCCCACAAAGATGCTCACGATGTAGATCATGCGATAGAAAAGCATCCAGCGCTTGCCCTTGAGATACTCGACACAACGCTCGCCATAATAGCTCCAGCCAAGGGTTGTGCTGAAGGCGAAGGTGGAGAGACCGAAGGTGAGCAGCGGCGCTCCGATATATGGAATCTTGCTGAAGGCAACCTTGGTAAGGGCGGCGCCGTTATGATAGTCGATGTCGGGATAGGCAATGATGCTGGAGGTGATGACCAGGCCTGTGAGCGCACAGATGACAACCGTGTCCCAGAACGTGGCTGTGGACGACACCAACGCCTGACGGACCGGATTGCGCGTCTGGGCAGCAGCGGCAACAATGGGCGCGGAGCCAAGACCCGACTCGTTGGAGAACAAGCCGCGGGCAATGCCATAACGCGCGGCCATGATGAGTGTGCTGCCTGCAAAGCCACCGCCGGCCGCCTTTGTGGTGAACGCCGAATCGAAGATTACCTGAAGAGCAGGGAGCAGATAAGCATGGTTCACAAACAGGATGTAGATGCAACCCAACACATAAAAAATGGCCATGAAGGGCACAAGCATGCCGCACACCTTGGCTATCGACTTCACGCCACCCACGATGACGGCGGCACCAAGGGCGGTGACGACAAGACCTGTGATGTAGGGCGAGACGTTATATTGGTTCTCTACAAGCGTGGAGATGGCGTTGGCCTGAACGGTGCTGCCTATGCCGAAAGAGGCAAGGGTTGCAAAGATGGCGAAGAGCACGGCAAGCCACTTCCATCCTAAGCCTTTCTCAAGAGCATACATAGGACCGCCAATCATCTGGCCACGTTTGGTCTTCACACGATATTTCACGGCAAGCAACCCCTCAGCATATTTGGTAGAGATGCCGAAGACACCTGTAAGCCAACACCAGAACACAGCTCCGGGACCACCCAAGGCAATGGCCGTCGCCACACCGATGATGTTGCCCGTACCGATGGTGGCAGCAAGGGCGGTGGCTAAAGCGCCAAACTGTGACACGTCGCCCGTGGCCTGCTTGTCGCGTTTCACAGACAACGCGATGGCTTTAAAGATTTTGCGCTGCGGAAAGCGAAGGCGGATGGTGAGATAAATGTGGGTTCCCAAAAGGAGGACGATCATGGGCCATCCCCACAGAAACGCGCTGAACGCTGTGAAAAAACTGTTTATTGCTTCCATAGTCTCTCTCTAATAATGTGGCGGTCTTTAAAGAACGGCAGCCATGATTTGCATTATCCTTAACCTAAACTTAAACGATTTGTTATAATAACGGGTGCAAAGTTAACAAAAATATACGAAACGGCAACTAAAACAAACAAAATGATGCAAAACATTTTTTATAAATAAAAGCTTTTTGAAAAAAAATATCGTGTTTTTCACCTTTTGTATCCACATATTTCTTATATTTGCATATCCGATTCGTTTGCACAAAGGACGGTGGACGAGGAGACAAGAGGCATCTATTATAAACCTAATAAATAAATCGTTATGAACAACATTCCATCAGTATTTTGGCTTATCCCCATAGCCAGCGTCGTGGCGTTGGGAATGGCATGGTTCTTCTTCCGCTCAATGATGAAAGAAGATGAAGGCACAGACCGGATGAAAGAGATTGCGGCACATGTGAGAAAAGGTGCCATGGCTTATCTTAAGCAGCAATATAAGGTTGTGGCCATCGTGTTTGTGGTGCTCGCCGTCATCTTTGCCTTCATGGCTTATGTGATGAAAGTGCAGAACCCGTGGGTGCCATTCGCGTTCCTTACAGGCGGCTTGTTCTCAGGCTTGGCTGGCTTCTTCGGCATGAAGACCGCTACAT
>ENA-ORMS01002425-ORMS01002425.1-human-gut-metagenome-genome-assembly--contig:-NODE-2425-length-13349-cov-3.075673_pt1 | contig 13349 bp, 14 predicted proteins | sample MGYA00242104_ERZ508997 | MGnify/ENA primary metagenome ERZ508997 (study PRJEB26280, sample SAMEA2338704) | human gut metagenome | biome: human gut; feature: human-associated habitat; material: faeces... | reverse complement strand
CTACCGGCTTTATAATCGTTAAAACATCATATTCCATAGTTGAATCTGCCCTACCTCCTGCTTAAAAAATCATCAACCCGAAATCCAACGGAGCGTGCTTATTTAAGCCCGAAGCACCTCGGAAGAAACGCAATCAAGAAATGCAATACAAAACTCGACCATATATTCTTTTGCCTGTGATACAGAATACCGGAAATCAAGGCAAGTCCAATAGCACCGAGAATGTAATAAAGCGAATGATAGATATGTAGCATTCCGAAAACGAGCGCCGATACCGGCAATGCGATATACCATTTGTCCTTGGGCATTGTTTTTTCTATTCCGTACTGCAAAACGCCTTTTGCCAAAATCTCTTGTACCAAAACAGAAATCAAATAATACCTGCGGTGCTTGATATTCAGGTATGTACGAAAGAACGGTCGCTCGGCAACTTCTGCCGAAAATTGCTGAAGCACCAGCCTTGCAAGGATGAAAACGGCAATGATTCCCAACGCAAGCAATACGCAGGTCAGAGTCGTTCGTTTATAGTCCGATTTCTCTATCTTTAACCCAAACCACGGCTGAACAAATGCTGTTCGCAGAGCAAACATCACTGCAAAAATCAGCATGATTCCCTCTGTAATGCGAGATAAGACCTGGCTTTGCACATCCGGCACGAGCGTTGTGGACACCTTCAAAACGATCTGCACCACCGCTACCGCGGCAATCAACCCAAGGTAGAAAATCCGTGCGTCGCTTACCTTTTCCTTTTTTGCTTTATCTGACATACTTTTCTTTTATCTCCTTCGCCAACGGGACAGGCAACCGTTCACTTGTTTTTTCACACCATTCTTTCGGAATATAAGAGAAATGAACGGTGTGGTATTTTAATATGATCAGATCGGATTTTTCATTCTCGTCCAGTTCCCTGTCGCAGAAATAAACCCGTTCTTTACTGCCGAAGGGAGTCGGAATATTTCCGGTACCTACTTCTTTGATTTCGTTCCATTTGATGAAGACCTTCGTTTTACCGAACCGCCTGACGCCGATTCCTTCTTCATTCATATAAAGTTGAGCTCCCATGGCCCTGCATTCAAAGAAATCTACCGCGAGAATCAGCAAGGCAAAGAAAATCGTAAAACATAAGGCGATCTTATCCTCAGTACAACAGATATGTAAAACGCCAAACACGGCACTATACGCAGACAGCACGCCGCAGATAGAAAGAAAGGCAATATAAAACATATGAAAAACCGTTTCTTTTTTTGTATATGTTCTGCAAGTCATTGTCCCACCCCCTTAAAACTTATGTTTATCACGGTAACATCGCTTTGCGACGGCCACTTGGTCCGATAGCCCCACTCGGCAACCCCGGCAGAAACAATTGCATGGGTCTTGCCGTACATCCTGTGACCGCATGAAATGTCTCGCTGATACGGCATCAGAACGCCGATAAACGGAAATTGGTAGCCATGCGTATGCCCGCATATCGCAAGATCCGCAATTCCATCCAATTGACTGAGTCCTTTTGTCCGATGCTGCAGAACAACCGTCGGTGCGTCAGAGTCAAGTCCGCATTCCTTCATAATCTGCTCGACGCTTACCTCAAGCGCATTTTTACGCCCACAATATTCACGCCGTTTTCAAGTTTCACACCCTTGTCCTTGAGAATTGTCACGCCTGCCCGCCGCAAATACGGATCCGGATTGAACCTGCATTCTGCCTCATGGTTTCCTTCGGCATAAAATATACCGTATCGACAATTCAATTTATTCAGTGTTTCTTCCATGTATTCCAGATCATATACAGAGGATGCAGAATCGCATATATCGCCATCAATTAAAATCACATCCGGCTTTGCTGCCATAATCAGCTCCGCCATCTTATCCATCTCGCTGTGTCGTGCACCCGCTCCGATATGAAAATCCGAAACAACGGCAACGGAAAGGGTGTCAGCTGCACATGTTTTATCCACCTGAATGTCATATGTAACGGTTCTCAGGGTTGTCGCGTTATGTACGGACGGTACCATATATGCCGCGGAAATCAGAATAGCTGCAAGGAAGAACGCCGATTGACTGCTTAGAATTTTCAGAATTTTCCGGTGCCTGAAGTGGCGGGCAAGCTCGAATCCGAAATACCGCACCGCGGACAAAATCAAGGCGAATACTGTTAAGGTGAAATAGAAGGTCTCCGTCCAAATGATGACTTCCCTCAGCACGCCGTCCTTCATGCGATAAACGGCAAACAGAATAAGCGCTATGCTTGTGATCCCGACAGTATGGTAAATGAGCAGTAAAATGCGCAGAAGCTTATGCTTTAACCATTCTCTCGGCGTTTGTATTACAGTAAGCGCAGACATTGCCGCAAGCGATAATATCAAAATAATCCACATCATATTTTCCTTACCTTGACCTCACTTTCCGAAATCATTCGATTATCACATTCATTCTTGATTTTCGCAGGCATCCGCCGGCAAAAACTTTTCAATCAGCAGTTTCGCAAATTCACAGCTTGTGTATGCCGCAAATTTCTGATATTGATCACTCTTTTCGTTGTTTGCATAATCGCAAACGCTTTTGATCACAAGTGCCTTCGGACGGGGAGTCGTCGCATTCTGGGTAAGTGCAACATAGGATGAATAATCTTTCATTGGATGCTCCTTTGTATTGATTTGATTTTGGCTTTCATTGCTTGTCGCTTGACAATATAATATTGTAGTATGCTAAGTGCAACAAAAGTGCAACAAATGCGTTTATTTTATTGTAAAAGTAAGAATTCAGTCCAAAAAATCAAAATATTCATAATATTTTTTGTTGTCTGTTGCACTTCTGTTGCACTTCTTGTTGTAAAATGGAAAAGCGTTTGGAGAATATAAAAGCATCAACTGTTTTTCAAGTGCAATGGTTTGCAAATTCAGAAAATTACAACGCTGCAGCTTCTGTTATCAGCCAAGGCAAACGTGTCTTTCAGCAGGTTAATGATTCTTTCCGCAGGGACACGGTGCTTGCAGATACGATCCCAATGCTCCGTATTTCCCACAACGCACGGATAAAGACGAAAAGTCTTGTCGGGATAGGTGTAAACACATTTTCCATAGGTGGAATCGGTACAAGGTGTACCGCAAGTACAAACGCGAGAACCCGTTTTAGGAACCGGAACGCATTTGGAACATACCTATTTGAAACGAAGGGAGTGATTCTCACCGTCGCTTTTTCCGAGGAACTGAAATTTCTCTCCGCTCTGCGGACAGCTCGGCTCGGTTATATCTTCAAGGAGAGAAACCAATTCGCTCTTTTTACTCTCCATTGATTCGCACACCCCGATGTAGATGTCTCCCAATGACATTTATACACTCTTATTTCGCATGATTTTTTTCTTCCGTTTTTGTTGGTATGGTTTTGGGCGGTACTTTAATCATGCTGCAAAATCGGAGAAAAATCAGTAGTATATTTTTTATAAAACAAGGAGAAAAATCTATGTTTAACAGAAAACAAATCAAAGCAAACGCAAAAGCAGCAATGAAAGGTCATCTCGGTTTAGCGATTCTCGTAATACTTGTAATCGGACTTCTGGCATGTGTTGCGTCTGCTACACTGATCGGTGCCATTCTTTTGGCAGGTCCTCTCACAGCCGGAGCAGCATTTTTCTTTATGAAGTTGTACCGCCAAGAAAACGTGAGCCTTAATGACAGCTTCGGCGGATTTTCTAATTTCTCAAATAATATGGTAGCCGGAATCCTTGTGCCCATTTTCACATTTTTGTGGTCTTTGCTTTTCTTCATCCCGGGTATCGTAAAAAGCTTTTCATACGCTATGACGTTCTACATTTTGAATGACCATCCTGAGTATTCTGCAACGCAAGCAATTACCGAAAGCCGCAAAATGATGCATGGACACAAGGGAAAGCTTTTTGTTCTTTATCTGAGTTTCCTCGGCTGGGATCTGCTGTCCTTGCTGACCCTCGGTATCCTTGAAATCGTTTATGTCGCACCGTATAAAGCCGCTGCCGTTGCCGGCTTCTATGATGCAATCAAAGGCGAATAATCATCTGATAGGCTTCAAATAACTGCATATACAAAAAGCAGTTAACCGTTACACTGGATGCATAGCGGTTGACTGCTTTCTTTTATCACGCTCTACCATTTGTTTTTGAACCGAAGAAGCATATTCTCAGTCTGTTTGTCAATGCCGTCAAGGTGAGCGTTCCATATTCCAAACGAACATATTCAGCGTAAAACAAGGAACTGACACCACTCGAAAAGCGATGACGATTCCTTGCTTAATTTTTAATATTTTCACCTAAAGACTCTTTTTTATGCTGTCCGTATATTTTGGGGCAGTTCAATTTTTCGACAGGCTGATTATTTTTACTTTTCTGCTTCCTTGTTGCACTTTTGTTGCACTCCTCTCTGTATAATACTGTATGATAAATAGTCGGAGTAAAATTAACAGCACTTGGAGGTAGTTTGTATGGAAAAGTTCGTAAAGCACAGATTTCTAAACAGCGTGTTGTTTACTGCGCTGTTTGTTCCGCTGGGCTTTTTTCTTCTACGCGATACCATTGCCGCAATAACCGGAATCATGTTTGAGTCCATTGGTGGAAAAGAGTCGTTTCTGTATCAGATCAACGAAGACATTGCAAGGCTGATCATCGCCGGTCTGTTAATACTGATCATGCCGCTCTTTTTCAGGGGAAAATGCAATTTTGGATTCAAGGGCGGGAAGCTGGCGCTGGGTATTTGTCTTGCCCTGCCGGAACTTATCGTTCCTGTATGGAACCTGTTGCAGATCAAGGTTTATGAGGCTCCTCTTGTTACCGGAGCTGCTGCCGTGGCTACCGCGATCATGCACGGAATCGGGCCGGGCGTGTCTGAGGAGGTCTTTTGCCGGGGCTTCACCGTATCCAATCTAATGCGTATTTGGAAGGATAAGCCGAACAGGATCTTTCGCTGTTTGCTGATTTCCGGGGTTTCTTTCGGTTTTCTTCATGCACTCAATGCCATCGCCACAGGCGATGTTTTTGCGGCGCTGATTCAAGTTATCTATACCGCCGCCATCGGTATGTTGAACGGTGCTATCTACCTTCGCTCACGAAACCTGTGGGGCGTGATCCTCATGCACACCCTGACTGATGTTTCCGCTTTCCTTGCCGTATTTGAAAGCAATGCCACCGGCATGGATATTATATTCTGTATCTTCGGTTCGCTACTGTTTATCGCGCTTGCCCTTTATTTGATTCGACCTGCAAAACGGGCGGAGATCGACGAGCTTTGGGCGGATAGCTGGTCATTTGGGGATGAAGACGGAAAAAAGCGCGTTGGTGCCAAGGTGGCTGCAATTCTGACCGCTGTTCTGGTTGTTACTTTTGTCGCATCCCTCGGTGTCACAATCTATCGGGTAAGAATGGGATATGATATTCCGTTTTTCCCCGCATCTGAAAAAGCACTTGATAAAGATGTGCAGTATCAGATCAGCGAAGACGGAAAAGAACTCACCATTTTGCTTCCTTATGAAGTCGGCGGAAAATACGACTTGGAAAACTCCGATCCGGAATCATTTGTTTTGAAAGAGAGCCGGGAAAACGGAGACACCTATCTCTTTTTGTTTTCCCACGAAGGCACCAGCACGGAGAAGATTAAGCTCACCTTCTCGCTGATGCTCGGCGATACGGTTATTTCAATCAAAGATTATTCGGTAACGGTCAGTTTTAAGGAGGATGGCAGGATTTCTGCCATTGGAGGGTAAACTATGAAGAAATTATCCGTTGCGTTCGGTTCCATCCCCATGACATGGCCTGTCGTGTGCGTTTCTGCGGCAATCATCGGGGTTTATGTAGGCGTTATCAATCAAATTCCGATACTGTATGATACTTCTTTTCGGGATATTGCCGTTTCATATGAATGGTGGGTGCTGTTTGCTGTTTTGATCGTGTCAAACTGCAAGAGCGCCCGGGAGGCAGGTATGAAATGTCTTGTGTTCTTTCTCATCAGTCAACCGATCATTTACCTCGTGGAGCTGCCCATGCTTGGATGGGACAAGGCGCTGTACTATTACTCGCGCATTTGGCTGCCAATTTCTTTACTCACACTCCCGGGCGGAGCAGTCGCTTTCTTTGCCAAAAAACAGAATGTGACGGGTGCGGTAATTCTCGGTATCGGCAACACCATTGTTGCCATGATGGGAGTAAGCTATTTTCTGAAACTGTACAGTGCGTTCCCTCGGCACTTGCTGACAGTCGTTTCGTGTGCGTCAATCATTGTCGTTCTTCTTTTGGGAATGCAGAAGAGGTGGAAAACAAGGATTCTGTCGGCGGCAACGACTGTACTGCTGACGGCAGGAGTCATTATTTGGGCGGTGCTTAACCAAAGAGTGATCTGACTATATGTATCGGTGTAGTTCTTATGAGCATAAAGAGATGATACATTATTTTATATCAACCACCAAAATATTCCTTCGAGAAAGATGATTATCATATAGGCTCTTTGAAAAAAGAGAAAAATAAAAGATATTTTTATATTCAAAAGGAGACCAAAATGACCATACTTGCAGTCAGCAACAACTTTAGCTTGCTGGAGAGATTGTGCAACGGATTATCGAGCATATTTCCGGATGCCGACATTATTCGTGAGACCGATTCGCTAATGGCAGGCAAATATTCGTTTAATCATAACATTGACATGCTATTTGCAGATGTTAATATGAAAAGAATGGGCGGTGTTGAGTTGATCCGGTTTGCCAGGCAGGAGCATCCGGGAGTATTGTCCTATCTGATCGTGCCGAGTGGAGAGAAAAACGATTTTCCATTTTTGACTCCTGACGAGGTTACCGGGATCATAGAAGAACCGTTAACAAAAGCGTCATTGGAAAAGGCACTGGCACAAGGAGCATAATAAAAATCAAATCATTCATAAAGGAGCCAAGATATGAACGATAAAATCTTCCGAAAAAAAAGCATTGATAGAATGTCGTCGCCTGAACAGTTGAACGATTACATAAAGGTCACCAATCCCGGTGTGTGGATGGCACTCGCGGCGATCGTGATCCTGCTCGTCGGCGTTTGCGTTTGGGGCGTTTTCGGAAAACTCGAAACGAAATTGCCTGTTGCGGCGGTTAGTCAGGACGGACAGACGGTACTGTATGTAAAAGAGAATGATTTATCCGCTGTCAAAGAAAATATGAGTGTATACATAGGAGACGAGACTTATAAAGTCACATCGGTGAGCGCACAACCTGTGGCGGTTACCGAAGAAATCAGCGAATACGCAAGACACACAGGGGAGCTGAGTATTGGAGAATGGGTATACATCGTGCAAATAGACGGAAATATGCCGGACGGAGCATATAAGGCACAGATCGTCACTGACAGTGTGTCACCGTTGTATTTTGTATTTAACTGAGGCGACGTATGGAAAATAATAAAAAGGTTAAAATCAAACGTCCGCTCACGAAAGGCGTAGCCAAAGTTCCCGTCGTCATGCAGATGGAAGCGCTGGAGTGCGGCGCGGCGTCCCTTGCGATGATTTGCGCGTATTACAACAAATGGATACCGCTTGAACAGATCCGTGTCGATTGCGGCGTGTCGCGCGACGGTGCGAATGCGAAAAATCTTCTCGTTGCCGCCAGAAGCTACGGTTTTACCGCAAAGGGGTACCGGTATGAGCCGGATGACCTGAAAAAAAACGGAAAGTTCCCTTGCATTATTCATTGGAATTTCAATCACTTTGTCGTACTTGACGGATTCAAGGGAAAAAAGGCTGTCATCAACGACCCCGCCAAGGGCAATTATACCGTGTCCATGGAGACCTTCGACAAGTCGTTTACAGGCATCTGCTTGATGTTTGAACCGAACGAAAACTTTGTTCCCTCCGGAAAGAGGAAAAGCGTCCTCTCTTTTGCCGTAAAACGGTTGAGCGGAGCTAAGGTGGCGGTTGCGTTTGTCGTGTTTACGACCCTCATTTCCGCGCTGATAGGTGTTATCACGCCGGCGTTTTCCCGAATTTTTATGGACCGCCTCCTGACGCATGAAAGTCCCGATTGGTTCTATCCATTTCTTGTCTCACTGTCGGCAATGTCGGCACTTCAACTCGTCATTTCTGCTCTTGAAACCTATTACAGCAACAGGATCAACGGCAAGCTCGCAACTATTGGCAGCTCTACGTTTATGTGGAAGGTGCTTCACCTTCCTATGGAATTTTTCTCCCAACGCCTTGCGGGCGATATCCAGGGCAGGCAGGGGTCCAACGCCGGCATTGCCAATAGCGTGGTCAATACCTTCGCGCCTCTCGCGCTGAACGCGATCATGATGGTGTTTTATCTCGTCGTTATGATACGGTACAGCTGGATTCTCACGCTCGTAGGTCTCTCGTCGCTCGTGATCAATGCGTGGATGTCAAGTATCATATCCAAAAAGCGCGTCAATATCACCCGCGTTTCCATGCGTGATGCAGGCAAGTTGGCAGGAGCAACCGTCGCCGGAGTGGAAATGATAGAGACCATCAAGGCAAGCGGTGCGGAAAACGGATTTTTCGAAAGATGGGCAGGCTATCAGGCGAGTGTCAATGCGCAGAAGGTCAAGTACGCAAAGATAAATCAGTATCTCGGAATGATACCTTCCGTCGTTTCAACAATAACGGGAATTGTTGTCCTGACACTCGGCGTATGGTTTGCAATGGAGGGGACTTTTACCGTCGGTATGATCATGGCGTTTCAGGGAGTACTTTCTTCCTTCAGCGCACCGGCGACAACCTTTATATCCGCAGGTCAGACAATACAGGAAATGCGCACGCAGATGGAGCGCGTCGAGGACGTCATGGAGTACCGTGAGGACGATTGCTACAAGACGGAAGTCAAAGAAGAGAATTTCAGCAAACTCAAGGGTACGATTGAACTGAAGAATGTAACGTTTGGTTATTCACGCCTTTCCGAGCCTGTCATCAGGGATTTCAGCCTAACCGTAAAACCGGGGCAAAGAGTCGCGCTTGTCGGCACTTCGGGTTGCGGAAAATCAACCATATCAAAGTTGGTTTCGGGGCTTTATCAGCCTTGGAGCGGAGAAATTCTTTACGACGGCAAACACCTCTCGGAAATAGACCGGGATGTGTTCACGGGCTCGCTCGCGGTTGTCGATCAGGAGATCACCCTTTTTGAAGGCACGATCGCCGAAAATATCAAGATGTGGGATACATCTATAGAAGATTTTGAAATGATCCTGGCGGCGAGGGATGCGCAGCTGCACGAGGAGATCATGCGACGCGACGGTGGTTTCAATTACCGCATTGCCGAGGGAGGCAAGGATTTTTCGGGCGGTCAGCGTCAAAGGCTCGAGATCGCAAGAGTTCTTGCGCAAGACCCATCGATCATCATTCTGGACGAAGCGACAAGCGCTCTTGACGCCAAGACCGAATACGACCTTGTCAAAGCAGTGAAAGACAGAGGAATCACCTGCATCGTTGTGGCGCACAGACTCTCCACCATACGAGATTGTGATGAGATCATCGTGCTTGACCACGGTGTGACTGTGGAGCGAGGTACGCACGAGGAATTATACGCCAAGGGCGGCAAATATACGCAGCTGGTATCCAACGATTAAAGGAGTATCGCATGGGATGGTTTGAAGAACAGATAAAGATGCGGCGCGACAGCGACAACGAGGCACTTGACGATTCGCTGAAGAACGTATCTGCAATTATAAAAGGAAAGAAAGGTTTTTCCTTCGGGGACGACAGGGAAAAGATCAAAGGTGTGCTCGATGGGATACTTGCTTTCTTCCATATTAAATCGCGGGAAATTCCTCCCGAGATCAAAGATCTGAATGATCAGATGGAGTACCTTTTCCGCCCACACGGAATCATGTACCGTCCGGTAAAGCTGGAGAAAAATTGGTATAAGAGCGCCTCGGGCGCAATGCTCGGAAAATTAAAGACGGGAGAGGCGGTGGCGCTTCTGCCCGATAAGTTGGGGCTATACGGATTTTTCGACCCGACTACGCAAAAAAGGGTAAGGCTGGGTCGCAAAACGCAGGAGCTTTTGGAAGAGGACGCGTACTGTTTCTATAAGCCTTTTCCGCTCAGAAAAATCGGCATACGCGATTTAATGCTGTACATATCAGGCAGCACTTCGCTGTCCACAAAAGTCTCCATTGTATTTCTTACGCTTTGCACAACCCTTGTCGGAATGATCACGCCGAAAATCACAAAAATTCTCTTCTCGGACGTACTTGAAAGCGGAAGCGCGAGACTGTTATTATCCATCGCCGTGCTTTACGTCTGTACAAGCCTGAGTTTACTTATGATAGGCGGGATCAAGTCCCTGCTGATGAATCGGATCAATACGGAGATGAATGTATCGGTTCAGGCAGCGACCATGGCGAGAATCCTCTCACTCCCCGCCGATTTCTTCAAGAAGTACAACTCGGGCGAGATCACATCGAGGGCGCAGTATATCAGCTCACTCTGCCAGACGCTGGTGCAGACCTTCCTTTCTACCGGATTGACTTCGATTTTCTCTCTCGTATATATCACGCAGATTTTTGTATATGCCAAAGAGCTTGTGATTCCCGCGCTGTGCATCACGCTTGTCACGCTGGCATTTTCCATCGTCAGCTCACTTGCACAGATGAAAATCAGCAAAAAGCAGATGGAGCTTTCGGGCAAGATGAGCGGAATGACCTATCAGATCATAACCGGTGTGCAGAAGATCAAGCTATCGGGCAGTGAAAAAAGAATCTTCGCACGTTGGATGAACGAATATGCGGAAGAGGCTAAGTACACTTACGGAACACCTCCGTTTATTATGTTCAACGGCGTGATATCCACCGCCATCTCGCTTGCAAGCACGATAGTGATGTACTTTTTTGCCGTGCAAAGTGGCGTTTCGGTTGCCGACTACACGGCGTTCAATGCGGCATACGGTATGCTCTCCGGGGCACTCATGAGCGTTGCGGGCATTGCACTCACCGCGGCAAGGATAAAGCCGGTAATTGACATGGCAAAGCCTATCATGGACGCCGAACCCGAAATTTCCGAGGGAAAACACATCGTGACGAAGATATCGGGCGGCATTGAACTTTCCAATGTCAGCTTCCGTTACGAGGATCATTCACCGCTTGTCGTGGATGATTTGAGTTTGAAGATCAAACCCGGTCAGTATGTTGCCATTGTCGGAAAAACCGGGTGCGGAAAATCTACGCTTATGCGGCTTTTGCTCGGCTTTGAGAAACCGCAAAAGGGTGCGATCTATTACGACGGCAGGGACATCAACACGCTTGATTTGAAATCTCTCCGCAAAAGGATCGGCGTTGTCACGCAGAACGGCAAGCTGTTTCAGGGTGATATTTATTCAAATATAATCATATCTGCGCCCTATCTTTCGGTGGACGATGCGTGGAAGGCGGCAGAGATCGCCGATATTGCGGAAGATATCCGGCGTATGCCGATGGGTATGCACACCGTTATTTCCGAGGGTGCGGGTGGCATTTCAGGCGGGCAGAAACAGCGGCTGATGATCGCGCGCGCGGTTGCGCCCAATCCCAAGGTTTTAATGTTTGACGAGGCGACAAGCGCACTCGATAATATCACGCAGAAAAAGGTATCCGAAGCGCTCGACGGCTTAAAATGTACCCGTATCGTCATCGCTCATCGTCTTTCTACTATAAAGCAATGCGACAGAATCATCGTGCTGGACGGCGGAAAGATCGTGGAGGACGGCAATTACGAGCAGTTGATAGATAAAAAAGGGTATTTTTATGAGCTGGTAGAGCGCCAGAAGCTTGACTGAAATAAAAAAATTCAAAAAGATTTCGCAAAAACGGAAAAATGACAGTATAAATAAGTGAAAGACGATTTGAGGTGGGAACCGAGAGTCGAAAAATAAAAAAATATTGGAGGACACAGTTATGCAATTCTCAAAAAAACTTATCGAAAAGGCAAAAACAGCAAAGACGGCGGAAGAACTGCTTGAATTGGCAAAGGCGGAAAACATCGAACTTACCGCAGAACAGGCGAAAGAATACTTTGCAACGATTCATGCAAGCGGCGAGCTTTCCGACGAGGAACTTGATAACGTAGCAGGCGGCTGCGATGAGTTTAAGCTGACGAAGTGGAAATATAACGTTGGCGACTGTGTAATTATAAAAGAGCAAGTGTATAGTAAAAGTGATTTTACTGCCGTTATTGTAGAGCTGTTGCCCGACCCCAACATCGGAAATGGACATGGCTGGTATAGAATAAAAGAGCTGTATACAGAAGGTGGGTCATTTTACATATCTAAATCACATGTTTCGGAACATATCATTCCCGAGTTCTCTATACTCGGATTAGATACTCGGATTGCACCTACTACTCAGACTCCATCTCTTTAAGTTCACGGAATTCTAATAAATATCCAAATTTTACAACAGGAGATTATTTATGAAAATATCAAAAGAACTTTTGAAAAAGGCAAAAACAGCAAAAACGGCGGAAGAACTGCTTGAAAAAGCAAAACAGGCAAAGACGGCAGAAGAACTGCTTGAAATGGCAAAAGCGGAAAACATCGCACTGACCGAAGAAGAAGCGGCAAAGGCGTTTGAAGAGCTGAACAAGAACGGCGAACTTTCCGACGAGGAACTTGACAACGTAGCAGGCGGCTGCGGCAAAAGTCCTCGCGATGGTAACTTATTTGGCTCAGAGGCGAAGGTTACCTATAAGTATTCAATAGGGGATATAGTGAACGCCAAGCTCGGCATGGGTACCGTAACTTGTAAGATCGTTGCCCAAGGGACGGACAGCGGAGTTTTCAGCAGAGCTCGCAGGAGAACTTATTATGCTACATACCAAGTTGAGGTGATAGACAATTGGATTTGCTGTAATGGAACCATATGGATTAACGAAGTCGATATAGTGGAGTAAGCGACAGTAAACGTCGATTGCGATAAAAAGCGATAGCAGGAAAGAATGAAGGCATCACCGCACAATCAAGGAGAAATGATATGAACGTATCAAAAGAACTTTTGAAAAAGGCAAAAACGGCAAAATCGGCAGAAGAACTGCTTGAAATGGCAAAAGCAGAACATATCGAACTGACCGCAGAACAGGCGACAAAGGCGCTTGCAAAGATGAACAAGAACGGCGAACTTTCCGACGAGGAGCTGGACAACGTAGCGGGTGGCGGAGGAAGACCCCCGAAATTTTCCAGGAACGACAGAGTATCGCATAAGGGAAGCGACGGCAAAGCGGTTTACGGTACGGTCGTTCTCATTATTCCAGTAGAGTCTGACTACTGGTATCTTGTTGTCGATGACGGCGACATAATGGGAAGACCATATTACGAAAGCGAATTGACTTTGGCTTGGGTGGAAGGCACCGATCCTGAAATTTGCAAAAGCATTAT
>ENA-ORMS01002424-ORMS01002424.1-human-gut-metagenome-genome-assembly--contig:-NODE-2424-length-13357-cov-2.649602_pt1 | contig 13357 bp, 9 predicted proteins | sample MGYA00242104_ERZ508997 | MGnify/ENA primary metagenome ERZ508997 (study PRJEB26280, sample SAMEA2338704) | human gut metagenome | biome: human gut; feature: human-associated habitat; material: faeces... | reverse complement strand
GAAGCGTGCAGGCTCCAAGGTGCTTGCAGGCACCATTCCCAGTCAAGGCAAGCTGTGCATGCGAGCTCAGCAGATTGGCGAAGACACGGCCTTGGCAACTATCATACGCATGGTGCAAGAAGCTCAGGGCAGTAAGGCCCCCGTTCAACGTATCGTCGACAAAGCTGCCATGGTGTTTGTGCCTGTCGTGGCAACCATAGCTCTCATTACGTTCCTCGCCTGGTGGGCCATTGGAGGCAACGCCGCCCTACCCCACGCCATCTTGTCTGCCGTTTCGGTTCTTGTTGTAGCCTGTCCCTGTGCCATGGGTCTTGCCACACCAACAGCCTTGATGGTGGGCATGGGCAAAGCTGCCCAGAAACAAATTCTTATCAAGGACGCTTCTGCCCTTGAGAACATGCGTAAGGTCAACGCCCTGGTCATAGATAAAACTGGCACGCTGACCATCCCCAACCCCAACATCGATTTTACAAAGGCAGACAATATACCGTTTGAGGAGCGTGAGCAACTTAAGCCCAATGCCGCCAAAGCCATGGCGCGTCTTAAGGAAGAAGGAATAGATGTGTTCATGATGAGCGGTGACAAGGAAGCCGCAGCGCACTATTGGGCAGAAAAAGCAGGAATAGAACATTACAGAAGCGAGGTACGGCCTGACGACAAACAAAAGCTTGTTAGTCAGCTACAACAAGAAGGTAAGATTGTGGCAATGGTTGGAGACGGCATAAACGACACCCAGGCGCTTGCCACAGCCGATGTGGGCATAGCGATTGGCAGAGGCACAGACGTGGCTATGGACGTGGCACAGGTTACGCTCATGGGAAACGACCTTATGGCTCTTCCCGAAGCTGTAAATATGAGCAGACGCACGGTTCGTATGATTTGGCAGAACCTCTTCTGGGCGTTTATCTACAACCTCGTGTGCATTCCGTTAGCAGCTGGAGCGCTCTATCTCTTTGACATTAATTTCCAAATTACGCCCATGTGGGCAAGCGCGTTAATGGCTTTCTCGAGCGTGAGCGTGGTACTCAATTCGTTGCGACTGAAATGGTTATAATGCTGCGGATGTTTGTTAAACGAAACAAACTTTCGCAAATATAGAAATTATTGGAAGTTAAAAGGAAGTTAACTCGCTTCGCGAGTGGAGTTAATGGACGAAACTTGAGTAAAATTATTATTGCGCTTCGCGCTTTTAAAAACATTAATTTCCATCAATTGAACATTAATGAGACATCAATTTTTCCGCGCGAAGCGCGTATTAATGACAATTAATGGGCCATTAATGGAAATTAATGTTTAAAAAACAACGAGCGCGAAGCGCAATTTAAAAAACTGAATTTTACTCAGCAGGCTGATGCTGCGGGCGAAGCAGATCGTTAACGGTCTTCACGGGGTTGAATGTTTCAATGGGAACCTCTACAAACACGGTACTCCAATCGCTCATCGCTCCGTTCCAAAGACCGGGAAGTTCAAGAGCCTTCAGTTCACGGCCGTTCTTGCTCTTCGAGCTGATGAAACCTGTCGACTTGTCCACGAAAGCAGGCAGGTCAAACTGCTCACCCTTATAGTTGCGTGTGCCGCAAACAAGGTCAACGGGATTAAAGTGGGTTCCGTTCTTGAACATTGCAACATACTCCTCGTTAGTCGTATCTATCTGGCTCGACTCCAGAATCTGCAACGAAACGGTTCCGTCGGCGTTGTAGCAGAGGAACGGGCCACCACCAGGCTCACCAACGTTCTTAACCACGCCACACACGCGCATCGGGCGGTTAAGCTTCTTCTTAAGATAAATCACGAGGTCTGCATCCTCAAGTTCCTTAATGTCAGCCTTGCGGCAGCAGAGGTCGCGTTGCACGAAACGAATGATCTCTTCAAGATCCTCATGTGTATACTCGCCACTCTCAAGCTTCTCAAGATACGCAAAAGCCTGCTTCTGCAAATGAACCAATATACCGGCCAGCAGCTTCTTGTTGTCGGTTGTTACGGGTTTCAGACGGTCTGGCACCACGTTGTCGATATTCTTTATGAACACCACGTCGGCCTTGATGTCGTTAAGGTTCTCGATGAGCGCACCATGACCGCCCGGACGGAACAGCAGCGACCCATCCTCGTTGCGGAACGGCGTGTTGTCCGTATTGGCAGCTATTGTGTCGGTACTGGGCTTCTGTTCCGAGAAACTCACATTATATTTTACGCCAAACATTTTCTCATACAACGGCAATTTCTCCTCAACCGTCTTCTCGAAAAACTCAAGATGTTCATGAGACACGGTAAAATGTACGTTTGCCTTGCCGTCCGACTGTGCATAGAGAGCAGCCTCCACCAGATGCTCCTCAACGGGTGTGCGCATGCCTTCCTCATATTCGTGGAAGAGCAACAGACCCTTTGGCAGCTGACCATAGTTAAGCCCCTTTGGCAACAGCAGGTTTGCCACAACATCCTTATAACGTCCTGCCTCGATGAGCTTACAAACGCTCATACCCTCGTTGGCCTTGCATTTCTCGCATAGAGCCTTACGGAAGGCAAAATGTTTGATGTCGTCGAAGAATTTCTTCTCAAAATCGGTTGTCGGCACGTCATAGGGTGCGTCAAGGAACGCAAAAAGGTTCTTGAACATGCGGCTGGCGGCTCCGCTGGCAGGCACAAACTTAACGACCTCATGGCCATCGGCAAGATACTGTCCCCACTCCTCAGCATAAGCCTTGCTCTCCTCCTCCGTGGGTTTCATTATGCCTTTACCCACAGCGGCAGCAGCCTCTATTTGAAGGAACGGGAAACCGTTCTTTATCTGCTCCAACTGATGCTCCACTTGCTCTTTCGAGATACCACGCTGTGATATCTGCTTCAAATCCTGTTCTGATAGCATATTTTCTTTAGATTGAATGATGTTTATATTAATAGAATTGTTGTTCTTAATAGACGTTTTGGTAAAGGCAAAGATACAAATATATTCTGACACGCAATCACAGTTTAACTATTTTAACGTTGAACAATTTGCATCTTTAACGTTGAACAAAATTTGCCTTGCCTCTACCCAACCGCGAACCGCGCAATCATTCTTTTATCTTGAACCTGTTTTTGCGTTGTGCCTTACGCGGCTCATAGTTACCGCCACCCATATTAAAATGCGTGCCAATGCCTCCTCCGCCTTTTACCTTGCCACAGTATTGCTCCCAACGCGAACGTATGCGTGCCACATAATCGACCGTCTCCGTTCCACGCATGTAGCCATACTTAACCACAGGATCGTTATAATAAGCAGGCTGAGTAAGCTTCAACACATAGTCGGCCACGTCAGCCCATCTGTAAGGGTTACGTCCATTCTTTCGCGCCAGGGCCATAGCGTCACGCACATGAAAGTGGCCGCCATTATAGCTTGCCAACACAAAGTTTATGCGCTCATCATAGCTGCGCACATCGCTAAACAGCCCGTTCAGCTTCACGATGTAACGTGCCGCCGCTGCAATATTGGCCTCGGGGTTATACATCTCGCTCTCTGACAGGCCCAAGCTGGCGGCGGTAGAAGGCATAATCTGCATCAGTCCGCGTGCTCCAGCCCACGAGTAGGCTTTCGGGTCGAAGGTCGACTCCTGATAACATTGCGCAGCCATCAGTCGCCAGTCCCATCGACAAGCGGCAGCATACATCTTAAAATAATGGTCATAAGATGAGATCTCGCCCTTCGCGGCGTTCAGCATAGGAGCATAAACATGTCTGCGCACATTGGCTGTAGAGAAAGCGTAGCGTTCCTCCTTTTTCACTTGAGCCAGGAGCGCGGGCCTGTACCATCCTCTCAACGAGTCGGCAAGTTGCTTGCTGTCGCGTCTCACCACCCACGACGTGCTGTCGGTCGAGGCTCCACATGCAAGCAACCCTTTCGTTTGCTTGCGCGCGAGCTGCCACACTATGATGTCGCCATCGCCGTTCTGCAGTTTCTTTATCATGTCTGCCGTGTCCTTGCACACCTCCACGCGCACGCTCACACCTATTTTCTGTGCGAACCGTTCACACAAAAGATATTGTGTTCCCATCGCTCTACCATGATAGTCGAAATAGCTGTCAGGCCCCGACATCGTGAGCATGATTATCTCTCCTGCATCGAGGATGTCGTTATACGAAAAGTTTTGCGCCACAACCGCTGTGTCGCCTTCTTCATCGCCGATGGTTTCTCCCCACGGCGTGGTCACAGCTTGTTGCTTGCGCGCACAGGCCGTAACAAATAATAATGCGGATAATATGAGTAAATTTCTTGAATACATAAGTTCAAGACACAAAATTACGACATTTTTTTGGAAATATCATCAAAAATAATTACTTTTGCTACGATTTTACACAAAAAAGAGAGATTATGTTACGGATAGCAGTACAATCGAAAGGCCGACTCTTTGAAGATTCGATGAATCTTTTAGCCGAAGCCGACATCAAAGTGAGCACCAGCAAGCGCACATTGCTCGTGCAGTCAAGCAGTTTCCCCCTTGAAGTGTTGTATCTTCGCGATGACGATATTCCGCAGAGCGTAGCCACAGGCGTAGCCGACCTTGGCATCGTGGGTGAAAACGAGTTTATGGAACGTGGCGAGGACGCCGAGATCATCTGGCGCCTTGGCTTCAGCAAGTGTCGTCTGTCACTTGCCATTCCCAAGGAGATCGATTATCCCGGTCTTGAATGGTTCAACGGCCGCCGCATCGCCACATCTTATCCCGGCATCTTACGCCATTTTCTTGAGCAGCACAACATAAAAGCCGACATCCACGTCATCACGGGAAGCGTTGAGATCAGCCCGGGCATAGGTTTGGCAGACGGCATCTTCGACATTGTAAGTTCAGGCAGCACTCTCATAAGCAACAACTTGCGCGAGGTTGAGGTTGTCATGAAGAGCGAGGCTTTGCTCATAGCCAACCGCAACCTGAGCGACGAGAAGCGCAAGGTGCTTGACGAGATGCTGTTCCGTTTTGAGGCTGTTCAGTCGGCCACAGACAAGAAATATGTCATGATGAACGCCCCCAAGGCACAGATTGACAACATCATAGAGGTGCTTCCCGGCATCAAGAGTCCTACCATCATTCCATTGGCCGACAAAGACTGGTGTTCTATCCATACCGTGCTTGACGAGAAGCGCTTCTGGGAGATAATAGGCAAGCTGAAGGAGCTGGGGGCACAGGGCATTCTCGTGACACCCATTGAGAAAATGATTCTATAAGCCGCCGCTTCTCTTCTTGTCAGACGAAGACAAAAGGGAGAGAAGAAGCCCCTACAAAAGAGAAAACCGTCAAGATAAAGGGAACCTCCAAGGGAGAAACCTCTACCAAAGAGGTAAGCGTTGTCGCGCTTGCTTGAGATTCGCAGCCTTATAGAGAAGGAAACTGCTTGCATCTCTTTTATTAAGCATTTGCGAAAACTCAGTTTAGAAATTTATTTTAGTCGTAAACAAAGTCGTAAAAAGGAATATGAACATTATAAAATATCCAGCCCGTGCCGACTGGAAAACCATAACTGTGCGTCCGCACATCGACATGTCAAAGCTCAACGCCACGGTGAGCGAGGTGCTCAACGACATACGGGCAAACGGTGACGAAGCCGTTAAACGCTACGAACAGAAGTTTGACCATGTAGAGCTACACGAGCTACAGGTTAGCGAGAGCGAACTGCATGAGGCTCAACACCTTGTAAGCGACGATTTAAGACAAGCTTTAATGCTTGCCCACGACAACATATGCAAGTTTCATGAAGCACAAGCCTTTCGGCCTATCCGTGTTCAGACGGCGCCGGGCGTAGAGTGTTGGCAGAAGAGCGTGGCCATAGAGAAGGTTGGTCTCTACATCCCCGGAGGCACAGCCCCCCTCTTTTCTACCGTTCTAATGCTCGCCACACCAGCCAAGATTGCGGGATGCAAGGAGATTGTGCTCTGCACCCCACCCGACAGCACAGGACACGTCAACCCCGCTATCCTCGTGGCAGCCCACATAGCAGGCGTAAGCCGCATCTACAAGATTGGTGGCGTGCAAGCCATCGGAGCTATGGCCTACGGCACAGAGAGCGTGCCCAAGGTGAGCAAGATCTTCGGTCCCGGTAACCAGTATGTCATGGCTGCCAAGCAGCATGTGAGTCTCGGCAACGTGGCCATAGACATGCCTGCCGGACCGTCTGAGGTGTGCGTCATAGCCGACGACACAAGCAACCCCCGTTACGTTGCCGCCGACCTTTTGTCTCAAGCCGAGCATGGGGTCGACTCGCAGGTGCTCCTCATCTCCACATCTGAACCCATGCTCTACGCCGTGCAGAAAGAGGTCGAGACGCAGCTTCAGGCGCTTCCACGCAAAGAGATTGCAGCCAAAACCTTGGAAAACAGCAAGCTTGTGCTCGTCCGAGATGCCGATGAAGCCATGGATCTTAGCAACGCCTATGCCCCAGAACATCTCATCATAGCTACCCATCCACACCAAGCCGTTAATAGGAATGCCCTCCTCGCCGCGTGCGAAAGGCGTGTCGAAAAGCACGTCGCTTCCGCTTTCAAAGCTGAGCAGGGCCGTCTCCAGGCCAAACAAGATCGAAGGATAAGGGCGCAACATGTCGTGGTTTATCTTGCCCGTAAGGCCGAACATGTTGCACACCGAATAGAGAATGCGTTCATACTCGGGTATGGCATCACAGCTGAGGTCTGGCAACGGCGCACACTCTCCCACACCCTTGCGGTCGGGCTGTTCTGGCGAGGTTATGGTTATGAACCACGACTGGCGTGTGGTATAGACGCCCCTCGATGTTCCTGCAGGCTGTTTAAAATGCAGCGTGCGCGGTTCTATGGTCACATGATAAGTCATTATTTTTCTTTTCTTTATAATCTAACGGAAGCTTATGAAAGACGATGAAAGCTTATGGAAGACGATGGAAACTTATGAAAGCTTATGGAAGTTTATGGCAGCTTTGGATATTTCTTAAAGTCGGGTTTGCGCTTCTCAAGGAAAGCGCGTCCTCCCTCTTGAGCCTCATCAAGCATGTAATAGAGCATGGTGGCGTCGCCAGCCAACTCCTGAATGCCTGCCTGTCCGTCGAGCTCAGCGTTCAGTCCGGCCTTGATCATGCGCAGAGCGAGAGGCGAGCGTTCCATCATGGTCTCTGCCCACTCCACACACTCGTCTTCCAGCTTGTCGAAAGGCACAACCTTGTTCACCATACCCATGCGTTCTGCCTCCTCTGCCGAGTATTGGCGACACATGAACCATATCTCGCGGGCCTTCTTCTGGCCAACTATGCGTGCAAGGTAGCTGGCACCGAAGCCAGCGTCGAACGATCCCACCTTGGGACCTGTCTGTCCGAAGATGGCATTGTCGCTGGCAATGGTGAGATCGCACATGAGGTGCAGCACATGACCGCCGCCAATGGCGAAGCCGTTAACCATGGCGATGACAGGCTTGGGCAGCGAGCGAATCTGCTTCTGCACATCAAGAACGTTGAGACGTGGCACACCATCGTCGCCGACATAGCCGCCACGGCCTTTGACGTGCATGTCGCCACCCGAGCAGAAGGCCTTGTCGCCAGCACCTGTAAGGATGACCACACCTATGCGTTGCGCCTCGCGACACCAGGCAAACGCTTGCGACATCTCCCATGTGGTGCGGGGTGTGAAGGCGTTGCGATAACGCGGACGGTTTATTGTAATCTTGGCTATGCCGTTATATTCTTCGAAGAGAATCTCCTGAAAATCGAAATCCTCAATCTTTTTCCATTCACGGTTTGAACAATTCATATCTTTTTTCTTTGTCTTTTTTACAAGGTTTTTCTACAAGCTTTTTCTGCAAAGTTTATTACTTACAAGGGAAAATCAAGATGTTTATTTTAAAGATTCAAAATACTCTCTCATGGCCTTTGCATCCTCCGCAGCATCGGTAAACACCTCAAGCACCATGGGGCGGTCTGCCTGTTGTGTGAGCAAGGTCACGACGCCCACCTGCATCTCATCCATGTTGGTGGCCTTAAGGTAGCCGATGTCGTTCTGCGTGCAGATGCCGCGAGCCTCGGTGTTGTGGGCAGCAGCCACCATGTCGTGGGCAGCGGGACTGCCGTCAAGACCTGGCAACGTACTGAAGATTCCGCCCTCGTGGTTGTTAAGCAATATTATGCGCAAGTTGCCACGCAAGCGACCATTCCACAAAGCGTTCTGGTCATAGAAGAAGCTGAGGTCGCCAATGACGCACACCACCTTGTCGGTGGTTCCGAGAGAGAAGCCGCCAGCCGTAGACAGCGAACCTTCTATGCCGTTAACGCCACGGTTGCACCACACACGATGTGCAGCGTAGATGTTGGCAAGCCTCACAGCCGAGCTGTTGGCATAATGAACATGCAGGTCTTCATAAAGGTCCTCAAGCTGACTTTCAAAATATCTCACCGTTGCCATCTGCGAGAAGGGCGGCTCATAGCTTTCGGCGTGTGCGCCACAACGGTCGAGCAGTCGTTGCCAACGTGAGCGGAACGCTTCGTGCTCGGCACTTAGGTTTGTGGCACACGAAGCCTTTTCTTCTGTAGCAAGAGTCTCATAGTTGGCAATGGCAGCCACGAGAGTCAGCAAGAGAGCGTTTGTCTCTTCAAACGGACATTCCACGATGTCGGTAAGCGTCATCAAAGGGTCTGACACCTCAAGCACATTGGGTGTCACGACCCACGTCGGCGCCTTTGCCTGGCGAAGAAAACGGCGCACGGTCTTGCTTACTACGGTGCCTCCAATGTAGACAATGGCGTCGGGCGCAAAGCGGTCTGTGCTGTCGGGCACAACAACCTTGTCGCCATCAGCTGACGTGAGCACACGCACAGCCTCATCGCCATGTGTTATGTTGTAAGACGGGCTTGACAGAGGCTCTGCCAACACCACGCAACGTTGAGACAGGCTGCACAAGGTGTCGGTGGCTACAGCCCCGTCGGGCAACTGTCCCAGCACCACCATAGGACGCTTGGCTTGAGCGAAGGCTTTGAATATATCTACGTTGAACGTCGTTGGCAACGTATGCGCCTTGAAGGGCGTTGTCTCGGGCAGCTTCTCCACGTCAAACAGGAACAGCGGTTCCGTCACCGGCACGTTTATGTGGACGGGAGCACAACCCTTGCAGGTGGCAAGATGAAGCGCCTCGTTTATCAGTCGGCCACACAGCCATCTTTCCTCTTCATCATGAGGCTCAGGCAACTGCACCGACCGACGCACCATTGGTCCGAACGCTCCCTGTTGCGGCAGCGTCTGTCCATCGAGCTGTCCTATCCACTGCTGCGGCCTGTCTGCCGACACCACGATGAGCGGCACATGCTGATAAAAAGCCTCAGCCACAGCAGGTGCCACGTTCAGGAGCGCCGACCCCGAGGTCACACACACCACAACAGGTCGCCCTGTGGCTTGCGCCAAGCCAACAGCATAGAACCCAGCAGACCGTTCATCGGTGACAGGGTGACATGTTATCTGCTCTGCCTCATTGAGGTTGTGCACAATTGGCGCGTTGCGGCTACCAGGACACACCACGGCATCGGTTATGCCTTTGGCAACAAGCAACGACGTTAAAAGGTTTATGTTTTCTTTATTGCTGTACATCTTCTTAATTGACTTTGTTATCTTTAAAGACCGTTCTTAGCTTTTTAAGATACCGTTCTTGGGCTTTTTAAGACCATTCTTGGCTTTTTAAGACCATTCTTGGCGTTTTAAGACCGCTCTTGGCTTTTTAAGACCATTCTTGGCTTTTTAAGACCGTTCTTGGGCTCAGCTTTCAAAGAGCCGTCTCATCGTCTCCATTTTCGCTTCTGTCTCGTTCCATTCATCCTCTTCGTTGCTGTCGGCAAGCAGTCCGCCGCCAGCATAAAGCCACAGGTTGCGGCCCTCGAAGCGCATGCAACGGAGCGACACATAAAGACTCGTTTTGCCGTCTATGTCCATTGGTCCCGCAAAGCCGCTATAATAAGACCGTGGCATCTGCTCGTTGCTCATGATGAACCCGAAGGTTGGCTGCTTGGGCATGCCACAGACAGCAGGTGTGGGGTGAAGGGCGTTGATGACACGCCCGATGCTCCGGTCGTCATTGATGCTGAAACTGAAGTCGGTGCGCAGGTGCACAAGGTCGCCAGCGCGTGTGGTGTAAGGGTCTGAAGAGGTCACGTTGTCTGAGAACTGTTCTATCTGCTCCTCAATATAATCGGCCACATATCTCTGCTCAAAGCGGTTCTTGTCGCTCCACCTTATGTTTTGGGCAGAAGTGCGGGCACCGGGAGTGTCGAAGTCGAGCATATCGTTGCCAAGCTTCATCGTTCCCGCCAACGCCATCGTGTGCCACTCCTGTCCGCTGCCTTGAAGCAGAATTTCAGGCGTAGCCATGAGCCATGTGCCGCAACGAGGAGTCTGCACAAGAGCCACAAACATGCGTGGGTAACGTCTGCAAGCGCAGAAGAACATCTCTTCAAGGTCTGCCTCGCGCTGCGCCACCATGTGCGAGCAGCGAGCCAACACGATCTTGCTGAACGTTCCGTTGGTGAGCTGTGCGTGGAAGTTGCGGAAGTCTATGCCATAGCGTTGTCGCTCCAAAGCGCCATCCACCACCTGCGCGTCAAAAGCGTCAAGCGACAAAGAGCCTTGCGGCACCTCGCCCCAGTCTACCCTGTCAGGACGAATCACGATGACGGGACGGTCTTCTGACGGCGCAAAGGGAGCCATCACAAAGCCTCTCTGCACCCCAAGCTCCTCGCACGACATCAACACGTCGGGCTGTCCGCCTATCTGTTCAAGCTTGCAGAAGCGTTGTTCATTCGGATAACGGAACAGAGCCTTGGCAACAGCCAGGCCCTCATCCTTTGCCTCAATCATTTCTCCTCCTTGCCCTTCATTATAAAGTTGGTGACCTGTACCGACGACACGAGGTCTCCATTCTCGTTCTTTATCTCTATGTGCCACACATGCAGCGTCTTGCCACGGTGCAGCAGTCGGCCATAAGCCGTCACGGTGTCGCCCTCAAGCACAGCCTTGACATGCTCACCGCTCACGTTTATGCCCACGCATATCTTGCCTGGACACAACACCATAGATCCCACGCCAGCCACGTTCTCAGCCAGCGCGAGCGATGCTCCCCCGCTGAGAAAGCCAAACGGCTGTCTGTTGCGCTCATCCACCTTCATGCTTGCCACACACATGTCGGGTTCGGGTGTGGAAATAAAGTTCATTCCGAGGGTGTTTGAGAGACCGTCGCTGCGGCGCAGTTTTTCTTTTATTGTTTCTAAGTACATTTTTCTTCGTCTTTTTCTTAATCAAGCAAAGCCTGTAGGCTCCCCGATTATTTAATTTTGGCTACTAAATTACAAAAAAATATGCAATCAGCATTATTTAGCCATGATTTTTATTTTTTAATTGGTTTTATTTCATGCAATCGTTTTTTTCCATTACTTTTGCAAGATAAGAACATTCACTCAGAACATAACTAACAAAAGACACATAAAATAAGGATATGATAAAGAGCGACTGCATTGTGATTATTCCGACCTATAACGAGAAGGAAAACATCGAAAAGATTATCCGCGCCGTGATGGGTTTGGAAAAAGCATTCAACATTTTGGTTATCGATGACGGATCGCCCGATGGCACCGCCAACATCGTTAAGGGGCTGATGGCAGACGAGTTTAAGGACCGTCTGTTCATCATTGAGCGTAGCGGCAAGCTCGGCCTTGGCACAGCTTATATTGCAGGCTTCAAGTGGGCGCTGGAGCACGGCTACGACTACATCTTTGAGATGGATGCCGACTTCAGCCATGATCCCAACGACCTGCCACGACTCTATGCTGCCTGCCACGACGAGGGTGCCGATGTGGCCATCGGCTCGCGCTATGTGAGCGGTGTCAACGTTGTCAACTGGCCCATCGGCCGCGTGCTCATGAGCTATTTCGCTTCCAAGTATGTGCGCCTTGTCACAGGCTTCAGCGTTCACGACACCACAGCTGGCTTTAAGTGCTACAAGCGTCGCGTGCTCGAGACCATTCCTCTTGACAAGATTCGCTTCAAGGGCTATGCCTTCCAGATAGAGATGAAGTTTACGGCCTACAAGATTGGCTTTAAGATAAAAGAGGTGCCCGTCATCTTCGTCAACCGCCGCGAAGGCACAAGCAAGATGAGCGGCGGCATCTTCGGCGAGGCCTTCTTCGGTGTCATGCGTCTGCGCTGGGACGGATGGTTCCGCAAATATCCAAAGATGCCGAAAGAGGCATAAATCAAACAACGCGGCTTTAACGCGTAACCATAGTGTTTACTTGCTGTTTACGCTATAAAGCCGCGTTCTCACATTAAGAAAAACCCGTTCTCGAATTAAGAATATGATGGACAACCACACATATCGTTTTTTTCTTATCGTTGTCCTTGTTCTAACGATAACGTGCTTGAGCCATGCCACAACAAGCTCTGATCACAACATTACGGGCTGTAGCCACAGCCTGTCAAGTTTTGCACAGGCCCTATCTACCGACACGGTAAAGACAAAGGAGCAGGAGCAGCATCAAAAAGAGGCAAAAAAAGCAAAAGAGCAACATCAAGAAGAGGCAAAGAAAGCAAAGAAGCAACGCATGGTGTATCTGCAAGGCACGTCCAAAGACTCGTTCACGAAGGCCATGCTGCAAGCACACATAACGGTTATGGATGCCGACAGCGCCGTGATAGACACCACAACAGCTTGGCGTTGGGACAACGAGGGCGGATGGTATATGCAAGTGCCAGCCCGCGCAGGCATGCTCATCATCAAAGGCGAGTGTGACGGCTATGAGACAAGCTTTCTCAACTTCAACATCCGCAGCATTGGGCGCAACAGTTCGTTCAAGGTGCCACCCTTGTTGCTGAAAAAGAAACTTAACGAAGACATCTATAAAGATGTAGACCTCGATGGCGTGGTCGTAACGGGCACGAAAGTAAAGATGACCTACCGCGGCGACACCATCGTCTACAACGCCTCTGCCTTCAATCTGCCCGATGGCTCAATGCTCGACGCCCTCATTCGCCAGATGCCAGGTGCCGAACTGAAAAGCAACGGCGACATCTACATCAACGGCAAGAAGCTCGACTATCTGCTTCTCAACGGCAAAGACTTCTTTAAGGGCAAAAACAAGGTGATGCTCGACAACCTGCCCTACTACACCGTGAAGGAGCTAAAGGTCTACAACAAACAGACAGACAAGAGCGAGATGTTGGGAGAGAATGTAGAGAAGAAAGACTATGTCATGGACGTGAGCCTCAAGCGCCAGTATAACCGCGGACTGATGGCCAACGCCGAAGTTGCGGGCGGCACAAAGGAGCGATGGATGGCACGACTGTTCTCTCTCTATTTTGACGACCACACACGTCTGTCGCTCTTTGCCAACGCCA
>ENA-ORMS01002413-ORMS01002413.1-human-gut-metagenome-genome-assembly--contig:-NODE-2413-length-13402-cov-3.780999_pt1 | contig 13402 bp, 9 predicted proteins | sample MGYA00242104_ERZ508997 | MGnify/ENA primary metagenome ERZ508997 (study PRJEB26280, sample SAMEA2338704) | human gut metagenome | biome: human gut; feature: human-associated habitat; material: faeces... | reverse complement strand
TGAATTGTAACATATTGCATATAATAAGTCAATTAAGTTTTACCTACTTACATTTTTTCTTTCCGAATGGTATACTTAATGAAAAATAATTATTGAAAGGACTACATTAAATATGAAAAAGATTCTCACAGTATATACAGGTGGCACTATATGTTCTTCGCCCGAAGACGGACAGAGAAAGCTTAATACTACTGTTGCAAGAAGTGCCCTTATATATAATTATTCTAAAAGTGACTCTGACTTTGCCTCATTAACTGAAAATCTGTTTGAAGATTCAGGTTTTGCCATGTCAAACCAGACTCTCAGTGAGAATATGACTCTTGCCAAACTTTCGCAGATATTAAATCATATCAGCGAATTTAATCTGAATGATTATGCAGGAGTTATTGTTATGCATGGCACCGACACCCTTGCATACACGGCTGCATTGTTTTCATTTGCTTTCTCAGGTACTCCTGTACCTGTAATGCTTGTATCCGGCAACCGTCCTCCAATGGATGATAAAAGCAATGCAAATGCAAATTTTCGTACTGCCGTCGAACTGATTATGAAAAACATTGCTCCAAATGTATATGTTCCTTACCGCAACGGTGACGGAAACATATATCTGCACCTGGCATCCACACTTATGTCATGTAACAATTTTTCAGAAGATTTTTTCAATGCATCTCCAAATAATGTTATGATGATAAATCCTGATTTTTCATGTGACAAAGAACTATTCTCACATTTTGCAAAGCTTTTAGTTGCAGAAACGACCGGCAATTTTGCTCACCCACATAAATTAACTGACACAGTATCACTTATCATGCCATATACCGGACTTGACTATTCCACATTTTCACTGTCTGACAATATTAGTGCCATAGTTCACGGCACCTATCATTCAGGCACCATCTGTGTGGAGAGAACTAATGTGAATGAATCATTTTCTTCCCACTCGATACTGTGGCTTATGGATAAATGCAGCGAAAAAAATATTCCACTGATACTGGCACCCAGCTGTTTAAATTCTGACCAGTACTCATCCGTATATGATGCTGCCGCCTACAGTAATATCACTATACTAAATATGACAACCGAGGCTGCATATATGAAGACAGTCTGGGGAGTGTCTCTCCGGCTTACAGGTGATGAACTGACAGATTATTTAAAGAAAAATGTGAATAATGAATTTGTATCCTAATTCTGTTTTCCTATAGCTTCCACTGTCACTCCCTCAAAATAATGTGTGAGTATTTCCTTATACCCGCTTCCCTTCTTTGCCATGGCATTTGCCCCATATATACTTAAACCTCTGCCATGGCCCTTTCCTTTTGTCACTATCCTTACCACTTCATTGAATTTTTCGATAATAAAACACGGCGAATTAAGGTCCAGTTTCTTATAAAAATCATCTCCACTGACCTTCACATCACCTATATTCACCTCAGATATATAACCCGTCTCGTCTTCCGCAAGAGTGCTTATACCATCCATTGGATTTTCCTTATTTATGGTTATATTTTCATCCAGCTTTTTAAACAAAGCTTCTAATTCATCCGGTGTATAATATTGTATGTACAGATAATCTTCGGCGGTAATATCTTCCTCACTTGTCACTGCCTTTAGATAATCCTTACTCCCCGCCCTGGTTGTTCCTGCACTTACAGAATGATAAACCGGATTAATAAGTTTTCCGTTATATTTAATCACCTGCTGCCCCGTGGCATTTTCAAGTTCCAGCAGATGATTGTATATCTTGTCAAAATTTTTTCCATACATTTCATTTAACTGTTCATATGTTATATACGGAAATTTTATCTCTTTTACACTCACAGACGTATTCTCCCCTGCCTTTTTCAGTATTCTTGTACGGACAAGTACCATCTGTGCTTTAACCGCTTCATCCTCCGCACTGTCTCCAAGCTGAGCCATTATCACACATGGCAGAAATTCTTCAACATCCATCTGCTCACCATTTTCCATAACCACATCTATTCCCAGTTTATGCAGACTGCTGTCTGCCATTCCAACCTTTCCACTCCATGACATTGTTATTACACACGGCAGAACTATCATAACCAGCAGCATAACACCGATAACAATTCCTGCCGCCCCGATATTAATTCTATTCATCTTTCTCCCCCATACAGTTCTAAGTACCGGCCGCCTCAGAATACTGCCTATGCAGCCTATAAATTTAAAAAAAGCGGAACATATACTTATATAAGTATATGTCCCACTTTTCTATTTATTACATCTGCATCTGTTTTGCAATGTTTTATTACATATCAACTTTTACTTTCTCAAGTTTCCATATGTCTCTTACATATTCCTCGATAGTTCTGTCAGATGAGAACTTACCTACATGGCTTACATTTAAGATAGCTGATTTTGCCCAGCCGCTCTCATTTCTGTATGCAGCCTCTACCTTCTTCTGTGTCTCTGCATATGAACGGAAGTCTTTAAGTATGAAGTATGTATCCGCTCTGTCGGTGCAGTTTGTGTTAAGAAGTGAATCGTATATCTCTCTGAATCTTTCAGGATCTTCCGGTGAATAGAATCCGTTTATGAGCTGCATAAGCACTTTTCTTATGTCCATATCATTGTTGAATATATCCATAGGATTGTATCCGCCATTCTTCTCATAGTTAATGACTTCATCTGAACTCATACCGAATATAAACGCGTTCTCCTGACCTACTTCTTCTACGATTTCCACATTTGCGCCATCCATAGTACCAAGTGTAAGTGCACCGTTTAACATGAACTTCATGTTACCTGTTCCTGATGCTTCCTTAGAAGCTGTGGAAATCTGCTCGCTGACATCGGCTGCTGCAAAGATAAGCTCTGCGTTAGATACGCGGTAATCTTCGATGAATACAACTTTGATCTTTCCATTGATGGATGGGTCGTTGTTAATCTTATCTGCTACTGCATTGATTAACTTGATCGTAAGCTTCGCTGTGTAATAACCAGCGGCTGCTTTTGCTCCGAAGATAAATGTTCTTGGAACGATATCCATGTCTGGATGTGCTTTGATTTCATTGTAAAGATACATTACATGAAGAATGTTCATTAACTGACGTTTGTACTCATGTAATCTCTTAACCTGAATATCAAAAATGAAGTTAGGATTTACATCAATTCCTTCTTTTTCTTTAATATATTCAGCGAGCTGCTGTTTCTTAATCTTCTTGATTGCATCAAATTCTTTGATAACATTCTTATCAGATTTGAATTTTTCAAGTTTCTTTAATTCGTCAAGGTTTGTAATCCAGCCATTGCCAATCTTATCATTTATGAAGCCAGCAAGTTCTTCATTAGCAAGTGCAAGCCATCTTCTCTGGGTAATACCATTTGTCTTGTTGTTGAAACGTTCTGGATAGATTTCATACCATTCTTTTAATGCATCATTCTTAAGAATCTCTGTGTGGATTGCAGCAACACCATTTGTTGAATGACTCGCATAGATTGCAAGTCTTGCCATATGGATGATGTACCAAGCTTTGTTATCATCATATGGGTTATCAATAATCTGATATTTTTCAACATCTGTTCCTGTGATTCCCATTTTCTCTAAGTCTTTGATTAATGCATTGTTAATCTTAACAACATATTTGTATACATTTGGAAGTACAGACTTAAATAATTTGATACTCCATTTTTCAAGAGCTTCTGCCATAACTGTATGGTTTGTATAAGCAAATACTTCTTTACAAATCTTTAATGCTTTGTTAAATGAAAGTCCTTCATTTTCAACAAGGATACGACATAATTCAGGTACTGAAACAACTGGATGTGTATCATTAAGCTGGATAGCATATTCTTTAGATAATTTAGAGAAATCATTACCGTATTTAGCTTTGTATTTCTTAAGAATATCCTGAAGAGATGCACTTGAGAAGAAGTACTGCTGTTTTAATCTTAATTTCTTACCAGCATCTGTTGAATCATTTGGATATAATACAGCTGTAATAGCCTCTGCATCATTCTTTTCTTTGAATGCTTTATCATATTTCTGGTCATTAAATAAAGCAAAGTTAAATTCTTCAATTGGTTCTGCCTGCCATAATCTTAATGTATTAATCTTAGCTGCGCCATAACCAATTACTGGAGTATCATATGGTACTGCCCAAACTGACTGTCCCTTGAAGTCGATTCTTACTTTATCTTCTTCTCTTCTGATTGACCATGGATCACCGAATTTTGTCCAATTATCAGCTGTTTCTTTCTGGAATCCATTTTCAAAGTACTGTTTGTAGATACCGTAACGATATCTGATACCATAACCGTTTAATGTAACGTTCTGTGTAGCTGCTGAATCTAAGAAACAAGCTGCAAGACGTCCTAAACCACCATTACCCTGTGCATTATCTTCGATTTCTTCAAATACTCTGATATCGATTCCATTCTCAGCGAATAAATCAGCTAACTGATTCATAAGTCCAAGGTTCATAAGGTTGTTGTATACTAATCTACCAATAAGAAACTCTGCTGAAAAGTAACATACTTTTTTGCTATCTGTTTCCCATGACCACTGATTAGCTAAACTCTTCATGGCTGCTTTTGATACTGCATTGTAAAGTTCTACTGTAGATGCTTCCTTAATTGTCTTGTTGTAATCAAGGTCTAAAATAGTTACAATGTTCTCCTTAAATGTACTCATTCCTTCTTTTTCTCCTATCTGCTCAATTATATTATTTTTGTTTTTATATTTACTAAAGTCTAGCATAAAATTCTGCTAATTCTTTAAGTTCTTTCGCTTTCTTCTTCGTAAGGCTTCCTTTTAACATTCTCCATTTCCAGTTATCTCCAACTGTAGATGGTGTATTCATTCTTGCCTCATTTCCGAGTTCTAATATATCCTGGACCTGAAATATTGCTATTGCTGCAACACTTGCATATGCCGCTCTTAATACCGCTGCAGGAATCTCTGATTTCTTGGTAACTCCAAGATACTTGTATGCATATTTAAGATCTGCCGCACTTCTGCTTGAAAAATATCCTACTACTGTTTCATTATCATGTGTACCACCATATACTAATGAATTAGGTTTATAATTATGTGGTAAATGTGAGTTAGTAGGGCCTCCATCAAATGCAAACTCAATGATGTTCATTCCAGGATAGCCTGTCTCAGCTAATAATTCTCTTACTGCCGGGCTTACTATTCCTAAATCTTCAGCAATTATCTTAGCATCTCCGATTGCACTGTCTATAGCATCTGTAAGTTTCTTGCCAGGTCCCTGTCTCCAGACACCCTCTTTAGCATTTTCACAGCCTGCTTCAATCGAGTAATAATTTACAACACCAATGAAATGGTCAATTCTAATATAATCATATATTTTAGAATTGCTCGCCATTCTCTGTTTCCACCATTCAAAATCACATTCTTCCATTCTGTTCCAGTTATATAATGGATTACCCCATAACTGTCCATCCTCTGAAAATGCATCTGGTGGAACACCTGCAACATTAATCTGTTCGAAATCTTCATCAAGTTCGAATAAATCTTTATGAGCCCATACATCAGCACTGTCCATAGCCACGTAAATAGGAATATCTCCTATTATCTCTATGCCGCTTTCATTTGCATAAACACGTAATTTATTCCACTGCTCAAAGAACTTGAACTGACAGAATTTCCAGAAAGCAATATCATCTTTAAGCTCTTCTTTATATCTGTCTATTGCTTCAGGCTGTCTGGCTTTAATATCGTAGTCCCATTTTGACCATTCCTGATTGTCAAACTTGAACTTAACAGCCATATATAAACTATAGTCATCTAACCAATATTCATTATCTTTTTCAAACTGTGCATATTCCTTTGTCTCCGCATATGTACTATTATTAAATGCCATTCTTAAAATCTGGAATCTTGAGCCATATACAGTTGCATAATCAATATACTCTGCATTATCTCCCCAAGGGAACTTCTTAATCTGTGCTTTTGTTATTAATCCTTCTTCAACAAGATAATCTAAATCAATAAAGTATGGATTACCAGCAAAAGCTGAAAAAGACTGGTATGGACTATCTCCATAACTTGTAGGTCCTACTGGAAGCACCTGCCAATATTTCTGACCTGCTTCAACTAAATAATCGACGAACTTGTAAGCTTCTTTACCAAGTGTACCAATACCATATGGAGATGGTAAACTACTTATTGGAAGCAATAATCCTGCTCCACGCTTCAATGCTCTGTCTTTTTTTTCATTCATCATTTCAGCCATATTTTCACCTCATTGTTGTTATTCCGAAATACAACCTAATTTTATCATTTGCCAACTATGTAGTCAAGGTAATAAATTATAAATATTACCTTTATTTACTATTTTCGTAATTTTTTCGTATTTTTTCGAAAATTATCGAAATTTCTTATTGCATTTTTCATACTAGTTTGCTATATTATATACATTAATGCTTCTATTTTAAATTCTTAATAATATTTATTATATATCCAGGAGGACTTATATGGTAACAATTAAAGATATTTCTGATTATCTTGGCATTGCCTCAAGTACAGTTTCTAAAGGTCTTAATAATGCAACTGATATAAGCGACGAGACAAGAGATAAAGTCATAGCCGCTGCCATAGAACTTGGCTATTCCCCTAAGAGACGTAAACATTTTACCGGCCTTAATGGTCAATTCGAAAGGAAAGTTTGTGTATTTATAGAGAATATGGATTATGAAAACCGAGAGCAGTTTGGATATGATTTAATTCAGGGTTTTAAGCAATCCGCTGAAATTCGTAATTGGAAAGTTGATATAGTTCCTTCTAATTTGAATGCACAAAGTAAAAATGAATATGATAAATTTATGATTACTAATGGCTATAGTGGTGCATTTATGATTGGTTTCTCTATTCATAATGACTATAGTATGCAAATAAGTAAAACAAGAATGCCAACTGTACTTTTTGATAATTATATATTAAACAATCCTAAAGTAGGCTATGTTGGAACAGATCACTATGAAGGGCTTAAACTTGCAATTCATCATTTACATTCACTCGGACATACTAAGATTGCATTTCTTAATGGTGCAAGAAATACAATGGTATCTTCCCAGCAGACCCAGGCATTTTCTACCATTATGAATGAACTTAATCTTTATGTTGATCCACATTTATTAGAATCCGGATATTACGTTCCTGATTGCGCTAAATATCACGTTCCTAAATTCATTGATCGTGGTGCAACAGCTATTATCTGTGCCAGCGACTTAATTGCATCTGGTGCAATATCAGAAGTTCAGAAACGTGGTCTTAAAGTTCCTGAAGATATAAGCATTATTGGCTTTGATGATCTGCCAATATGTCAGAGTATAACTCCACAACTTACTTCTATTCGTCAGGACAGATTAAGTTTAGGCAAAAGTGCTATGATGTTATTAGACTGCCTGATTAATAATATTCCTATTAGTAAAGCAATCTTAAGAGCTGATTTAATTATAAGGGATTCCACTGCCGTTGTTAAAAACAGAGATTAATACTATATTTAGTTTACGATTGCAGTCTTTATATAAGGATTCCACTGCCGTTGTTAAGAACAGAGATTAAAAACTTACAAGATGTTCCCTTTACACCTACCACACCATTACAACTTTCTAATTCTGAATTTCCTGCCTTTTTATCATTAATATAACATTTAAACACATCATTTTCAGAACCTATCCTAACATCTCTTTCTTTATCATCTGCATTAAAGATTACATAAATCTCTTTATCATCTTCTATCAATTTATATGCAATTACTTTTTCATCATCAGTATCAATAAAGGAAATTTTCTTTTTAATTTCCTTTGCATCTGACATCATGAAAACCTTATGTGACTTTCTAAATGCAATCAGACCTTTATAATATTCATACACATCATAATATTCTTTCTTCTTAAGATTATCCCATTTAATTGAATTAACATAATCAGATGACCTTACGCTATCACTTACATATTCACCATTCTCATCTTCTTTGGTTCTTAACATTTCCTCACCTGCATGCATTAGAGGTATTCCCTGTGACAGCATTACAATTGAAATAGCAAGAAGGTTCTGTTTAACAGCCTGTTCAAATGATATTTCCGCATTACATAAATGTATCTTATCAAATAATGTTTTTCTGTGTAGCTAGCAATACGTCTTTCTTTGTTAATTTAGTATTTAATGTCCATCCCTCACCATACATCATAATATTAGGTCTTATTTTATCAAGTTCCTCTCTGATCTTATTAATTGTATCAATATCAATAAGCCCTACAAGGTCAAATCTAAATCCATCAATGTGATATTCTTTAGCCCAGTATAATACAGAATCCACAAAATATTTGCTGACCATACTTCTCTCAGATGCAGTATCATTACCACATGCAGAACCATCAGACATTACACCATTCTTATCCATTCTGTAAAAATATCCCGGTACTGCTTTATTGATTAATATTCCAACAAACATATAGAATATAACATAGATAAAATTCTTGGGCAAGACAGAAAAAAGGCTCTTTACCTAATAGATACATAAGACATAATTTCTTCATAATCTATTAACATAAAGAACCTTTATTCATATATAATTATTTGATTTTTTAAAATAATTATTGCTATTTCTTATTACATACAAGATATGAAACTCCTGCTAAAACTATAATTGAAATAATGTCAATTATAATTACTGTTCCTGTACCTACTGAATAATCTTTATTCTTAGCATTTGAAACAGTAGCAGTATTTACTGGCTGTGTTTCATTGTTAGCAGTTGCTGTATCAGCAGCAACTGTTGTTTCTTCGCCTGCAGTTGTTTCTTCATTAACTGTTGTTGATTCCTGAGTTGCTGCCTCTGTTGTCTGGGCAGCCTGACTTGTTGATTCCTGAGTTGTCACTTCAATTCCACCAAGTTCATCAAAACCTTTTGTAGAAATCTTTTCTTCTCCGGATTTAATATATACATCAACATTATTTTCTGAAACCTCACTGATATCAACAGTTCTGTTCTTACCATATTCTGCTGTTGAACCATCTTTTGGTTTAACTACAAATGTAACAACTGTTGCCTCACTTGATGAACATGTGTAACTAACTGTTGCTTCATTACCACTTACTTTAAAGTCGTAATCAGTTCCCTGATTATATTCATCCCAGATAGCTAAAACATATCCACTATAATTTGCATCATCTCTATGATAATGTATTGTTATAGTTTTTTCATTATCTGCATATGCAACATTATTATTAATAAATGTCATTCCTACGACTGCCACAAAAGTGACAGCCATAAGTATTATCTTTTTAACTCTTTCCATAATAAATAACACACCCCTGAAACTAATTTAATTCTTTTTTTCTTTTTACAACGAGTACTGTTACTACTGCTAACGCAACTACACCAATACCGATAAACATTATTGTTCTTGTTGAAGAATCACCTGTCTTAACGATTGCTGCATTATCATCTTTAGCTGTATTACCATTTGAACCTGTATTTGCTTTATTATTTTTTACAAGAATTGTACAAGATACTGCACCAACTGAAACACTACCTGTTGCTGTTCCTAATAATTCATTACCAGCTTTGTCACCCTGAACATAAATGCCCCATTCACCATCTGGTAAATCTACACTTATAGGTGCATTGCTTGGGTTATAAACTACAACGATACCATCAGAAGCTTCACCATTTGCTCCACCTGCTATCTGGTATGCTATTGCTCTATCATCTCTTTCACCCTCAAGTAAGAATGTAAGGTTTTTATCGATATCTGTATCAGATGTCATTCTTAAGCCTGCATGTGCTTTTCTGAATGCTATAAGTCCCTTATAATAATCATGTGTTGTTGCATATGCTGCTTCATTTAATGTATCCCATTTAATAGAGTTAACTGCATCTGGTGAGCAATAACTGTTCTCTTCATATGTTCCATCACCATTTGGTTTAGTTCTTAAGATTTCTTCACCAGCCTGAATAAAAGGAACACCCTGTGAAGAAAATACGAATGCTGCTGCTAAGTTGTTCTGTTTAACTCTGTCTGCAAAGCTTGTCTCTGTATTTCCATCAGTAATTGTAATTCTATCAAATAATGTATAATTATCGTGACAAGAATTGTAGTTAACTACCTGATTTGGATTCCACTGCCAACCTGGATTAGCAATGATTGAAGATAATACTGTACTTAATTTTTCGAAACCACCTGTTACATAACCTGGTGTTGTATTAAATACTGAACCTTTTAATGCATCACGTATAGCATCACTGAAGTATCCTGAACCTTGTGTTATATCAGCAGCAGTCTGGCTTGCTAATTTTACATCTTTTGTTGTAACTGTTGATGACATACTCCATCCTTCACCATATACAATGATATTAGGATTGATTGCACGAAGTGCATCTATCATAGCATTAATTGTATCTGTATCAAATAAACCTTCCTGGTCAATTCTGAAACCATCAATGTGATATTCTGTTGCCCAGTAAACTACTGAATCAACAATATATTTACTATTCATAGCACGCTCTGTTGCTGTATCATTACCACAACCTGAAGCATTTGAATTTGGTCTTGAATAATAATTTGGTGTAAGTTTGTTAATACTGAAATCTGATGCACTGTTAACATGTCCGTATACAACGTCCATTACAACGCTGATTCCTGCATTATGTAATGACTGTACCATCTGTTTGAATTCATTTACTCTGACTGCTCCGTTGTAAGGATCTGTTGAATAAGAACCCTCTGGAATGTTGAAGTTCTGTGGATCATATCCCCAGTTGTACTGTGGTGTATCTAACTTTGTTTCATCAACTGAAGCATAGTCAAATGTTGGTAATAAATGAACATGTGTAACACCTAAGTCTTTTAAGTAATCAACACCTGTTGACTGTCCGTATGAGTTAACTGTTCCTTTTTCTGTAAATGCTAAGTATTTACCTTTGTTCTTCATACCAGAAGATGCATCAATAGAGAAATCTCTGATATGTAATTCATAAAGTACATCATCAACATAATTAGGTGATGTTGCTGGACTCTTATCATTTGCCCAACCTTCAGGATCTGTAGAATCAAGGTCAATAATCATACCTCTGTTACCGTTAACACCTGAAGTTCTTGCATATGGATCAATGATATCTTCAACAACATTTCCATTAACTGTTGCTGTATATGTGTAATATACACCATTTAGGTCTCCATCAATAGAAGCTACCCATGTACCATTTACATCAGCTGTCATAGGAGTTGTCGAAATCTTATCGTCTGTTCCTGCTGTTCCTGACTGATATAAGTTAATAGAAACTTCTGTTGCTAATGGAGCCCAGACTCTGAAATCTGTTTTAGAAGCTGACCATGTAGCACCTAAGTCATTACCTGCATAAGTATATTTTTCATCAAATCCACCATTTGAATATACATCTGGTAATCCTATCATAAATGTCATACCTCCAAGGTATTCAATCTCGTAGCTCTTTAAGATATTTAACTTCTCAGCAACTGTGATTGTAAATGATGTTCCATTACCTTTAACACTCTTGATTGTCTCATATGTGTCATCTGTTGTATTTTTGATTTTAAGATTAAGTGCATCTACATCTGCTATATCAACTGCTGATGTAAATGTGATATTCTCTAAATCTTCTGTCTTAGCAGATGTAAGCTTGAGTCCTGTTACAGCTTTTGAATCATCAATTTTAACAGCTCCTACTTTTGAAGTAATATAAACTTCAACTGTACCTGAAACATATTTTGAAAGGTCAACAAATCTGTCTTCACTATAATCTTTTCCTTCCCAGCCTTCACCTTTCTTAACAACGTAACCAATCTTTAATGTAGATGTCTCGGTCTGCATTGCATATGTTGCTTCATTAGCACCGGCTGTCATCTTAGCCTCCCAGCCATCGCCAATTGTCCACAACCACAATCTGTAATCATCATAACTGCTTGCCCCTGTGAAATGGAAATTAACTGTTATTCCATCATTTTCTGCATTAGCAACAATGTAATCACCATTAATTGAAATTACTGATGTTACCAAAAGCACTAACGCAATAAGTAACGCTTTTAATCTTTTTTTCATAGTATCCTCCTTTTTATTTTAATGGCTAAATTTTATTATAACATAACAATCATAAAATTAGAAGTGGATTTTTATACAATTTCACTAAAATTATTATGTGTTATGCGATAATTTTTCTTATACTTTCTATATTTCCATCTTTTATAATATATTTCGCCTGTACATTTTCAATAATAGTTTTCCTTGGTGATATATTAGTATGTAAATATACTGAATCAAGACCTGCTTTCTTTGCCCCCTCAATATCTGATATCCAGTCATTTCCTATCATTACTGATTCTTCTTTTTTCAAATTATATCGGTTCAATATTATATTATAAAATGTCTTTGATGGCTTTCTGCATTTCTCATCCGACGAAAATACTATTCCGTCAAAATATTTATAGATATCTAAATATTTCATCTCATATTCTGAAATAATCTGTTGCGCATTTGATAAAAGATATATTTTCTTATTCTTCTTCTTCAATAGCTCTAACATTTCAACTACACCATCATATAATCTTATATATTCAGTAGATATAATTCTAAAAAATTGTCCTGCCACAATGCATGTATTCATATCTATATCTATCCCCTTGTTCTGAAATAATTTCATAAATACATTCTCAACCTTTATTTCCGGATAGTCATATTTATCTGACATTTTCTTTTCTTCTTCTTCACATATTCTGAAATATTCTCTTTTCAAGTCCACTGTTTTATACACTGCTCCATGAAATGCATAGAATTCCTGCATTTTCTTCCATAAATTAGCATTCCATTCATTAGTATTGATGTCAATTAGTGTTCCGTATAAATCAAAAATATAGTTTTTATACATAAATTTCTCCTGTAAATACATTAAATTATAACAACATATTATATTATAGCATATATAATCCTCTATAACATCATATTTATCATAATTTTTCATCTTAATATATTTCTACACAAGAATAAAGAATGTCGCTTGCGACATTCTCCGCCTGCGGCGGGTTGCTATAGCAGCATTTTCTGCTCCGCCGCAGTGCGATCCTCGCGGAGCGTTTTTGCTTACCAGGACAATTTCAACGAATTTTCCTGGCAAGCAAAAAAGAGAACATCATCTGTTCTCTTTTTCTTCTTTATATATCCTTCTGTACCTTCAAAACTACACATTAACTTATCTTCCAATTCTTAACTTCCGTCCTCTTTCCTAAACCGTTTTGGTTAAGCTTTCGACCTATTAGTATTAGTCAGCTGCATGCATTACTGCACTTCCACCTCTAACCTATCAACCTTGTCGTCTTCAAGGGGTCTTATTACTTGCGTATGGGATATCTCATCTTGAGGGGGGCTTCACGCTTAGATGCCTTCAGCGTTTATCCC
>ENA-ORMS01002408-ORMS01002408.1-human-gut-metagenome-genome-assembly--contig:-NODE-2408-length-13430-cov-3.025645_pt1 | contig 13430 bp, 12 predicted proteins | sample MGYA00242104_ERZ508997 | MGnify/ENA primary metagenome ERZ508997 (study PRJEB26280, sample SAMEA2338704) | human gut metagenome | biome: human gut; feature: human-associated habitat; material: faeces... | reverse complement strand
CAATATCATATAATTTTGACATTGCTTTGATCCGTTTTGTCCACCAGCTATAACCATCTTTTTTCATCTCATCCCAGCGGAACAGTGGATTTCCCCAAAGCTGTCCATCTGCGGAGAATGCATCCGGCGGACATCCTGCAACATCGATCGGATCTAAGTTCTCATCCAAGTAGAACTGAGCCGGATTAGCCCATACATCCGCAGAATCTCCTGCAACATAAATTGGAACATCTCCGATGATCTCAATGCCTTTTTCATTGACATATGCCTTCAATGCCCACCACTGTTTGAAGAACAGATACTGGAGCATTTTGTAAAACAGAATGTCATCTGCATAAGTTTCTTTTGCTTCTGACAATGCTTTCTGTTCTCTTGTCTTTAATTCTTTTTCCCATTCAAACCATGCAATTCCGCCATGGGCATCTTTCAATGCCATAAACAGTGCATAATCCTCGAGCCATTCTGCTTCTTTCTCACAGAAAGATGCAAAATCCTCCGGCTGTTTTTTCATGAAACGTACATAGGCTTTTTTCAGTAATGCATAGCGGGAATTGTACATAACCCCATAGTCTACATAATGAGGATTGCTGCCCCATGGAAAAGATTCGCACTCTGCTTTTTTTAACAGTTTTTCCCTGCATAAAATCTCAAGATCGATAAAATAAGGATTTCCTGCAAAACTGGAAAATGACTGATATGGTGAATCACCATAGCTGGTCGGACAGATTGGAAGGATCTGCCAGTATTTCTGACCTGATTTATCAAGAAAATCTACGAACTTTCTTGCCTCTTTTCCCATTGTACCAATTCCATAAGGGGATGGCAGGGATGAAATGTGCATTAAAACACCGCTGCTTCTCATAACAATAATTCCTCCTATTTGAGTTCAAAAACTCCTATTTCAAATTCTTTATACTCTCCCCACTTGCGAACTCAAACGGAACCACCTCATAAATCGGCTCTTTCTTCAGTTCGATCTGCCCAAACAGTATCTCCACACTTCTCACTGCAAGTGTCTGATACTGCTGTCTGATCGTGGCGAGTTTCGGATTATAATATTCTGCTAATACGGTGCCATCAAAACCAATCACAGAAATATCTTCCGGTACACGATAATCCATATCGCGCAGCGCACGGATCGCGCCGATAGCCATCACATCTGACATTGCAAATACTGCTGTCAGATCAGGATACTTTTCCACCAGACGTTTCATCGCCCGGTAAGCACTGTCAAATGAGAATCTTGCTTTCTCATAGCAGACTTCAAGATCCATTTCCTTACCATGTTCTGCAAAGCTTTCCTTACATCCTAAATATCTCTGGTGGCTGGTGTATGATTTTACCGAATCACCACCGATAATACCAATCTTGTCATGTCCTGCTTCAAGCAAAGCATCCACAGCACACTTTCCTGCGGCAATATCATCTGTCGCAACACTGGAAAGGTTCTCAAATGAAAGATCATTTGCCCGGTTTGTCACAAGCACACTCGGCACACCCACCTTTGCAAATCCCTGTTTAAAAAATTCCGGGTTACCACCTAAAAACAGAAGTCCTAACGGCTTTCGCTCCCTGCAGAGCTGTAATGCCTGTTCCACCTCATTTTCGTCCTCGTCAATGTAGGAAACAACCAGTGTATAGTCGGTTCTTCCTGAATCTCCTCCACAATGTTGGAGAACAGCATATTGGAAATACCTTTGACTAATACACCAATTGTTTTCGTATTGCTCTGCTTCAAATGCTTCGCATTGTTATTCGGAACAAAATGAAATTTTTCAACTACTTCTTCGATTTTTTTCTTTGCATCGGGACTGACATCATTTCTATGATTCAGGACTCTGGAAACCGTGCTGATGGAATATCCTGATTCCCTGGCTATATCCTTTATCGTAACCATATTTTTCTTTCCTGTCTACTGTTTTTTCGTTTTTTTTCGTAAAACATGTATTTTTTTACAATCTTCTACTGTAATATCAGCCTTTGACCGCTCCTGCAACTACTCCTTCAATAATATATTTCTGACAAGCCACATAGAAAACTACAATTGGAACAATTGCAAGTACAAGCATTGCCATCATCGTACCCCAGTCTACTGCTCCATAACCACCTTTTAAGTACTGAATGACGATTGGAATCGTCTTGTATTTTTTGATATCCAATACCAGATAAGGAAGTAAATAATCGTTCCAGATCCACATTGCCTGTAAAATTGCAACGGTGATCGCCGTTGGTTTCATAATTGGAAATACCACCTGAAAGAATGTCTGGATCGGAGTACATCCATCGATCATCGCCGCCTCTTCTATCTCGATCGGAATACTTTTTACAAAGCCGCAGAACATAAACACCGCAAGTCCTGCACCGAATCCAAGGTATACTAAAATGATACCGACCGGGTTGCTCAGATGCATCATATTTGCCAGTTTTGACAAGGTGAACATTACCATCTGGAATGGTACGATCATGGAAAACAGACATAACATATAAATGGTTGCATTCACTTTATTATGTACTCTTGTAATATACCATGCACACATGGAGGTGCATAAGATGATCACTGCAACAGAGCCAACGGTGATGAGCACCGAGTAGCCAAACGCCTGAAAAAAGTTTGTTTTTTCAATACCCCGGATGAAATTTGACAATCCGGTAAAGGATCTCTCATCCGGCAGTGCAAATGCATTTTTTGTGATAAATCCTTTTTTCTTGAAGGAATTGATCAGCACCAGAAAAATCGGATACAGATAAAAAACGGTCAGCAGACTGAAAAATACGGTCAGCACTCCTCCGTGTTTTGATCTTCTTACAGCACTTACCTCATTATTTTCTTTTACTTTCTTTGCCATTACTGCTGTACCTCCTTTGTTCTGGTCAGTCTGTTCTGTGCCAGTGCGATAACTGCTACTATAATAAAGAAGATAACTGCTTTCGCCTGACCGACACCTTCCCAACCGGTTCTTCCATAGAATGTCTCAAAGATGTTAAGCGCAAGCATCTGCGAATTATTGGACGGCTCTCCTGCTGTCAATGCCAGGTTCTGATCGAACAGTTTGAAAGAGTTCGTCAGTGTTAAGAATGTACAGATCGTGATGGATGGCATTACCATTGGAATCGTAACACTCTTCAATAACTGCCAGTTGGACGCCCCGTCCATTTTTGCCGCCTCGATCAGCTCGCCCGGAATATTCTGGATACCGGCGATATAAATGATCATCATATAACCGACCTGCTGCCAGTTCATTAAAATGATCAATCCCCAGAATCCATAGGAAGAAGAATAAGTAAGTGTTCTTCCAAAATGACCTAAGATTCCATTCAGCAGGATCTGCCAGATATAACCTAAAACGATACCACCAATAAGGTTTGGCATAAAAAATACTGTACGGAAGAAGTTCGTACCTTTAATTCCCTTTGTTAAAAGCATCGCAATTACAAATGCAAAAACATTGATCGTCAGCACTGATACAATGGTGAATAATGCAGTGAACCATAATGCATGCATAAATGTCGGATCACTGAACACGCGCAGATAATTTTTTAATCCTACAAATTTTGCATCTGTAACGGTTGTAAATTCACAGAATGATAAGTAGATACCCATAATAAAAGGAACTATAAAACCTATTGTAAATGCCACTAATGTAGGGAGTGCAAAAACAGGAAAATATTTTTTAATTGCTTTCTCCATAATTTCCATCCTCTCATAAAACCTTAATAATCTGAAAGGGTGAGTGGCAGGCCACACACCCTTTCCATGTTACTTCATCATTACTTTTTATTTGTTTGCAGCTGCTGCATACTCAGTAGCCCATCCGTCAACGAATGCACTGACAACGCCGTCCCAGTCACCTGTTCCCTGTGCGTACTCTAATAATGCAGAACCTACACCGTCTTTCCATGTCTCAGATGGAATAGTAGAGAAGTTCCATGTTACAGAGTATTTACCATCAGCGATGTACTGGTTAGAAGCCTGGATAAATACATTATCTGCTTCATATTCGCCTGTGAATGTATCAAATGGTGTTGTAAATCCCATTTCATGAGCTATGGATTCACGTCCTGCGTCAGATGTGATAACCCAGTTCAGGAAATCAAGTGTTGCCTGCTGATCTTCTGCAGAAGCTTTGCTGTTTACACACCAGTAGTTCTCAGAACCTGTGCAGAGTCCCTGATTCTCTTCTCCCTCAACACCAATATAGATTGGCATCATGCTCATGTCATCAGCGGTTACAAGATAACCATTCTCTTCATTTGTGAGGTTACCATACTCCCATGTACCATTCTGGTAGAATACTGCCTCTTCCATACCGAATTCAGATTCTGCTTCATCACCTGTCTTAGATGAGAGCATTCCCGGATCACAGGTGGAATCTGTAATGTATAAATCCCAGATCTGTTTGTAATTGTCAAGGTATGTTCCTTCTATTGCATCTGTAGAATCAATTCCTTTGTCTTTGTATTCATAGTAAATTGGAAGATTTGCCAAATGAGTTTTAAATCTCCAGTCAGATGATCCATCCATACCTGCGGAAGTAAATGCTCCCTGAAGATCGTATCCAAACTTATCATTAATCTCATCTAATCTGGACTGGATATCATCTGCAACTGCTTTTAATGTCGCAAAGTTGTTGATCTCATCAACAGAAGAAATCACTGCGTTGTCCATTGTGCAGTAGTCATTTAAGATCGTCTTATTGTAAATGATACCGTAAGTCTCGATAACATAAGCGATACCCTGTACTGCGTTTCCATCTTTTAATACAAAATCATCACTTGTCAGATGTGAATATAACTCACTGCCTGAAAGATCCATGCAATAATCTTTCCAGTTTGCAAGTCCTACAGGTCCGTTTACCTGGAATAAGGTTGGTGCTTCTGATTTTGCCATCTCTGATTTTAATGTCTGCTCATATGTACCATCTGCAGCCGTGATAACTGTAACCTCTGTTCCGGTCTCTGCTGTGTATTTTGCTGCCAGATCCTGCCACTGCTGATCCTGTTCCGGTTTAAAGTTCAGATAATAAACGGAACCACTTCCTGATGCTGCTGCATCTGTTTTCGCATCTCCTGCTTCTGTTGTACTTGCTGATGCATCTGCACTGTTTGCATTGGAAGCATCACTGCCGCATCCTGCAAATAAAGTTGCTGTCATTGCTGTCGCAAGCATTACTGATAAAACTTTTCTCTTCATGTCGTTTCCTCCCGTATACTTTCTGCACATCTGTATTGTGCAATGATTGTTCTGGCACTCTGCCACTTCGCTGAAATGTTCCCGGTAACATTTTCGGTATTGTTTTCGGTAACGTTTTCAGTTGATAATTGAATTATATTCTTTTTTGATAAAAAAGCAATACTGTATCGTTATCTTCTCTATATTTCATAATTTTTGTTTTTGTTTTTTGTGCAAATTGTATATTGCCAAGATATTTTTTACTGATTTTCCATTTTTCTGGTGGAAATTTGCTCAAAGTATTACTTTCTGCCCTGCCGCTTTTATTTCATGAAATTAGAATGCAATGATGTTTTACATTGAAAAAGATTTTTTGAAATGCTACTATAATATTATGGAAATGAAATCCGGGCACTGCCGTTTCATTCTGATCAAAAGGGAAAGTGGAAAGAACATATGAAAGAACTGATCCGTCATAAATTACAACATGATTTCAAACGAATAAAAACCTCTGCCAAATGGGTGCTTTTCTCCATCGTCTCCGGACTGCTTGTCGGGGGTGTTGGCACACTCTTCTATTTCGGCATGTATGTGGTCACACTGACCAGAACCAAAAACCCGTGGCTTATTTTTCTGCTCCCGGTGAGTGGTATCCTGATTGTCGGATGTTACCGCCTGCTTCATGATGAAAAAGATACCGGAACCAACCTTGTATTATCTGCGATACATTCCGATGAAGATCTGCCGCTGCGCATGGCTCCGCTGATTTTTATCTCCACACTCATCACCCACCTGTTTGGTGGTTCTGCCGGACGTGAAGGTGCTGCGTTGCAGCTCGGTGGAAGTATCGGAAACGGTCTTGGAAAACTGTTCCGCTTTGATGAAAAAGACAAACACATTATGATCATGTGCGGCATGAGCGCCGCATTCTCTGCATTGTTTGGCACACCGATGGCTGCGGCTGTCTTTTCCATGGAAGTTGTCAGTGTCGGCGTTATGTATTATGCAGCGTTAGTCCCGTGCGTGATCTCCTCACTGGTCGCACATGCTGTTGCAGAATTCTTTGGTGTCTCACAGGAAATGTTCCTGATCGGCCAGATTCCTGCTTTTAAGATCACAAGTGCTGTAAAAATCTCTGTCCTTGCGATTCTATGTGCCGGTGTCAGCATTATTTTCTGTGTCATGCTGCATCAGTCAGAACACCTTTATAAGAAGTTTTTCAAAAATCCTTATGTGCGCATTTTCGCCGGTGGATGTTTCGTGCTCATTTTAACGCTGCTTGTTGGCAACCAGAATTATAACGGTACGGGAATCAATATCATTGAACAGTGTATTGACGGTACGGTCCGCCCAGAAGCCTTTTTTATGAAAATGCTCTTTACTGCTTTAACATTAGGTGCCGGATTTAAAGGTGGCGAGATTGTTCCATCGTTTTTTACCGGGGCGGCATTTGGCTGTCTGTTTGGAAACCTGTCAGGCTTTTCACCGACACTCTGTACGGCAGTCGGCATGGCCGCAGTTTTCTGTGGAGTGACAAACTGCCCGATCACTGCCCTGCTCATCAGCTTTGAGTTGTTCGGCTATGACGGCATGCCTTACTTTTTGCTTGCCGTTGCATTCAGCTACATGCTTTCCGGATACTATGGTCTATACAGCAGCCAGAAAATTATTTACTCCAAATATAAGACCAATTATATCAACCGCAAAACACATTAAAAAAACTTCCCACATATCCGGTTTTCCTGCGATATGTGGGAAGTTTTTTAATGTTCTTCCCTGGCGGCTTTCAGAAGATCAAGCAGTCCTTTTTCCTTGATCAGCGCAATGCCCTGCCCCTCATCACCAAGCACAATAAGATTGTCACCTGGCCTGATGTCAAATATTTTTCTGGCTTTTGCCGGGATCACGATCTGACCTTTCTCACCTACTTTTACCATGCCGAAAATGTGTTTTCCCTTCGGTGGAACTTCTAAGCCAAGAGAATCCTTTTTTTCATAATTGATCAGGTCATCCACCGTCACGCCAAAGATATCTGCGAGCCTTTTGCACCTTTCGATATCCGGCAGGGATTCCCCTGTCTCATATTTCGAGAGTGTCTGTCTCGACACACCGATCTGATCTGCCAGTTCATCCTGCGACATTTGATTTAGTTTTCGAAGCTGAATGAGATTTTCTGCAAACATTATTTTTTCTTTCCTCCAATTCCACAGACGATCCACCGGAGCACCGGAATACGGCGGATGATCTCATAAGCCAGATATGCACCGGCAAATCCCGCTGCTGCCACAAAAAGATAAAGAAGCACTGCCGGCAATTTTGTATACATGTTCAGATAATATGCTGTCATCGCAATGAAAAGGTAATGGAATAAATAAAGTCCCCATGATTTCGCTGCCATCCATCTTGTCAATGTGTTGGAAATATTACCCCATTTTTTCATGAAAGCCAAAACTGCAATGACCGCGATCCATGCAAACAGGCTGCATAGCGGTGTGTCTAAAACTGAATGCTCAGCGTATGGTCTGCCCCAGTATAACACTGTAAATGCAGCCGCTAAAATTACGGCACACACCGCAAGCGGCAGCCAACATTTTTCCAGACGATCCATCACTTCATCATGAGACAAAACAAAATATCCCACAAAAAATCCAGCCCCATAGATACCGAAACGGTATACCACAACCACTGGTGTGTTCAAAATCTGAGCTGCTCCCCAGATCACAATTGCAAACAACACAAGAAATGGAATGTCCGCTTTCTCTCCCAGCTTCCACAATCTATCTTTTTCCACTCTGCGAACCCATACGAGCAATACCGAAAAAATCCATAACATCTGGATATACCATAGCGGTCCTATGCCGCTGACTGCCATGATGATAAATATAACCGGTTTTGGAACTGCTGCCATCTGCTCTAATCCACCGCCGATCAGCAGATTGTAGTATCCTAGAATCCACCAGAACACCAAAAGCCCAAGGGTGGATGGAACCAATAATTTTCCCGTCCTTTTTTTTATAAATTCTTTTTCTGAGCGATGTTCCAGCTCATACCTTGCGCTCATTCCTGATATTACAAACAACAACAGCATAAACCATGGGTATACGATATACTGAAATGCATCCTGATATTGCACATCCGAAAATGGTCCGATCACTCCAAATGTTTCAATTCCATTGAACATATAAATAACATGATACAAAACCACAAGCACAACTGTGATCCATCTGATATTGTCTATGTATAACTTTCTCATATTTTTACCACCTTTGCAATTATTTTTAACATTATTATAAATTGCAGAAAATGGAAAATCCACCAGGTATCCTTAACAATACCGGATGGATTTTGTTAAAAACGAGGGCAGTTTTTGTTATCTTATAATTTTTTCATCATCCAGTCCGCAGACGCATAATGTCCATCCGCATATTTCATGTTATCTGGAAATGTGCCATATTTCTGGAATCCCAGTTTTTCATACAATGTAATTGCATTTTGATTATCCGAGATCACTTCAAGCTCCGCCTGTTCAAATCCAATCTCTTTTGCTGCTTTCAGCACTGTTTCCATCATGATTTTTCCAATACCATATCCGCAGAATTCCTGATATAAAGCAATTGCCACTTCACATCTGTGCCGATATCTCTTATAGTTTCCAACCGGATTGAATGAACAGTTTCCGATATGTTTTCCATCCAACGTTGCAATTAACATTAAGGATCTGTCCGAATTCAGACAATTATTGATAAACGCTGTCTCCTGCTCCTGTGTCATGACAACTTCTTCCGGTTCCCGGATCAGATATGGTGTTTCCGCTGTGGTGACTTTTAAGTACGTGATTAAATCTTCTGCATCTTCCGGCGTTGCATTTCTCAGTACAATCGTCCGATTACTTTTATCCTTGATTTCAATCGGTCCAAATTTCATATCTAAACCACCTTTCCAAAGTATCCTTTGCACCATTATGATACCAACGATCATAAGATGCAAATCTTTCCCCCAAAATTTTCACTAATTATAATTTTATTATTTTACTCTACAAAAAAGTTGAAGTAAACAGCCAATTTTTCTTGCTTCCCATATAATTTCTGTGTTACAATGACTAAAAGCATATTTTACAAAATCTTCATGACATTTTTGTCATCTATATTCTAAGAACGACAGATTAACCCAAAATAATCTGCGTACTTCATTCGTATCTATGCTTTTTGTTACCCATCAACAATTGAAAAGCAGGAGACGAAATGAACTTGGAATCATAAACAGTTGTTATTCTCCTGCAAGCAAAGAACCGTTTTAAACATAGGCTGTTCTGCCACATATCAGGAGGAAACAATTTTGGCAAAATGTAAAAGAAACCGTAACAGAGCAAAGCGAAACTTCACCGTTAAAACACCGACAGCAAACAGGAACTACAAGGACACCGTTTTTCGTATGTTATTTTCTGACCGGAAGAATCTGCTCTCACTTTACAATGCGGTCAATCAAAGTGATTATAAAAACCCGGAAGCGTTGGAAATTGTGACATTAGAAAATGCTATTTATATGGGGATGAAAAACGATCTGGCATTTATTATGGATACCAATTTATATCTGTATGAGCATCAGTCAACCTACAACCCAAATATGCCTCTTCGTGATCTGTTTTATATTTGCAGTGAATATCAGAAACTCGTGGATAAGAAATCTCTTTATTCTTCGACTCTGCAAAAAATTCCTGCACCAAATTTTATTGAGTTTTACAATGGATCGACGGCAGCTCCCGACTGCACAGAACTTCGGCTTTCCTCGGCATTTGAACATTTGTCAGGTGAACCAAAGCTTGAATTAATTGTCACGGTTTTAAATGTCAATGAAGGACACAATGCAGAGTTAATGCAGCATTGCAATACATTAAACGAATATGCGCAGTATGTTGCCAGAGTGCGGCTCTATGCAGCGGATATGTCTTTAGATCAGGCCGTGGAACGTGCCGTAGACGAGTGTGTCAGGGAAGGGATTTTAGCCGAATTTCTTACCTGCAACCGAAATGAGGTCATCAGTATGAGTATCTTTGAGTATGATAAAGAATTGGAAGAGAAGAAATTACGGAAAGCAGAATATGAAGCTGGACATGAGGCTGGTTTCTCTGAGGGTGAAAAGTATGGTATAGAACGTGGTACTTTTCTAAATTCTATTGAAACTGCCAGACGTATGCTTAAATTTCAGGAATTTTCGCTTGAAAAAATTGCTGCTATTTCCGGGCTGTCTTTAGATGAGATAAAAAAATTACAAACAAACGAAGCGAGGTCTGATTCATGAAAATTGCATTAGTTTCCGATACACACGGTGTATGCCGTAAAGAATTATTTGACCATATCAAAAATTGTGATTATCTCATTCACACCGGAGATTTTGACAATGAACGTACCTATAACAGATTCTTAAACTGCGGCATTCCGATGTATGCAGTCCGTGGGAACTGTGACCACGGAGAGTGGGCGTCCTACCTGCATGAGTTTGTCTCCGTGCCGATTAATGGAAAATTATTTTATCTTGTCCATAACAAAGCTGACCTGCCTTTTGATCTCACGGATGCGGATTTTATAATTTTCGGACATACCCATGTATTCACGCACTACGACCGCTACGGAAAAGTTTTTATCAATCCGGGCAGCGCCGGGGCTGACCGCGGCGATGGAAAAGGCATTGCAATTTTAGAATTGACGGATAATGGATATGACGTGGAACGGATTTTGCTATAAAATTTCTTGCTTCATTTCCTACCCTTGTGTTACAATAATCTAAAGCATATTTTACAAATTTCATGACATTTTTGTCATCTATATTCTAACGGCGACAGATCAGCTCCAAATAATCTGTATGCTTCATTCGTATCTATGCTTTTTGTTACCCATTTAACAATTGAAAAGCAGGAGACGAAGGAACTTAGGAAAATATATGATTACATTCTCCTGCAATCACGAACAGTTTTATAAATAAGCTGTCCTACAATTTCAGGAGGAAACGATTTATGGCAAAATGCAAAAGAAACCGTAACAAGGACAAAAGAGACTTCACAATTAAAACACTGACAGCAAACCGAAACTACAAGGACACCGTTTTTCGGATGTTATTTTCTGACCGTAAGAATCTGCTCTCACTTTACAATGCGGTAAACCAGAGAGATTACAAAAACCCTGAGGATCTGGAGATCGTGACACTCGAAAATGCTATTTATATGGGAATGAAAAACGATCTGGCATTCATTATAGATACCAATTTATACCTATATGAACATCAATCAACCTACAACCCAAATATGCCACTTCGGGATTTGTTTTATATTTGCAGTGAATATCAGAAACTTGTGGATAAGAAATCTCTGTACTCTTCCACCTTACAGAAAATCCCTGCACCAAATTTTATCGAGTTTTACAATGGTTCGACGGCAATTGCTGACTGTACAGAGCTTCGGCTTTCCTCAGCATTTGAACATCTGTCAGGTGAACCAAAGCTCGAATTAATTGTTACTGTTTTGAATGTCAATGAAGGACACAATGCAGAGTTGATGCAGCATTGCAGTATGTTAAAAGAATATGCACAGTATGTTGCCAGAGTGCGCCACTATGCGTCAGACATGCCTTTAAATCAGGCTGTAAAACGTGCTGTGGACGAATGCATCCGGGAAGGGATTCTGGCGGAATTTCTTGCCCGAAACCGAAATGAGGTTATCAGTATGAGTATTTTTGAGTATGATAAAGAATTGGAAGAAAAGAAGTTACGGAAAGCTGAATATGAATACGGTTTTGCAGAGGGTGAAAACATGCGGCAATTGAAACCGCCAAACGTATGTTAAAAACTAACAACTTTTCCCTGGAAGAAATTGCTGCTTTCTCTGGTGTATCTTTGGATGATATAAAAATTCTCAAAGCCAATCAATAGTATAGCCTACAGGGGACACGCAGATTCATGCCGCCCCTCTCTCTTCCCTCTGGGCTATCCGGGAGATGATACTTCTGTCAGCACTTCCTGTTTTTCCCGAAAATAACATCATAATTTACATTTTGATAAAAGATGTCTTCTAAATTACCGCCCAGTGCCTCCCGGTTGCCTAACATCCACATCACTTTTGCAATGACAGATTCCAAGGTCATATCGTAAGATTCGAGAAAGCGGCAGTATTTTTTCATATCGTGTCCCACTTCATAGACCGTCATATCGCTGCCCTCGTGTGCGACCTGTGTAGACATTACCACAAGACGATCCGGGAACTCCTGACATAGCTTATAGAAATCATCTGCGATTGATCGTGGGATACCACCCACCCCAAAGCTTTCTACAATAATGCAGTCATAATTTTCAAAGACACTGCGCAGAATTCTCGGCTTGATTCCCGGAATCATTTTGATCAGATACACATTTTCATCCAGTTCCTCATAAAACCATACTTTCTCTTCATACGGAACCGGTGGAATATAGCGCATGATATTGCCATCCTGGATCATGGCGAGACATGGAAAATCAATGCTGGAAAATGCATTGTAGCTTTTTGAACGGACTTTCTTCGCCCTTGTTCCTGCAATGACTTTTCCATCAAAAACGATCTGAACCCCTTGCGAGTTTTCATCGGATGCATATAAAAAACTGTCAAGCAGATTTGATTTTGCATCGGTGATCTCAAGGTCGATCGGTTTCTGTGCGCCGGTGATCACGATCGGTTTTTTTGAATTCTGTATCATATAGGAAAGTGCCGCCGCAGTGTATGCCATTGTGTCCGTACCATGGGCGATGACGAAGCCATCGTATTTTTCATAATTTTCACGGATGGTATGCACCATCATTTTCCAATGTTTCGGTTCCATGTTCGAGCTGTCCAGATTTATAAGCTGGACAGCATGAAAATCACAGATATCTTTCACCTGTGGAATATACTGCATCAGTTCTTCCGGTGAGATCTGTGGTTTTAATCCGTTGTCTGATTTTTTGGATGCAATTGTACCGCCTGTTGCGATGAGTAAAATGTTTTTTCTGTCTGACATGCTGCATTTCTCCTATTTTCACTGATCTGCATATTCATTTTCATTTAAATTTTGTGAATAAATCAGTCTTTTTTAGTATAATCCTTCAATCAGGCAAGTAGCTCACGAATATCTGCAAGAAGCATATCTACGTTTTCCTCTTTCGTTGCCCAGCAGGTACAGAAGCGTACTGCACTGTGCGTCTCATCCATGCGCTCCTGATAAGCAAAACTGTATTTCTTTTTCAGTTCCGCAAGCACAGC
>ENA-ORMS01002397-ORMS01002397.1-human-gut-metagenome-genome-assembly--contig:-NODE-2397-length-13493-cov-5.026418_pt1 | contig 13493 bp, 14 predicted proteins | sample MGYA00242104_ERZ508997 | MGnify/ENA primary metagenome ERZ508997 (study PRJEB26280, sample SAMEA2338704) | human gut metagenome | biome: human gut; feature: human-associated habitat; material: faeces... | reverse complement strand
TGCCCTTGGTGCCGCTTGCCAGCAGAAATGCGCCCATAGAGGCAGCCATGCCCATGCAGATGGTGGAAACATCGCACTTGATATACTGCATGGTGTCATGGATGGCCATACCGGCACTGATGGAGCCGCCGGGGCTGTTGATATACAGGCTGATGTCCTTATCCGGGTCCTGCCCTTCCAGATACAGCAGCTGTGCCACAACAAGGCTGGCGGAGGTATCGTTGACATCCTCGCTCAGAACGATGATGCGATCGTTCAAAAGACGGGAGAAAATATCATAGGAACGCTCGCCATGGGACGACTGTTCCACAACGTAAGGAACAAAACTCATAAAGTTCGCCTCCTGAAATGGAATATAGTATTTGCAAAATTGACCGATACGGTTTCCCTGCCGGTTCTGCCGTATCGGTCAATTTTTACAACCTTTGATTGAAACCGTGCAGCATACTGCCCGCTTCAAAGGAACACAGGAGCTGATTACTCAGCGTCTGCAGCCTTCTCTTCCTCAGCAGCCTTCTCCACGATGTTTGCGTGGCTCTTGATGAAGTCGATGGCCTTGTTGATGGCCAGATCCTTCTTCAGGTCGTCAACATTGACCAGCTCACGAACCTTGTCCTCTTCCATCTTGTACTGGTCAGCGATGCGCTTGATCTCAGCGGAAACTTCCTCCTCGGAAGCCTCGATGTTCTCAGCAGCAGCAACAGCCTCCAGAGCCAGACGAATCTTGACCTGCTTCTCAGCCTGCGGCATGAAGGAAGCGCGGAACTGCTCCATAGTCTGGCCCATATACTTCAGGTAGTCCTCGAGGCGCAGGCCCTGCTGCTCCACGCGGAATGCGAAGTCGTTGACCATCTCGTCCATGCGGGCATCATACATTGCCTGGGGGATCTCACCCTCCATGCTCTCGATGACCTGATCCACCAGAGCGTTCTCAACAGCCAGATCGTCCTGCTTGTCCAGCTGCTCCTGATTGTTCTTGCGGATGGAAGCCTTGAACTCGTCCAGAGTGTCGTACTCAGAGCAATCCTTAGCCAGCTCGTCATCCAGAGCAGGCAGCTCCTTGTACTTCACTTCGTGCAGCTTGATCTTGAACACAGCAGCCTTGCCAGCCAGTTCGGCAGCCTGATACTCGGTGGGGAAGGTAACGTTCACGTCGAACTCTTCGCCAGCGGAGTGGCCCACGATCTGATCCTCAAAGCCGGGGATGAAGCTGCCGCTGCCCAGAGTCAAGCTGTAGTGCTCAGCCTTGCCGCCCTCGAAAGCCACGCCATCGACGAAGCCCTCGAAGTCGATATCAGCGATGTCGCCGTTCTCAGCAGCGCCCTCACGGGTCAGCTCACGGGCATTGCGCTCCTGCACACGCTTCAGCTCAGCTTCAACAGCCTCGTCAGAAACAGTATGGACAGTCTTTTCAACCGTCAGACCATTGTAGCTGCCAACCTTGACTTCGGGCTTGACAGCGACCTTGACGGTCAGGGTGACACCGTTGGTCTCATCAGCAGAGTCAACAGTGACCTCCGGACGGCCGACCGGCTCAACGCCAGCTTCCTTGACAGCAGCCTCAAAAGCCTCGGGGAACAGCTCATTGATGGCATCATAGGTAAAGACATCAGCGCCGTACATCTTCTCGATCAGAGCGCGGGGAGCCTTGCCCTTACGGAAGCCGGGAACAGCGTACTTCTTGCCTTCCTTCTTGAAAACATCGGCAACAGCCTTCTTGAAAGCCTCTGCGTCGATGGAGAACTGCAGTTCTGCCATGCTCTTCTCGAGCTTTTCACACTTGATGAAATTCATTTGTTTTTCCTCCACTCAAAAATTCTATTGCGCAGGGCAGGAAGTTTTTGCCCTTTGCAACCGCGCACTGCGTCCTGGATGAACTTGCTTTTGCAATATGCGGGGACGCGCGCGCTCAATTGGGTGCAACAATCGCGTCAAAAACTATTATAGCACGCTCCTGACACAATTGCCAGCCCAAATTGTTAATTTTTATTGGTTTTAACGGTTCAATTGATGCGGTACGGGCAAAAACGCAACCCATCGGCACTGACCAGCTTGTAGTGGATGCCATCCACATCGCCCTGCACCGCATAGCGGATGGCATTGCCGTGCAGATGGCCATAGTAGCAGGTCCTGATGCTGTATTCCTTTAAGGTGGCCACGATCTCCGGCGCACTGGTGCCGGTATACACCGGCGGATAGTGCAGGAACACCAGCTTTTCCAGCCCGGGTTCGGCGGCATCCAGACTCATGCGCAGCCGTCCGATCTCGCGGTTCATCACCTTTTCGTCGTGGGCCTCGCCTGCATCAAACAGCCAGCCGCGGGTACCGCACAGTGCATATCCCTCTACACTGTAAGAGTTGTTGTGCAGAATGTGCAGGGTATCAAAGCCTTCTGCTTTGAGGTAGGCATTCATCTTGTTCACGGTAGACCACCAGTAATCGTGGTTGCCCTTCATGATGATCTTCTGCCCGGGCAGGCTCTGCAGAAATTCAAAATCCTTACGGGTATCGGTCAGGCGCATGGCCCAGCTGATATCGCCCGCCAATACAATGGTATCCTCTGGTTTGATGAGCTTGCGCCAGTTTTTCTCAAGGCGCTCCACATAATCATTCCAGCCGGGAAAAATATCCATCGGCTTGGAAGCGCCCAGAGAAAGGTGGGTATCGCCAAGCACAAAAAGTGCCATGTTTTTTCTCCTGTTCTAAATGCAGCAGGATGCGTTATTCCTGATAGCCCAGCGCCACCTCGGCGATCTGCGCAGGATCGATCACGGTGTTAAAGCGCTCCGGCTTCTGGCGCAGCGCGGCAAGGCTTGCCGGTGCGGTATGCGCGGTAGCTGCTTCCAGCTGCTGCATTGCTTCAAAATCATTTTCCGGGGCGGTGCGGCCCAGTGCTTCCAGCACACTGCGCGGGAACTTGAAGGGAGACGCGGTGGACAGCACCACCATGGGCACGCCCTCGCGCTTTTTCTGCGCTGCCACATGGAACGCAACGGCGGTGTGGGTATCACACAGGTAATTGTCCTTCTCGTAGCGGACACGGATCTCCCCTGCCACTTCTTCCTCACTGCTCCAGCCGCAGGAGAAGTTCTCCTGAATGGCAGCCAGCGTCTCCGGACGCACAGTATAGCTGCCAGTCTCGGCAAGGCTCTTCATCAGGCCCGCCACCTCGGCATCACTGCCGGTGACATGGTACAGAAGGCGCTCGAGGTTCGAGGACACCAGAATGTCCATGCTGGGCGAGGTGGTCTTGAAGAACTCCCGCTTTGCGGTGTAGGTGCCGGTGGTGAGGAAATCGGTCAGCACGTTGTTCTCATTGGAAGCGCAGACCAGCTTGCCTACGGGCAGGCCCATGCGCTTTGCATAGTAGCCTGCCAGAATGTCGCCGAAGTTGCCGGTGGGTACGCAGAAGTCCACTTCATCGCCGAAGGTGATCCTGCCCGCCTTGAGCAGCTGGGCATAGGCGGCAAAGTAATAGACGATCTGCGGCACCAGACGGCCCCAGTTGATGGAGTTGGCGCTGGACAGGCGGATGTTCCGCTTGGCAAGCTCTGCTGCAATGGCAGTGTCACCAAAGACCTTCTTCACACCGGTCTGTGCATCATCAAAGTTGCCGCGCACAGCGTACACTGCCACGTTGGCACCCTCCTGCGTTGCCATCTGCAGGCGCTGGATCTCGCTGGTGCCGCCCGTGGGATAGAACACTGCGATCTCCACGCCCGGGATATCATGGTAGCCGTCCAGAGCTGCCTTTCCGGTATCGCCGCTGGTCGCCACAAGGATCAGGGTCTTTTCCGTGCGGCCCAGATTCTTTTTGGCTTCCACCAGAAGCTTCGGCATCAGCTGCAGAGCATAATCCTTGAATGCACAGGTAGGGCCATGCCACAGCTCTAAGGCATAGGTGTCCCCTTCCACCGGGGCAAGATAGCCTGCCTTGCCGCCAAAGGCCTCTCCGTAGGTCTTGTGGGCAGCTTCAGTCAGGAAATCCTGCGAGTAGTCGGTCAGATATTCTTTGATGACGGCAGCTGCCATGGCCGGGTAGTCCAGCTCGCACAGTGCCTTCACATCCACCTGCGGAAAGCTTTCCGGTACAAACAGACCTCCCTCGTTGGACAGGCCCTGTGCGATTGCTTCCGAGGAAGTCACTTTGCGGTTTTGGTCTCTGGTACTAAAAAACTGCATTGTTGTCGCTCCTTTTTCGCCGTAGAACGTGCAAAGCACGCTCTTCTGCTGTGGCAGAGAAGCCCTCTGCCCGTACATTTTCCCACCGGGGCCGTTGCTTTACGTGAGAAAAGCGCCCCTTATAATATGTACCATCCAGCGCCCGCTGTCAAGAGGGAACACTTCTGCCACGTCAAATCGCACCGGTGCATCGCTCAGGCCGTTCTGCTGCAGATAATACTGTGCTGCACGGATCAGGCGGCGCTGTTTGGGCCGGTCCACCGCTTCTGCCGGGCTGGCCAGAGAGCCTTCCGCACGGGTCTTGACCTCACAGATGACAATGGTCCCATCCGGCTCCTGCACCACAACATCCAGCTCACCCATCCGGGTGTGGAAGTTGTGTGCCAGCAGCCTGCAGCCCTGCTTCTGATACCAGCGGGCCGCAGCAGCTTCTCCCCTGCGCCCTGTCTCGGCGCGGTTCACTTTCCGTTCTCCGGCCAGTAGCCCTGCTTTTTGAGGAAGCTGCGGCGGTAGAACGGCTGGATGCCGTACTGGGCGATCAGCTCATAGTGGAGCTTGGTCGGGTAGCCCTTGTGCTTTGCCAGCTGATACTGCGGATACTGTCTGTCCAGTTCCAGCATATAGCGGTCACGGCTGACCTTGGCAAGGACGGATGCTGCGCCGATGCTGGCACTGGTGGCATCGCCCTTGACCACCGGCTGTGCCGGGACCAGCAGCCCTGCCGGGGTGCGGTTTCCATCCACGAGAACAAGGTTCGGCACGATGTCCAGCTCTTCCACGGCCTGCTTCATGCCGCCCATGGTGGCGTTGAGGATGTTGTCCCGGTCAATGATCTCCGGCCCCACAAAAACAATTTTGTAGGCCAACGCCTTTTCAATGATCTCATCAAACAGAGCTTCCCGCTTTTTCTCGGTAAGCTTTTTGGAGTCGTTGATGCCAAAGACCGGATTCTCCGGGTCCAGAATACAGGCCGCTACGCACACCGGGCCGCACAGAGGGCCGCGTCCGGCTTCGTCCACGCCTGCAAAGCAGCCATACTGACTGCGTACAGCGGCATCGTACTCATACAGCGGAGCCGAGATCTCCTCGTCGGAACGGCGCTTCATTCGTCATCCTCCTCGGCAAAATCAGCCAGATCATCCCGCTGCGGCGGACGCTCCAGCGAGATGCGGCCCCACTTGCAGGCGCGGAACTCGTCCACCAGCATAATGGCGCAGCGCTCGGTGTTCACCTCGCCGCCGCGCACCAGCAGACCGCGCTTGCGGCCGATGGCTTCCATCAGCTCGTAGGGCGGCAGGGCCAGCGTTTCGGCATCCAGCTTGTAGCGCTGGGCCACAAGGTCGGGGTAGTTGCGGCGCACCTCGTCCAGCAGGTTCATGGCCAGCTCTTCCACATCCAGAATATCATCCTTGATGGAGCCGATAAAGGCCAGATTGGACGCAATGGTCTTGGAGTCAAACTTCTTCCACAGTACGCCGGGCATATCCAGCAGATCAAATTTGTCGGTGCTGACCCACTGTTTGCCCTTGGTTACGCCCGGGCGGTCTGCCGCCTTGGCGCGGGCAGAGCCTGCAAAGGTGTTGATGAAGGTGGATTTGCCCACATTGGGGATGCCGCACAGCATCACCTGTGTTTTGGCACCGCCCATGCCGCGGTTCTGGCGGCGTTCCAGCAGGCCCGCCAGTTCTTTTTCAATGGCAGCCTTTACCGCATTGGCACCGCCCTTCTGCTTGGCGCTGATGGCCACACAGCCGGCATCTGCCGCACGGAAATACTTGATCCACTCTTCCGTTACAGCCGGGTCTGCCAGATCGGCCTTGTTCAGCGCGTATAGTTTCGGCTTGCGGGCCGTGATGCGCTCGATCTCCGGGTTCAGGCTGGAGAGCGGGATGCGGGCATCCAGCAGCACAAGGCTTGCATCCACATGCTGGATCTCCTGCTCCATCATGCGCAGAGTCTTGGTCATGTGGCCCGGGAACCACTGAATATTGTACTGGTTTGCAAAGCGGGTATCCATTTCGTTCATTTTACCACCCCAAAATCTGTAAAGGGCATAAAGCACAAAAGCACCCTGCCCAGAATGTCCCGTTCGTCAATGCAGCCCACATAGGTGGAACGGCTGTCCAGTGATTGGTTGCGGTTATCACCCATCACGAACACCGTGCCCTCCGGCACCGTATACGGGAAAGTTACATCATAGCCAAGATAGGTAGGCTCTGCAATGTAGTCCTCCTGCAAGACCTCACCGTTCACCATGACCACACCGGAATCGTAATCAATGCTGATGGTATCTCCGCCCTTGGCGATGACACGCTTGACCAGCGGTTTACCGTAGGAGGTATAGCTGTCCACAATGACCACGTCACCACGCTGCGGTGTATAGCCTGCTCCCCACACGATGAGCTTATCACCGTTCACCAGTGTGGGCACCATGGAGCTGCCGTCCACCTGAATGATGCGGAAGAAAAACGAAAAGATCAGCACCAGCACCAGCGCTGCCGAGATCAATGCCTCGTACCATTCCAGCAGGTTCTGCCCACGCACGGGCTTTGCCTGTTCCTGTTTTTCCATATCCGGTACACCTCACCTTCTGGTTTTACACTGCTGACCCGATTATACCGCAGCCGACAGGCTCTTCGCAAGAACGGTGCCTGCAAAAAGCCGCATTTTTTCCGAAATTTTGATAAAGAAAAAAGGGACAACAAGGTTGTCCCTTTTCTCCCGTTTCAAATCGGGGATGATCAAATATCGCTCTTGACCTTGGCAGCCTTGCCCGTACGACCACGCAGGTAGAACAGCTTTGCGCGGCGAACCTTGCCCTTGCGGACAACGGTGACCTTCTCAACGAAGGGGCTGTTGATGGGGAAGACACGCTCGATGCCGACACCGTAAGCAACGCGGCGAACGGTGAAGGTCTCAGCAACGCCGCCGTGCTTCTTTGCGATCACAGTGCCCTCAAAGGCCTGAATGCGCTCACGGTCGCCTTCCTTGATACGAACATCAACGCGGACGGTATCGCCAACGTTGAACTGAGGCTTTTCAGCCTTGATGCTGCCTTCAGAAATAATCTTCAGTGCGTCCATTTTTGAATCCTCCATTTGTTTTTAGACGTTCATACACGGCACTTTGCCGTCAGAGGACCGCCCGTTTAATGATATTGTCATTAACCCCGCTGTGGTCTCAGCGGACACTAACGCCTAAATAGGATATCACAAAACCTGCGTGAATGCAAGCGTTCTGACCAAAATAAATGCAAAAATTTTCTGTTTTGCCCAACAGACGGTCTTTCACGCTCCGATCAGACAAACAGCTGCTTATCTGCCGTCAAAAACTTTTTGCGCAGGATGTTGGCGCTGACGGCAGGCAGGCCGAATTTTTCTTCCAGAAAGCCGGTGAGCAGCGAGGGGTTCAGGTTCAGCTCCTGCGCAGCGGGCAGGCACAGATCAATGTGCAGGCTGTCCCCCTCCGTGGTGTACTCCACCTTGGGCAGATGTTCCTTCAGCTCAATGATCTTGTTGCCCTTTTTGCCGTGCTTTTCCACCGGGGCGCTTTCCAGCGCGTTGTACTGATCCAGCGCCGCAGCCGCTGCCGCCGGGTAGGTGATGCGATAGCATGCGTAGGCAATGAGGTCCGCCTTCATCTGCACCGGGCCAACGTGCGTGATCACGATGCCTGCGGGCATGATGGCATTGAGGGCCGCTTTCCACTGCTCAAAATCCGGGGCTTCCGCTTCGGTCTTGACATCCACGCACTCGCACTCGCTCTCCTGCCCCAGCGAAAGCGGGCAGGCAAAGGTCATATAGATGTGGGGGTTGAAACCCAGCGTATGCCACACCGGCAGGCCGCTGCGCTTGAGCACCCGCTGCATCACCCGCTGCAGGTCCAGCAGGGAGATGTAGGAGGCCTCATTCTTTTTCTCAAACGAGATTCTGACTGTAATCAAAGCAGGGACCTCCTAACAGATGATTTGCGCCGCAGCCGTGGCAGGCACGGTTGCAGGGCTGGGTGGTCTGGGCGGCAAGAGCCTTTTGGTACTCCCGCACCAGATATTCGTGGGTAACACCGTAGTCCATATGGGACCAGGGCGTCACTTCGTCCAGACCGATGGGCCGCTGGCAGTAGAACGCCGGGTCGATGCCCAGATCAGCAAAGGTCTGCAGCCAAGTATCGTACTTGAAGCACTCCTCCCAGCCGTCAAAGTAGCAGCCGCGCTTGTAGGCTTCCACAATGACCGGGGCAAGGCGGCGGTCGCCCTTGGCAAACACGCCCTCCAGAAAGCTGGTGGTGCTGTCGTGATAGTTGACCTTGATCTTGCGGCTGCGCACACTTTCCAGCAGGTGCTTCTGCTTGGCGCGCAGCATTTCTTCAGTGTCCATGGGCACGAACTCAAACGGCGTATGGGGCTTGGGCACAAAGCAGGCACAGCTGATGGTCACCTGTACACCCTTGCCCTTGCCGCGCTTGGGCAGAGAATAGTAAAGATCGACCACCTTCTGCGCCGTCTCTGCGATGCCCTCAATGTCCTCCATGGTCTCGGTGGGCAGGCCCATCATGAAGTAGAGCTTGACCGAGGTGTAGCCCGCGTTGAATGCAATGGTGCAGGTCTTTTCGATCTCATCCCATGTGACATTCTTGTTGATGACGTTGCGCAGGCGCTGGGTGCCGGCTTCGGCGGCGAAGGTCAGGCCGCTCTTGCGCACCTTGGTGGTCTTTTCAATGAGGCTCTGGGAGAAGTTGTCCACACGCAGAGACGGCAGCGAAAGACTGACATGCTCTTTGGGTGCCCACTCGTTCAAATCATCCAACAGCTCTTCCAGCTGGCCGTGGTCGGAAGTGGACAAGCTGGACAGACTGAGCTCTTCGTAGCCCGTGTTGGAGCAGAGCTCCTGGGCGGCCTTGTTCAGCAAATTGGCATCCCGCTGGCGCATGGGGCGGTACAAAAAGCCCGCCTGGCAGAAACGGCAGCCACGGATACATCCGCGCTGGATCTCGAGAACCACACGATCCTGTGTTGCCTTGATAAAAGGAACGACCGGTTTTTCCGGATAAACAGCCTCTGTCATATTCAGTACGATCTGCTTTTGGATTGTTTTTGGAACATCCTCATAAATTGGTTCAAAGGATGCGATCGTTCCGTCCTCTTTATAAGTCACTTCATAGAGGGATGGCACATAGATACCAGGCACTTTGGAAGCTTCATGTAAAAATTCATGGCGTGATCTTCCCTCTGCGCGCATTTTTTTATAGAGATCAAACAGTTCGTAGAAAGAAATTTCACCCTCTCCCATATAAAACAGATCAAAGAAGTCCGCCATCGGCTCCGGATTATAAGTGCAGCAGCCGCCACCGATCACCAGTGGATCGTCTTCTGTACGGTCTTTTGCAAGCAGTGGGATCTGTCCGAGGTCTAAAATCTGAAGCACATTTGTGTAACACATCTCATAATTGAGCGTAAAACCGATAAAATCAAGATTTTTGATCGGTTCCTGCGACTCTAATCCAAACAGTGGAATATGTTCTTCTTTCATGATTTTATGAAGATCCGGCCATGGAGAGTAAACTCTCTCACACCACACATCTTCCATTTTATTAAACATATCATATAAAATCTGAACGCCAAGATGTGACATCCCTATCTCATATACATCCGGGAAGCACATAGCAAAACGGATTGCTACTTTTTCTTTATCTTTTTTGATACTGTTTAACTCATTTCCGATATAACGCGCCGGTTTATCGATTTTCATCAGTATCTCATCTGATAATGCTAATTTTGTCATTCGGTTTGTCCTTTCTCATTTTTCCTGAAAACGACTGTGAAATCAGTCATGCTCATTTATCATAACATAATCCTGCAAAATTGTATAATACTGATTATCAGAAATAATGTCAATGACATCTTTTGCCTGATAGCCATGGAATTCATATGCATTATATTTTAACAGAAGGAATGCGATCATAAGAAGAACTGCAAGCACTATGCGGATTTTCAGAAAAATCCACGGAACCAAAGGCTGTGATTCCTCTTCTGCGGTGCCATTTTCCACCTCCGGCCGGTCAAACGAGCGCCGTATCTCGTTGACGTAAGCTCTGCGTCTTTCCACATATTCGTCGGTCATAAAATAAGACTCCATAGATTTCTCATTGAAATCATATGAAGCCTTGTATCTCATTAGAACTTCTTTTCAATCCACGCAATGAGTGACAGACACCAGTGGATCAGCGTTCGATCGAGAACCATTGCACCTATCAGTGAAAAAAATAAGGTGAGCACGATCATGAGCAGCGAACCACCGATCACTCCGAAATCTGTCGGGCTGACATGAAAAATCTGTTTGACCAGATAATGAAGCACGCCCCAGTGGATCAAAAGAATCCCAAAACTGTAGCGGCTGATCAGTTTTGTGAAAAAATATTCTGTTTCTGTTTTTGCATAAATCTGCCTCACCAGAAGAAAAACAGCCATCGTATAAAATACCATAAGCGGCGCATTGTTAAATAAATAACGATAATATTGTGCCCCACTGAAGATATGACGGACTGCCAGACAGACAGAAAGGATTCCGGCTCCATAAAAGAAGTACTTTCTGCGCCCCTGCTCTCTTGTCAGATAATATCCCAATATAAAAACACCGGCAAAAGAACCGAGGATCCCGGAGACAATGGAATTATAATAAAGCGTATCCCAGTAAGTTCCAAGGATCTGGAAGATCAGGATCACAGCCACAAGCCCGCTTAAAACAGAATCCGGGATATGCTGCACTACATAGCGGAAAAACGGTGTCAGCACATATAACCAGATGATTATATAAATCAGCCAGAAATGCGGCGCTTCCTCCGGTGCACCGAGCAGAATACGTTTTAACATGACTCCCCAGTGATCTGGGCGAAGCCAGACGACCCCCTCTTTGGCACACACATATAAAATATAATAGATCACCATTGGAACAAGCACTTTCAAAAAACGTTTCCGGTAAAACTGCCCAGCGGATTCGCCTTTCACCGGTAAAAGAAGGGCTCCGCTTATCATGATAAAAAGCAGGTTGCAGCACAAAAACAGGTAATTGCTGATCTCAAATCCATACCACACCGTACTCCGCTCCGGAACAAGCGTGGAACCGAGTGAGACCGTGTGGACAGCGATCACGAGAACCGTGGCAAGTACCCGCAGTTTGTCGAGATAAACCTGTCGTTTTATTTTCTCTGTGAAAGTTCCTGTGTGATCTCTTCCCATGTGATATCCTTCTCTGCCATTAAGACCATGAGATGGTAAATGTAATCAGAGATTTCATATTTCAAATGCTCGTGGTCAGTATTTTTCGCTGCAATAATGATTTCTGTGTTTTCCTCTCCAACTTTTTTGAGGATGTTATCCAGACCTTTTTCCAATAAAAGGTTTGTGTAGGAGCCCTCTTTCGGATTTTCCTTACGGTCTAAAATAATATTGTAGACATCCCCCAACACCTTCTGCGGATTTTTTTCAACGTATTCTTTTTTCACAATCTCATTGAAAAAACAACTCCGGTTTCCGGTGTGGCATGCAGCACCGATCTGGGAAACTTTTGCAAGGATGGTATCATAATCACAGTCTGCTGTCAGGGATTTGACATACTGGATATGACCGGAAGTAAGACCTTTTGTCCAAAGCTCATTCCGGCTTCTGCTGTAGTATGTCATTTTTCCGATGTTGATCGTTGTGTCAAATGCCTCCTCGTTCATGTAAGCAAGCATTAACACTTCATCTGTACGGTAATCCTGCACAATGACAGGAACCATACCGTCAGAGTTTTTCTTTAAGTCACTCCACTTTAAGGCTGGCTCGAAGTTATCCATCTTAATGCCGGAGGCAGACAACTGGGATTTCATCTCCATAATATCTGTTTTCGGATTATTAATGAGAGAACCTGCGATTCCACGGACATTTTTGCGGGATAAAATAGATAAAATCTCATCATAATCAGCATCGTTTAAGTAGACAACATGAGGAACATCGGTCATTCCCTCCACTGCATCTAATACTGCTTTATTTAAGATCAGCACTTCATGGAATGTATCAGCCATCTCATCCTGATGTTTGAAGATAAAATCCACATTTGTCACGGAAACAAGAATACGGTCTTTTCCGAAACGCCTGCTTGCCTCAGCAGCAAGTGCCATACTCTCCGGTTTTGAGCCGTTGACGATCACCTGAAGACATCCTGCGTAGATGAACTTCTTAATGTCCTCCATGCGGTTAATGTTGCCGCCTGCACAGACTTTGATCTCAATATTACGGTTAATGTTGCGGATAACCTGTATGTTGCGCTCATGCTCTTCATCTGTCTTGGACAGGTCAAAAATCATGATTTTATCAATACCGCTGTCATTATAGAGTTTTGCAAGTTCAATGACATCCGGATATTCCTCGTAATTGTCTCTGGCTTTGATCGCTTTTCCATCCTTTAAGTAAATTGTTGCCACGATATTTTTGTGTTCCATATTAATATTCATACCTTTCCATACAAAACGGTCTGCACATATTTTTGATACGCCAGACCGCTTCTTTTCTAATCATATTTCGCACGTGATACATGTGAATTGTCAACTACAGACTTCCTTTGGTAGAAAGGATATCCGTGATCCTCGGGTCAATGACCGTTGCCTGATCCAGTGCCTTTGCAAAAGCCTTGAACATCGCCTCAATCATATGGTGGTTGTTTCCGCCGGAAAGCACCCTGATATGCAGATTCATTCCTGCGGTATAAGAAATGGCATAGAAAAATTCTTTCACCATCTCCGTATCCATATATCCCACGCGGTCGGTCGTAAATTCTCCATCGAACACAAGATAAGGTCTTCCGGAAAGATCCACTGCGCACAGGACAAGTGTTTCATCCATCGGCAGAATACAGCTTCCGTAGCGCCGGATTCCCTTCTTGTCACCAACGGCCTCCTTAATGGCATTGCCCAGAACAATACCTGTATCTTCAATTGTATGATGACAGTCCACTGCAAGATCTCCGGCAACATTGACTTTCAGGTCAAACAGGCCATGTCTTGCAAATCCGTCTAACATGTGGTCAAAAAAACCGATCCCTGTATGGATAGAGGAACTGCCGGTACCATCTAAATTCAAATGCAATGATATATCTGTTTCTTTCGTTTTACGAACATAATCTGCTGTACGTGCCATTTTATTTTAAACCTTTCTGCTTCTTTTTTCAACTTAAGTAATTATTAATTCTTTGTATCTATTCAGAGCCAAGGCAATTTTCATAAATTTGCGAATCATGCTTGCATGAATGAGCATAATTTTGAAAATTTCTTTGGCG
>ENA-ORMS01002391-ORMS01002391.1-human-gut-metagenome-genome-assembly--contig:-NODE-2391-length-13505-cov-2.679182_pt1 | contig 13505 bp, 13 predicted proteins | sample MGYA00242104_ERZ508997 | MGnify/ENA primary metagenome ERZ508997 (study PRJEB26280, sample SAMEA2338704) | human gut metagenome | biome: human gut; feature: human-associated habitat; material: faeces... | reverse complement strand
GCATATATTTTAAAATACAAGGCACTTATTTTAAAATATGTGCCTTGTATTTTTCGCGATAAGCCATGTGTTTTTTTGCACCTGTGAAAATGTGTGTTCAAAAAGGGGAAATTTTGCATGCGTGGCGGCACATTGCCGTGATTGTTTTAGGACCTCTGCTGCGTTTTTTGAGGCAGGACGAAAGAGTGGGACGGAATGTTTTGCGGCGCATTGCATAAACAGAAACGGAGAAAGTGTATGAAAACGGCGTTGCGTCGTTGGCGGGCATGGAAAGCAAAGCGGCGCAAACCAGTGTAAGAGAGAGTTTGCGCCGCATTTGAGTTCGGCAATTATCCTATAAGCCAAGTTCTGTGCGCGACTCTCGCGAATCGCCGTCTGTCATTTATCTAAGCCCGCAGTTGCCTGCAGGCGTTATCGTTCTACCCTCCGGCGTAACGAAGTTTCGGGCGGACAACCCTCAAACGCCGGTTTACGCGAACTTTCAACGTCTCGACTGCACGGCACGCACATCACCATGCGCCCGGTGGGCTCTTACCCCGCCTTCTCACCCTTACCATCCTTGCGGAGGGCGGTTGTTTTCTTCTACAGTTTGCTTACCCTCGCGGATAACTTCCGTTTCGGAAGGAGACTGTCCTGTGTTGCCCGGACTTTCCTCCTGCGGATTTTTGATTTCCGCCGGCGACAGACCGGATGATTGCCGTTATTGTTTTCGGAATGCAAAATTACTGCAAATAAACGAGATTTCGGGTTTCGACCGCCCCATTTCGCGCCACCGTTGTGGCATACCGTCCGAAAGACAACAAAAAAGCGCATCCCCCGAAGGGCATGCGCTTTGATTTATGCTTTTTCTGCGAATTATTTCAAACCGAGTTTTTCGCGGATTTTCTTTGTTACGTCCTCGCTGAGGCTCTTGCTGATGTAAGGTATGCCACCTGTTACATCCATGATGTAAACATATTTGCCCTCATCGCCCACAGCTTTAACGGCATTAACGATTTTCTGTGTGATTTCGCGCATCTTGTTGGCCGAAGCAGCCTGCAAGGAATCGCGGTCGTCGTTGGAAGTCTGCTGAATGCGCTGATAAAGCTCCTGAAGTTCCTGTTCGCGACGCTTCTTGACGTTGTCGGGAAGTGAATCGTGCTGACGGTCATATTCCTGACCTTTTTTGGTAAGCTCGTCCTGCATACGTTTGATTTCGTCCTCGAACTGCTTTGAGAGATTCTGGATTTCGGTTTGCGACTTAGCGTATTCGGGCATTGCCTTGACGATTTCGGAAGAATCGAAATGACCGAACTTCTGCGCAAAGAGGCTCAACGGTAGGAACAGAAGAGCCGTAAGAATTACCTTTTTCATTGTTTATAGTTGATTATCTTATTTATATTCCGTTATGTACGGGGTGCAAATATAATGATATTAATTGGAATAGCCTAATTTGGTAAGCACCTCGTTCGAAATGTCTATTTTGGGCGAAGCAAAAATAATGGCGGAATCGGAAGCACGGTCAAGGATGAGTTGGAAACCCTTGTTCTGCGCAATGTCCTTAACTGCATTGTAGATTTCGTCCTGTATGGGCTGCACAAGGCTCTCGCGCTTTTTGAAAAGTTCGCCTTCGGGAGCGAAATACTTGCGTTTCAGTTCGGCTGCTTCCTTTTCTTTGTCCACAATTGCCTGTTCGCGCTGTTTTTTCTGCTCGGCAGAGAGAAAAACCGATTCGTTCTGGTAGTTCTTGTAAAGTGTCTGCGCCTGATTTTGCACCGCCTCCACTTCTGCCTGCCATTTTTTGGACTGCTGATTAAGCTGTTCGTTGGCGCGTTCGTATGCAGGAATATTTTTGAGAATGTACTCCATATCCACAAGAGCATATTTCTGTGCCTGCGCATAGACAATGCAACCAAAAGTTGCCGCCAGCGCAATGATGAAGTTACGTAATGATTTCATATCTGTTTGTTTTTATTGTTTTGATATTCTTTCTTTAGAACTCCTGACCTATTATGAAGTGAATGTGCGAGCCGCCGTTTTTTGAAGAACCGAACACTTTGTCAAATCCATATGCCCAGTCAATGCCCATAAGCCCGACCATTGGAAGGAAAAGACGTACACCGGCACCGGCAGAGCGTTTCATGTCGAAAGGATTGAACTTCTTTGTGTCGTACCATGCATTACCGCCTTCGGCAAATGCAAGTGCGTAGATGTTAGTCTGACCTTTGAGCATAAGAGGGTAACGAAGTTCCACGGTCATACGGCTGTAGGCATAACCTTCCGCTCCGTAGGGAGTGAGACATCCGTTTTCGTATCCGCGCAAACCGATAGTCTCGGTGGCATATCCCGAAGAATATCCCGACATACCGTCACCACCCATATAGAATGTCTCGAACGGAGATTTCTTGTACTTGTTGTAATGACCGAGGAAGCCGAAATCGGTGCGCGTCATGAGAACCGGGCATTTGTTTTTGCCTGTAAGTGCTGTGTAGGTGCGGAGTTTGAATTTCCATTTGTGATATTCCACCCAACGATACTTCTCCTGCATCTCCTTGTTATAGGAAGCTGCGCGATAATCTCTGGCGAGATTCTTGTAATCCTTGCCGTCCCAAAGAGAATAGGGCGGAGTGGCGGCAACAGAAAGCTGGAAATCAGAACCTCTACGCGGGAAAATGGGATTGTCTACGGAGTTGCGCGAAAGGCTGAGGCTCAAGTTGAAGTTGTTGCAGTTTCCGTCGGTGATAATGAAGTATTGCCACGATTTCAAGTCATATCTCTGGAAAGTTGCTTCGGCAGTAAGTGTGAAATAATCGTCGGGCCAGCGCAGACGTTTGCCCCAACCTAATGAAACACCGTATATCTTGACATATTTGTCAGGGTCGTAGTAGTTGTAGTTATTGTAATATCCGCCCGAAGTTCCATAACCGTACAAATAGCTTTGGTAGTTGTTCCAGTAAGAACTGTTGTAGTAGTTGCTGTTTACATCGGTTTGCTTAGAGAAAAAGGCTGAAAGCGACAGAGAGTTAGGACGTTTGCCGCCAAACCAGGGATCGAGGAAGTTAAACGAGTAATTCTGGTAATATGTACCGTTTGTTTGCGCTGAAAGAGAGAGCTGTTGCCCATCACCTTGGGGGAAGAGAGCGCGACGGTTCTTGCTGTTGAAAAGATTCTGCATGGAGAAGTTCGTAAACTTCAATCCCACAGTTCCCACAATACCTGTCGGACCCCAACCAAAGGATATTTGCACCTGATCGCTGGGTTTGGGTTCGAGTTTATAGTTTATGTCTACCGTTCCGTTCTCTTGATCGGGCTTTATGTCCGGTTCTATTTTTTCGGGATCAAAGAAGTTTAGTGCGGCAAGGTCTCGAATGGAACGCATAACGGATTCTTTGCTGAACAAATCGCCCGGTTTTGTGCGAAGTTCCCTGCGAACAACGTTTTCATAAACTCTTTTGTTTCCGCTGATACGCACGTGGTTAAGAGTAGCAGGCTGTCCTTCGTAAATACGCATCTCCAAATCAATGGAATCTCCGTCTATGTTGGTTTCCACAGGGTTCAGATTGTAAAACACATAGCCGTTGTTGTAATATTGATTGCCTATTGCGTCTTCGTCATCGTTCAAACGTTTTTTCAGAAAGGTTTGGTTGTAAACGTCGCCGGACTTCATTTTTAGTGCACGGGCAAGCGATTCGGAACTATACACAGTATTTCCCACCCAGCTCACATTGCGCAGATAATATTTCTGACCTTCTTCAATATTAATATGCAAATCAACGTGCTTTTCGTCGTAAGGCGTAACGCTGTCGCTGGTTATGATTGCGTCTCTAAAGCCCCATTCGTTGTATTTGTCTATCAAGAAACCTTTATCTTTCTTGTATTCTTCGGGCAGAAACTTTTTGGCGCGAAACAGATTGGCAAACTTATTAACCTCGTGGGTTTTCTTCATTGCCTTCTTGAGTTTCTTTACGTTTCCCTGCTCTATGCCGGTAAAGTAAATGTGTTTTACCTTAATCTTTTCGTTTCTGTCGATGTTTATATCAACTATAACTTGGTTTGCAGCCGATACATCGTCCTGCTGCAACATTTCTACTTTGGCGTTTTGATAACCTTTTTCTTCGAAGTAGCGTTTTATTATGATTTTTGCACGGTCCACGATGTCCGGAGATATTTGACTTCCGGCTTTAAGTCCGAGACGTTGTTCGAGATCTTCGCGCTGCGATTTCTTAACTCCGTGATAGTTTATCGTAGAAATCTTTGGGCGTGCGGTAAGTTTTATATGCAGATAAATTTTATTGCCCACGATACTGTCTGCAGAGATAGAAACATCGCTGAATATCTTTTGTTTCCAATAACGTTGCAAAACGTTTGTAATGTCTGCGCCCGGAATTGTCAGAGTCTGCCCTTCGCGCAGCTCCGAAATATTGCGCAAGAGTTCCTCGTCATAGTTTGCCACGCCGTCAACTATGAATCCGCCGAGAATATAGTTGTTCTGTTGCATGGAGTAAATGATGTCGGGCTTAACAATCACGCTGTCTCGCGACACGGAAGCACGGCAAAAGGTTGCAGCTGCGAAAAGTGCTGCAATCAATATGGCTGTATTCTTTATATGTTTCATCTTTTGTTATATTGCGGGGCATATATATAATGTATGTTCCCTCCGCTTTGTTATTCTTCGGTTTCGTTTTTGGTTTTCGGGTTTTCTGCTTGCATCTGTTCGCCGGTTTTTCCGAAACGTCTTTGTCTCTGTTGATAATCGGCTATGGCTTTTTGGAAATCTTCCTCTTTGAAGTCGGGCCAATAGGTATCGCAGAAATAAAGTTCGGAATATGCACACTGCCACAACAGATAATTGCTCAACCGCAACTCTCCTCCCGTGCGTATCATAAGCTCCGGGTCGGGCATGAATGCCGTGGCGAGATATTTTGAAAAGGTTTCTTCGTCAATTTGTGAAATCTCCAAGGTACCCTGTTTCACGTCGGCAGCAATATTCCTTGCTGCGGCAGAAATTTCCCAACGTGAGGAGTAGCTCAACGCCACAACGAGAGTCATCTTTGTATTTCCTATCGTGTCGCGCTCGCATTGCTGCAATTTCTTTTGCACTGCAAGCGGCAACTTTCTTATGTCTCCTATAACGCGGAAGCGCACGCCGTTGCGCATGAAAAGCTCTTCCTGAAGCGATGTAAGTACAAGCGACATGAGCGCAGCCACTTCATTGCTCGGACGTTTCCAGTTTTCGGTTGAGAAAGTGTAAAGTGTGAGATATTTCACCCCGAGCCGCACAGCCTCTTCGGTTATGCGTTTTACAGTTTCCACACCTTCTTGGTGTCCTGCTGTACGCGGAAGGCCGCGTCTAACGGCCCAGCGACCGTTGCCGTCCATTATTATTGCTATATGGCGCGGAATGCGTTGCATATCTATCTGCGGAGCACTCATGTTTATTTTTATTGGTCGTTAATCAGTCGTTTTTGTTGCATTGCGGGCATTTCGGCGAAAAGTCGTAGCTTATGTAGAACATTGCCGTGCAATAGCTGTCTTTGTTTTGAAATCCGGTGGATTTTATGCCGTAGGGATATTCGAACCCGTCAAGATTGTCGCTTAGCGAGAAGTGATACAGCCAGTCGAATCCCAGGTTTACTCGCGGCTTAAATTTGTATTTCACTCCCACGCCTATGGGTATTTGCAGGGTGAAAGCCTTGCCGGCTGTTCCGTAGCAGGCTCCGAGTCCGAGTTGCAGGAAAGGTGTTATGCGCTGTCTGCCCTTGTAGCCCGAAAGGCCAAAAGTTATACTCGTATGTTGCGCTGAAATCCACAATGCCGTCGCTTAGTTTGTAACTGCGTTTGTCGGTCGATACTGCGGGATTGCCGGGATCGGTAGGAAAGAAATCGTCCACATTGGTTGTGGAACCTTTCACCGATGCGTAGTCCAGCATTGCCTTCACCGCCATGTATGGATTGATGTTCCAGCGTCCCACAACCCCTCCTGCAACACCGGGTTGCCCGAAGAATTTGTGGTTTAATTGTCCGCGATAAAAGCTGCCGCCCAGTGCGGCTCCTATCTCGTAGCGATAGTCCACATCGTCCTGTGCGCGCGAGCCGTTAAGGCATGCAAGCACAGCCATAAGCAGAACCAACGCTTTTTTCATCTTTCTTTATTCGCTTTTGTCGGCTTTAAGCCTGTTCAGATAACCTTTCCACAGCATTCCCGTGCCGCTGCATACCAACCATATATGGTTGTCGTCGTCAGGAGTCATGAATATTTCCGTGGGTTTGCCTGTTTGGGCGGGAACCATTGTGGGAACTTTTACTTTTTTCCATGCTCTTGCACCGTCGGCGCTGGTATATACGTTTACGGTGTCGCCGTTTATGCCTGCGCAAAACAGTTTGCCGTCGTATTTCATCATGTTGAATCCTTTCAGATAAGGCAATGTGCGAGGAGTTTCCTCGGTGGTGGGGTAGTAGCTCCAGGCGTTATCTTCGGGATATACCTTGTTCATTTCCTTTTTCCAAGTCTCGGTTTTGCCGTCAAGGTATCCCACGCAAACAATGTTCTCTATGTTCGGATTGTTCACAGCCGGCAGTACGGCGGAATATATGTTTTCCGTGGGCAGAAAGGCTGTGGAGTTGTCGGCTTTCTCTTCTTTCCATGACTTGAGGTCGCTTGAGCTGTAGATTTTGCCCGAAACGGTTATGTACAACTCTTCGTCAGCAGCCAGAATCCTGTCGGGTACGAGCGAAGTGGCTGTTTCCGTCCAATCTGCGCCGTTTTCAGACTCCACGAGTCCCGATTCCGAAATTGCCACAAACTTACCGTTGAACAGGTTGATGCTCTTGGTTTGCAGTCCGTCCGTTCCCGAAATGTCTTTCTTTGTCCACAAGGCTACTCCCTCTCCTGTTTTGCGGGTCATTACCACGTTTGTTCCGTTTTTGCTGCCCCAAAGATACAGTTGTCCGTCTTTTGCTATCATCCGCATGCTTTCCAGTTTCGCCACGTCATTGTCGGCAGGCGAAGCGGCTACCCACGAATATGCATCGGGGTCGGCATTGTGAATTTTGATGTCTATGGTGTATGAACGGCTTCCCGAACCGTCCGAAGCAAATATCGTGAAAATTCTCGGTGAAGTGAAGTCGAGCGTGTCTTTAGTGGAATACAGAGTATCTTTTCCGCTTTCCAAACGATAGCTCACAATGCCGTCGGCACTGAATGTGGTGAAATAGACCTTGTTCACCGCAGTTCCCACGGGCAGAGAGTCGCTGTTGAAAATACGGCGGTTTATCTGGTCGATATGCAGTGGATAGGCTGCGCCGGGAACGGTTATGCTGTAACTGGTGTCCTTGCCATTGTCGAGATACGTGTGATAAATGCGCGACAGATTCCCCAAAACAATGGCGTTTATTGCGCAATCCGAACTAAGCTCACTGCTCTTGTTGTCATCACCGCAACTCGCCAGAAATGCCAGGGCAAGTGCCGACATCACAACAAATGCAATTGGTTTCTTCATATAATATTTGCAATATATATTTTATCGGCAAAAGTAATTATATTATTCCTTTCCCGAAAATTTGAAAAGTTGTTTTATATTAAATCGGGACAAAAAACATGCTTTCCCGTTTTGGGATTCATACATGACGCTATAACGAAGTTGTTTGCGGAATGTTTCGGAAGCTTTCCGCATGTAATGAAAAATACAAGGCACTTATTTTAAAATATGTGCCTTATGTTTTAAAATAAGTGCCTTGTATTTTTGAGCGTGTTAAGTGCTTGAAAAACAATGTGCGGGAAAGGGTCGAAAATTTGCCTTGAAATGTGGTGTTTTTGCGTCTGTTTTTTAGCTGCCGTGCCTCGGAATTTGAAAAATGTGAATATTGCAAGAAAAATTGTGTATATTCAAAAATAATTCATTTGAGTTCCGTGTTGAATTTGTGGCGTGTGGTAATCTTTTTGTGGCTATATGTTATCTGATTATCAGAAAAATAAATGTAGAGTTGAGTGGAGATTTTGAAAATGCGGAATTTGAATCTTTTTGAATAAAGGGTGAATAGAAAATGTTTTTATGCAAAGATTTTTGTATAAAAACTTGTTCGCTATGAAAAAACGCAGTACTTTTGCAATTCGAAAAATCAAACAGAAAGAATGAAAGAAAAAGAAGTTCGTTTGGGGTTCATTCGTAAAATCTTGAACGACAAAAACATCAGCAGTCAGGAAGAACTGCTCGAAGAACTGAAAGCCGTGGGGCACGGTTCCACTCAGGCAACGCTTTCGCGCGACTTGCAACATCTGCGTGCCATACGTATTACCACCCAGTTCGGACAGGTGAGATATATATTGCCTAACAATCCCAACTATACACATGCCATGCGCAAGAGTACGGGAAACAATGTTTCGCTCGAGGAATGTCTGCTCAACAACGAGGAGGGCGGAAAGACAATAATCCTGCATACCATTCCCGGCTTTGCTGCTGCTTTGGCGGGAACCATAGACAACAAACATTTCCCCCATATTGCCGCTACGCTTGCAGGCGATGACACCGTGATGGTGATAGGAAAAAAAGGAAGTTCCTGCGAAGAAATGGCTGCCGATCTCAAAGAGATTCTCCCGCAGATAGTGGCGAATCTTTGAGAAACGGGTGAAAGGAACGGATAGTAGGTTTTTATACATTACGAACAGGAAATGACTTACAATGATGGTATAGACGTGTTGGTTGCCGATGCGTCTCATGAAAAGTATGTGGACACCATATTGAAGACAATAGCCGATGCAGCAAAAGTGCGCGGCTCGGGAATAGCTTCAAGAACCCATGAATACGTGGCGCAGAAGATGCGCGAACGAAAAGCCATAATAGCTCTCCACGGAGAAGAGTTTGCCGGTTTTTGCTATATAGAAAGCTGGGAAGACAAACACTATGTGGCAAATTCCGGACTCATTGTAGTTCCGAAGTTCAGGCAGCATCACCTTGCCACACGCATCAAGGAAACTGCCTTCACGCTCAGCCGTCTGCGCTGGCCTCATGCAAAGCTTTTCGGATTGACAAGTCAGGGCGCGGTGATGAAGATAAATACGAAACTCGGCTATGTTCCCGTGCCGCTTTGCGATCTTACGCAGGACGACGAGTATTGGAAGGGCTGCGGAACGCCCGATCATCCCTGCTGCATCAATTGTGATATTCTTGCGCGCACAGGCAGGAAATATTGTGTGTGTACCGGAATGCTCTACGATCCCGCCGACCACGAAGGAGAACCGCTTCCCGTGCAACTTCCGCCCGATGTGGTGAAAATGGCAAAGGATGCTGCTGCAAAAGGATTGAGATAAAAACTAACAACGCAATAATAAAAACATCATATAAAGCAATGGAAAAGAAAAAGAAAGTGGTTGTTGCCTACAGTGGCGGGCTTGACACTTCATACACGGTGATGTATCTTTCGCACGAACTGGGTTACGAAGTTTATGCGGCTTGTGCCAACACCGGCGGCTTCAGTAAGGAGCAGCTGGAAGCCAATGAAAAAAACGCATATAAGCTCGGCGCAACAAAATATGTAACTCTCGATGTAACGCAGGAGTATTACGAAAAAAGTTTGAAGTATATGGTTTTCGGCAATGTGCTTCGCAATAATTGCTATCCCATATCGGTTTCGAGCGAAAGGATTTTCCAGGCAATAGCAATAGCACGTTACGCCAACGAAGTGGGAGCAGACGCTATAGCTCACGGTTCCACGGGTGCCGGCAACGACCAGATTCGTTTCGACATGACTTTTCTCGTGATGGCTCCGGGTAAGGAAATCATCACCCTCACTCGTGATCGCGTGCTTACGCGCAAAGAAGAAATAGATTATCTCAACGACCACGGTTTCAAAGCCGATTTCGCAAAACTAAAATACTCCTACAACGTGGGTATATGGGGAACTTCGATTTGCGGAGGCGAAATTCTCGACAGCAATCAGGGACTTCCCGAATCGGCTTACCTAAAACATGCCACCGCCGAGGGAGAAAGAGAATTGAAAATAGGTTTCAAGAACGGCGAAATAGCAAGCGTGGACGGTAAAGAGTATGACGATAAAATCAAAGCCATTCAGGAAATAGAAAAGATAGGTGCTGCTTATGCCATAGGGCGTGATTGTCATGTGGGCGACACTATCGTGGGACTCAAAGGGCGTGTTGGTTTTGAAGCTGCCGCACCTATGCTGATAATCGGGGCACACCGTTTCCTCGAAAAGTACACTCTTTCGAAATGGCAGCAGTATTGGAAAGACCAGGTGTCGAATTGGTACGGCATGTTCCTGCATGAGAGCCAGTACATGGAACCTGTGATGACCGATATAGAAGCCATGCTCACTTCTTCGCAGCGTAATGTGAACGGTGTGGTAACTCTTAAGCTTCGTCCCTATTCTTTCGAAACCGTAGGGGTGGATTCCAAAGACGATTTGGTAAAGAATCCGTTCGGAGAGTATGGAGAAACTCAAAAAGGTTGGACTTCCGAAGAGGCAAAAGGCTTCATAAAGGTAACATCCACGCCTTTGCGCATATATTATTCCAAACATAAGGATGAACGTCGGTAATCAGCGTATGATAAAGGTAGGAATTGTAGGCGCGGCGGGTTATGCGGCGGGCGAACTTATAAGAGTTTTGCTCAATCACCCGCAGGCGGAGATTGTTTTCGCCAATTCGGGGAGCAATGCGGGAAATCTTTTCTCGGATGTCCATGAAGGTTTGCTCGGAGATACCGATTTTCGATTCACCGACGAGCTTCCGTTTGAAAAGATTGACGTTTTGTTTATCTGCCTGGGGCATGGCAAGAGTGAGGAATTCCTTAAAAACAATCCCGTGCCCGCGAACGTAAAAATCATAGACTTTGCTCAGGATTTCAGAATAGCAGCTCCGGGAAACGATTACGTTTATGGTTTGCCCGAAACCCATCGCTCTCTCATAGCCAAGGCACAACACGTAGCCAATCCGGGATGTTTTGCCACCTGCATACAACTCGCGCTGCTGCCGCTGGCTAAGGCGGGAGTCTTGAAGGGAGATGTTGTGATCAATGCCATAACAGGCAGCACCGGTGCGGGAGTAAAACCGCAGCCCACCACACATTTCAGTTGGCGCAACGGAAACATGAGCGTTTACAAGGTGTTCACTCATCAGCATTTGCTTGAAATAAACCAAAGCATCAGAGAATTTCAACCCGATTTCGGAGGAGATTTGGATTTTGTGCCTTATCGCGGCGACTTTGCGCGCGGCATTTTCACCACCGTCTTCATGCGCACCGGATTGTCGCAGGAAGAAATCGACAAATGTTACTCGATGTATGCAGGAGAACCGTTCACCCACTACGTGTCTCGCGACATTGACTTGAAACAAGTGGTCAACACCAACCGCGCACTTGTTCATGCTCAAAAATATGGCGACCGTCTGCTCGTTACGTCGGTCATCGACAATCTTTTGAAGGGTGCTGCGGGTCAGGCAGTGGAGAATATGAACATCATGTTCGGCATTGCCGAGGATGCGGGACTTAAACTGAAGGCTGCGGCTTTCTAAAAAACAAATTCAACAATGAAACCATTTGACGTTTTTCCATTATATGATGTAGAAATAGTTCGCGGACGCGGATGCAACGTTTGGGATGCCGACGACAACAAGTATCTTGACCTTTACGGCGGACATGCCGTGATAAGTATCGGACACTGCCATCCTCATTATATAGAATGTGTGAGTCGTCAGCTCAATCGTCTCGGATTTTATTCCAATTCGGTGCAAAACCATTTGCAAACCGAGTTTGCGGAACGCTTGGGCAAAGCCTCGGGCTACGAAGACTATTCGCTGTTTCTTATCAACTCGGGAGCGGAAGCCAACGAAAACGCGCTAAAGCTTGCTTCGTTTTACAACGGACGCACAAGAGTGATTGCTTCTGCGGGAGCTTTTCACGGACGTACATCGCTTGCGGTGGAAGCTACCGATAACCCCAAAATCAATGCGCCCATCAACAAAAACAGTCATGTTACCTTCCTTCCGCTCAACGACACCGAGGCATTTGTAAGCGAGATAGCCAAAGGCGATGTCTGTGCCGTGATTGTGGAGTGCATACAAGGTGTGGGCGGAATACATTTGGCAAACAAAGAATTTATGCAGGCGGTGCGCAAGGCATGCGACGAGCACAACACGGTGCTTGTTTGCGACGAAGTGCAATGCGGCTACGGACGAAGCGGAAAGTTCTTTGCCCACCAGTATCTCGATGTCAAGCCCGACCTTATAACCGTTGCCAAAGGCATAGCCTGCGGATTTCCCATGGGAGGGCTTTTGATTTCACCGAAATTCAAACCTGTTTACGGAATGCTCGGCACAACGTTCGGCGGAAACCATTTGGCATGTGTTGCCGCGCTTGCCGTGCTCGACGTAATAGAGAACGAAAAACTCGTGAGCAATGCTGCAGAGGTTGGAGAGCATATCATGGACCGCTGCAGGGAGATAGAGGAAATAAAAGATATACGCGGACGCGGACTGATGATAGGTCTTGAATTCGACAAACCCGTTAAGGAATTGCGAAAGAACCTTATTTTCGAGCAGCGCGTGTTTACCGGCGGAGCGGGAACAAACATCCTGCGTCTGTTGCCGCCTCTCTGCCTCACCACAGGGCAGGCCGACGATTTCGTGGAACGTCTTAAAAATGCTCTTGTCAAGTTTTAGACCATAGCAAATCCATTTATAACTACACAGAATTATTACGTTTGCGACCCGCACGCTTCTTAACCGAAATGTGCGGGTTGTTTTTTGCACTCAATGGGCGGATTTTTTCCGAGATCGGGAGTTTTTTCACAACGATATGTATTGTGCAAAAAACACACATGGCTTATCGTAAAAAATACAAGGCACATATTTTAAAATAAGTGCCTTGTATTTTAAAATAAGTGCCTTGTATTTTTGACGTTTTCAAACATCTGAAAAACAGTAACTTGTAAAACGACGTTTTTGAGGTGTTTTTTGCCGTTTTTAAGCCGTGTTTTCAAACCGTTATGCGAGTCTCCGGCGGCGGTGTGCCGGATGTGATGGGCGGGATGGGAGTGTCGCGCTGTTTTATGCCCGGAAATGCCGGCGGAAACACGGGTCAAAGCACACGCAAGCGGTTAGAACGTTTGGTTAACAAGAATAAAAGAAATGTAAAGTAAATCTGACAAAATAAAAAGTTGCAAATAAAAAATTCTGCACGGAGAAAATATCGGCGAAATTTTAACATTTTATCGTTTTGTCTTTTTTACATCCCGATTTTAGTTTGAAATTCGAAACGAAATGGAAATAATTGGGAAAAACGGCATAAAGCATTGCCGTTTTGTTAAAAAACGAAGAAAAGTACCTGTTTACACCCTGTAAAAATAACATAATGGAATCTTTTTGCAGTTAAAAGAATTTTCTACTTTTGCAAAAATGTATGAAGTAGCCAAGGTAAAGTTGAAATTGACGGCAGTTTATATATAATAATGTATATGTGCGACCGTAAGTCGTGAACAGACTGTAAAAAACGTTATCGCAATCATAAGAGATTATA